>Ga0335069_10001519_pt1 | contig 37272 bp, 29 predicted proteins | sample Lox_Sample_11_FD_206714 | JGI IMG/M metagenome (GOLD analysis project Ga0335069, IMG submission 206714) | Soil microbial communities from Loxahatchee National Wildlife Refuge, Florida, United States - Lox_Sample_1.1 | ecosystem: Environmental > Terrestrial > Soil > Wetlands | place: USA... | reverse complement strand
GCAAAAATAGCGGTTGCTCTCCGGTTGATAGATGAAAACGCTTGGCGCAAGACGCTGTGGCGCGGTCACGCCACTCTCTGTTTTTTCGATGCTGCCCAGAAAATCAATCTCTCGTCCGGCCATCTTCTCGATGTTTTCCCGCGTCGTGTAGCCACCATCCGCCACCATTTGTCTCGGCTTTTTCGCGAGCCGCTGTTCCAGTCGATCCACGGCCGGCAAGAGCTGCGCCGCGTCGTTAGCATCCTGTGTGACGGCCACGCTCACGATCAGTCCATGGGCTGCATCCGTGGAAATCTGTGCGTTATAGCTGAGTCCCAATCCCCCATCGGATTGCTTCATGACCCTTGCTTGCGGGTCACTGTTGCTCACCCGCGCCCGCGTCTTGGCTTTTTCCCCCGACCTGCTCGCCTACAACCTCTGCAACTCCTCCAGCGCACTCTCCAACCGCTGCTGTCGTTCGCGGCGCGCGCGGGATCGCGCTTGCTGCACCTTCGGGCTGGCCTCTTCATTGTGTGGGTCACTCAGCTGCGCCACGCGCTGCCGTGCCCGATCAAGATGTTCCCGAATAGAGTTCTCGCCTTGGTAGCTCCTCACACTGGCCTGTGCCTTGATTTTCGTCCCGTCCTGCATCACTTGTTCCAGCGTAATCAGCCCTTCCTGGCTGAGCGCCGCAAGAACTTGCGTGAACAACTGATCCAATTCCTTCTGCTTGTCCACGCGGAAGTCCGCCAGCGTGTGGTAGTTCACCTCCTGCAATCCCGTCAGCCATTGGAACGCAGGATCGAATTCGCAACGCCGCGCTATTTCCCGTGCGGATCCGATTCCCTGGCTGTAGGCATACACCCATAGGCTAATCAACAGTTGCGGGTCGAAAGCCGGTCGGCCCCCTTCTTCCGCACTACTCTCGATTGCCCCATAGAACTGGCCTAGGTCGAGACGTCCCACCAACTCCCAAATGGCGCGTGCCGCGTGGTCCTCACCGACGAGCATCTCTACGTCGATCGCCCGCCAGCTCATCTGCTGCCGATTGACGTAACGAATCAAAGGCTGCTTGTTGTTCGAATTTTCTTGGCTCATGCCGCGAGCTTACGGCACATGCGCTCTTTTGCAAGGACAAAAATTGGAAGGTTTCTTCACAGCTTCTTTTGGGAACCTGGGTCTTGGGGCTGCTGTTTCTTCTCCGTTCAAACGTCCATCCGAATTAGCGGCTCCCCTTTGCCAAAGTAAAGGCTCCAGCTGCTCTACGCCCAATCTTTCGGATGCCCCACCAATCCCAGCTTCACCGGATTGGCATGCATGTAGTTCAGCTTCTCCTTTTTCTTTCCCTCGTTGTACACATTGAAATCGTAAAACCGCGCCTGCCAAAAACTCCGCGGCGCTTCCTTGCCTTCGGCAAACGGAAGCTCCATCTGTCCGTTGGGCCCGCGCTTTTTTCGTGGCCGCAACCGTTTCGCCACGCGCAGTTTCAACCGATGGAGCGCGGTGGATGGTGTTCCCTGTGTGGGCTCGCCGATCAAAAGATGGACGTGCTCCGGCATAACCACGTAGCCGATCAAACGAAACTGCAATTCGATACGCACGTGGTTCAGTTCTTGTACAAAGACGTTTCTCGCACGCGAACCCTTCAACAAAGGCCGGCGTTGATAGCAGCTAAAGGTGAGAAAGTGCAGATGACCCTTGCCGTAGAAGCGCTTTAATCCCGACGGCATCCATTCGCCCCAGGAAGAAACTCTTACGCGGAGCTACGAACAACTCCAGGAAAAGACAACCCCAGGACCCAGGTTCCCAAAACCGGAACCCGGGGCACCCTCCGTCTATCGATACTTCCGTCAGACGTGCCGCAGTGATATCCTCTCGTCGCGCGTTATGTCAACTCTTTTTCAAACGAATCTGGGCCGCCCGCCCGAAACCTGCAGGTTGTATACTTTGTCAGGGCGAACCATAGAAAAGAAACTGTGAATCGCTACCGCCAAACAGTCGTATTTTGGCTACTCTTCACAGGTGGCACTATCTCGCTTCTTTGGTCAATACTGTTTACCCATGCACCTCATAGAAATCACGTGCCCGACCTGATTCAATTCACTCTTTCAGCTGTGTTGCTCGTCGCCGCCGGAGGGACCTCAGAATGCAATGGCCAGGCAAAGCCGTGACCTTGGCCTTGTTGATCCTACTCTTCGAAATCCCCTTGTCCTTTTTTTGGTGTCTGGGACTGTTTGACCGATTTGCACTCCCTATGAATGTATGAATGGCGGATCGTGAAAACGGGGGATCTGGCGGGTGGCGCAGGCTAAGGTGGCGAAGCGAGGTTGGGTGCCGCGCCCTTGGGGGTTTAAGGATGCGGATTTTCTCTTGGGTTCGCGGTCTCAGGATTCTTTCCTTCCACAAACATTCGAATAGATACTTAATAATTAGCTATTGACTGAGTTAATTTAACATGCTAGCATCCGTCGTGACATTCGCGCACCAGTTTACTCTGAGCGAACTCGGCGAAGGGCTTGCCCTGAGTAGATCTGGGAAGGGTCCGTCTACCCGCCTCCGCAATCCCCTCGTCGCAATTTCTTCCTCAACTCCTTTTCTTCCAACACATACACGCAACTCAGCCGCAACCCCTTTCAATCGAATACTTACGCAAAAACAGGGGGGTGGGGGGATATACCGGCTTCCTTGTCAGACCAATCCTTCCGCTCTTTTTGCAAAGAGTGTGGGCGATATCAGTTCATTCCTTTCAGGCACTTGCACACTCTTTCGCTTTTGCGTTTCCCCGCATCTCCCTGCTTCTTCAACCGCTTGCCTACTCTCGCCGAAAAAATGGCGTGCGCCCTCCGCTGGTCCAGCCAGTTCGGCCCCAAGCACGCACAGAAGATCCCTCCGATCGCATCCATCTACTCTTCCCATTCCCGATTTTCCTACCGCCGCACGGGTCACCGACCACGGCCCCATCATCAGATTTTCAATTTCTATTTTCCATCTTCTTCATCACCCTCTTCGGGACACGGAACACGGGCCACGGGTCACGGAACGTTCCCACTGGTCACCGGACGCTGGCCACCGGCCGCTGGCCACCGGCCGCTTCTTTTCTCGCCGCTCGCCACTTCGTACCAATTCCCGCTCGCCCCGCATCCTACAAACCGCCATTCATTCCACCCACGAGGTGATATCTCAATGAATCCCATCACGCCCGAGCAAGCCGCGTTTCTCCTGCAATACCTGCTGCCCCTGGCCAAGAACGAGCACCGCACCACCGCCGCCGTCATCGCCGCGATCCCTGCCGCCAACGCCGACTACCGCCCCGACCCGCAATCGAAAACCGCTGCGGAACTCGCCTGGCACATTGCCGCCGCCGAGCATCGTTTCTACAGCGGCATCGTCTCCGGCGCCTTCGACTTCAACCCTATCCCGCGCCCCGAGGGCGGCATCACCCCAGAAAACGTCGTGAAGTGGTACGAAGCCTCCTTTGCCAAAAACTTTGAATCGCTCACGCGCCTCACCGGAGAACAAGCCGCCAAAATCCTCGACTTCCTTGGCATCTTTCAGTTGCCCGCCGCCGCGTTCGTCGATGTCAGTTTGCGCCACTCGACCCACCATCGCGGACAACTCTCCGCCTATTTGCGCGCCATGGGTGGCAAAGTCCCGGCGATCTATGGAGAAAGCTACGATTCAGAGCAGGCCAAAAAGGCCGCGCAAGCCAGCTAATTTCAGTTCGCGGGAATTTAGCGAGGAAGGCCAGCTTTTGCAGGACAACCCTGCAAATGCCACCACAAAAGCGCCCCGTACACGGAACATTTTTCTCGCCAGCGCCGTGATTGGCCAATAGTGAGCACATTTAGGGTGCAGCTTGCAACAAAATCGACCACCAGTCGAAGCAGAAGCCCGATGTGTAGAAGCCCATGGGTGAGCATACCGTAATGCTTGGCGAAGTAGGTGTAGCGCGATTTCCAATACTCAATGCGCGCACCTTCGAGATTCTGTTTCGCGGTTTGACCTTGACCATGCCACACATGCACCTGTGGAAGATGCATAGTGCAAAATCCAGCTCGACGGGCTCGCAAGCAAAAATCTGTTTCTTCGAGGAAAAAGAAGAAGCGCTCGTCCAGCCCCCGAAGCGTGTCCCACACGGAACGGCGCACTAAGAAAAATGCGCCGATGATGGATTCGACTTCGAGTGGTTCGCGATAGTCCTGTTCCTTGCCGGGGAAGCGCTTCGGCCACAACGTTCGCAACAGAAATTTGTTCAGCAGCTCTGTGGCGAGGGAAGGGAAGTTGGCGATGGAGTTTTGCTTCTTGCCGTCAGGGGAATACAGCTGTCCACCGGCCACGCCGCAGCTCCGATGGGAGCGCATCCACTCGACCGCCAAACCCAATGCATCGGGTGCCAGGCGCGCATCCGAGTTTAGCAATAGCAGAAAATCGCCATTGGCTTCGTGCGCAGCAAAATTGACTGCCCGCGCAAATCCCAAATTGCGCTCCATCCGTGAATAATGAACCTGGGGATACGTTTCCGGCAAGACTTTTGGGGTTTCGTCGGTGGAAGCATTGTCCACCACGAAGATTTCTTTGGTCAGGGTATCGGAAGAGCCGAGTACAGACTCGATGGCTTCTTGGGTTTGTTTGCACGTGTTGCGCGTGAGCAGGATGACGGAAACGACCAAGACAGATACTCCTCGGATGCAAAGGAAAAGCCACGTACGAAACTTGCCGTTCGCCGAAAGAGTTTAGCAGGGAGGACCGGGTGCACGGGGCGCACTTCTCTGTCCCCTTAACAGGGAATTCTTCAGGGAATTTCAACCCTGTCTCCCGCCTTTGCCCAGGCCTAACACCTGCAAATGGAGCAATATAGCCACTTCTTGTGCCCCGAATGCCTTTTCAGATCAGGGAAATATAGCGAAAAATTCTCCGTAGATTAACAAAAAAACCGGAGAGGGCAGGCGGCTTACTGCCGCCACTACTTCTTGTAATCAGCCATCTTCCGACAATCATCGCGGTTGTGACACAGCGCACCGGTCGAGGTGACGGAAATCGCATCCAGAGAATCCGTTTGCCACTAGTTTGAGGACAAGGGGCGGCACAACGCTGGTGGGGTGAGTAGCGCTCATGGACTCTCAGCACAGTTCCGTCACGATTCGTCCAATGGTGACCGCGGATATACCCGCGGTAGTTGAGTTACAAAAACGTGTATTTCCAGATGCCCTGGCCTGGAACGCCGAGGAGCTGACTCAACATCTCTCTGTGTTTTCGGAAGGCCAATTGGTTGCCGTGGACGAATCCGGCAAAGTTGTTGGCTCGGCGAGCTCACTCATCATTGATTGGGATGATTACGCCGAGTCCGCCAAGTGGTCCTCAATCACGGGTTTTGGCACTTTCAGTACGCACAATCCACTGGGAAAGACGCTTTATGGCGCGGACATGTGCGTAGACCAGTCAGCGCGCCGGCACCGGGTCGGCTCACACTTTTACGACGCACGCAAACAATACATCAAACAACGTGGCTTGAAGCGGTTGCTGACCGGCGGCCGCATCCCTGGATACATGGAAGTTGCACAAAGCCTGAGCCCCCAGGAATATGTCGCCGAAGTTGTGCGCGGCCGGCGAAAAGACCAGACGCTTAGCTTCCAACTCTCCAATGGCCTGGTCGTTCTGGACGTCATTCCGGCGTACCTCGAGGACCCGGAGTCGCGCGGCTACGCGACTCTACTCGAATGGCTCAATCCGGAGTACACCGTGACGATGAGCCTGGAGGAGAGCGAAGAGGCCGCGGCAATGGAGGTGGCACCCGAAGAATCGGCGCATGAGCGGGCGGTTCCCCCTCGCGTCCGGATTGCGGCGTTTCAGTATCTCCTGCGACCCATACGCTGCTTCGAGGATTTTTCCACCCAAGTCGAGTTCTTCGTGCGTAGCGCCCGGGAATATAACTGCCAGTTTGCGTTGTTCCCCGAATACTTCACCATGCAATTGCTCAGCTACTTTCATGAAGCGGCGCCTGCGCGGGCCGTCCGACGCCTCGCGCAACTCACGCCCGAGTACGAAACACTGTTCAAGCGGCTCGCCAAGGAAAGCGGACTTTACATCATTGCGGGCACTCATCCGGTGATTCAGCAAGGTGAACTTTTCAATGCCGCACATTTGTTTACTCCTAATGGCAGGATCTTCCGGCAGAAGAAAGTGCATCTCACGCAGACGGAGAAGGGCCCATATCAAATGAGTCGCGGACATGGGTTTTACGTGTACCACACCGATTATGGAAGGGTTGCGATCCTCGTTTGCTATGACGTCGAGTTTCCGGAGGCTGCACGCGTTCTGGCGGAAGCAGGGGCACAAATCATATTCGTTCCCTCCTGCACCGACGAGCGGCAGGGGTTCTGCCGTGTTCGCTATTGTGCGCAAGCCCGTGCGAGCGAAAACCAGATCTATATCGCCATGACCGGGACCGTTGGCAATTTGCCCGAAGTTCCGGGGATGCCCACCCACTACGGTCAGGCCGCCATCCTCACTCCATCGGACTATTTTTTCGCCAGAGATGGAATCGCAGCGGAGGGCACGGTAAATCAGGAACAGATGGTGATTGCGGACGTCGATCTAAACCTCCTGGAAGAGCAACGCGTGAATGGGACTGTGCTGCCTCTACATGACCTGATCCGGGATGCCTACGACCGTGTGATCCACTATGCCGATCATCGCAGCTTGACCTGTGCCACCTCCGTGGCTTCTTGCACGGCCCCAGAAAGCCTGCCGGGAGTTGAGCGGAAATAGCGCGAAATCTGTAAACGAAAGCTACCGTTGTTAATAACTATTTCAGTGAGCGATCGAAGAGAGGAAGCCTCCCTTCTCAGTGTGCGCAAACCAAAGGTCAACTCCCGGTAAGTTTGAATGTATAGGTCGAGGGAGGAGCGCTTGGTGTAGAAAGGTAAACTCAGCGCCTGCTGATTCAGAAACACCGAGAAGGCTCGCCGAACTTTCCGACGGAGCATTACGAACTAAACATGTTCCTGCACAGTCTTCTGATCCACCCCCGGCTGATCTTGAAAATGTTGTTGCTCCTAACCTGCGCAAATGGAATGCCAGTGATCACAAAAGACATTCTGCGGGACCGCATTGTAGTCCCAGTGGATGGTCATGCCAAATGGGTTGATGGACGGCCCCTGTTTGGTGCATCGAAGACATTTCGCGGAGTTTTCTTTTCTGTGCTCGCGACTTCGTTGTGTGCTGCCCTGCTTGGGCTGAGTTGGAAAATGGGAGTTCTTCTAGCTAGCGTAGCGATGGCGGGGGACTTATTGTCCAGCTTCTTGAAGCGTCGCCTAAATTTGCCAGAGGGGGCCAAGGCGACTGGTCTCGATCAGGTCCCTGAATCCTTGTTTCCGCTCCTCGCTTGCCAACATGCGTTGTCTTTGACGGTTTTGGACATCATCCTCACGGTGGCGCTCTTCTTTGCGGGCGAGCTGCTTCTTTCTCGCTTGCTCTACCGGTTCCGCCTTCGCGATCACCCTTACTAGTCGGCGAGAGTTCTTAGTGCGAAGCAACATTGCCAGGACGCCGTAACTGATGGAGCGTAATCTCCGGCGGGCAGTTGTACCGAACGGCCACGATGGAAGACCCCACGCCAACCGACGTATAACCGATCATGGAATCGTATCTCCAAGCCCCAGATCCCAGACGCCTAGGCAAAGAGGAGTCCAGCGTAATCGGGATCGAGCCGGGCAAACAGACCTGACCACCGTGGGTGTGTCCACTCAAAAGCAGATGGAATCCTGCGTGGGCTGCGTGGCGGTAGATCTCCGGCGTGTGTGAAAGCAAAATTGCAAATTCACCACGTGGGATTTGTGAAGCGACTTTCTCAATGTTGTCTGCTCGGTAGTAGTGGGCATCATCGATACCTCCCAAGTGAATTCTTTGGTTTCCACGGACAAATGTCTCAGTTTCGTTCAACAACATCCGGATCCCGAGAGCTTCTAGTCCCGGAAGCATGCGGATCGTATCGTGATTTCCGAGCACACCGTAGACCGGTCCCTTGATGGCCGGTCGAATGCGCGCGAGCCCATTCAAAGCTGCCTCAAAAGCCCCAAACGTTTGACCTCGATAGTCTCCCGTTAGAACACAGATGTCATACTTGAGCCCCGGCAGGAGTTCGGCCAATCGCGCCATTGGGCCCTGGTTCATGTCTACATGTAAATCAGTGATATGAAGGATGATAAATCCATCAAAGAGGGGTGGGAGAGTCTCTAGCTGAATACAATTTTGTCGCACCTCAATCCGCTCGGTATTTTTTTTGCCTCGCCAATATAGCCCAGTGAGCTTCAGCGCATTTCGCACGATGGAATGAATGGAATACCAGTTTTCAGGATGGAAAAAGTTGATGCCGTGACCAAAGATGCTTTCATGATCTTTTTCAATTCCAAGCCGTTGTCTTGCATGCACACGTCCGAGCCGAAACTCTAGCTTCGCGACCACATCCTCGCCAATCGATTCCTTTGTTGACAGGTATTCCACGGCGTAGCTCTTCTCTTTTCGCTTGAAAGGGGGCTTCGAAGAGCGCCTGGTCCGAACGATCCTCAACTCGCTCTACCGAAAGTCGCACCCAATCATATCTTCCCACAGGCTTTGACTGGAACATCTATGGGTTGATTTGGGTGCGACCCCGCCGATGTCATCCTTCACACTGCTGTCAAAAGCGGTTGCGATGGTGCTAGGCACTAAACCGGTCACTCTGTTGATTTTGCAGATTTGGCGAGGAAGCGCGCGGTACGAAGGAGGAGTACGCGCTGCCAGTCGTTCAGTTCGCTCAAATGCTTCCGAAGTTTCCTGAACACCCTCTGGCCTTCACCAGAGGAGGCCCAATCTTGCCCCCGGTCATTCCATCCAATTTTAGTTGGCCCCGGTAAAAGAGCCTTTTCGTCGGAGAAGAACCGATAGAGAGGTGTCTCGAGGGCACTGGCAATTTTCTCAAGTGTCGCAACTGAGGGCACAATGTGGCCATGCTCGACCCTGGAAATGTAACTGCGGAGTAAGCCTGTCTTTGCCTCTACGTCTCCCTGAGAGAGATTCTTTGCAATGCGAAGCTGTCTGATCCTATTCGCGAGTCGCATAGTATCTTCCAAGAATTCAAAGGAGGCTTAACGTCGAGGTATATTATATCAATAGTAATCAAAGATATCCAGAGCAGAATCAGGCTCTTCCTGCAAGCGGGTTCGGGAACATGTAGGTCAATCAGTTCGTCGCGCACAGCTATGGTCGCCAAAGCCGTCACAAAAGGGCAGCTGGTCTAGAAGCTGAAGCGCGCCGCATTCGATCTGACCGCCCACAAGGTAGATGTTTGAGTATACTGTGTATATGCTCAGCAAAGCGCGCGTTGGTAGATGGCTTTTTTGCTAAGAAGACTAATGGAAATACAACGCGCGGTTAAACCTCGGTCCGCTCCACCAGAATGAGCACATCCTTACTGCGGGCATGGCAAACGGATTTGATGCTGTGCTCCGCATAGTTGCCGAAACAAGGAGCGCAGCCATGAGATCGTTCGACAAGGAAATCTCCTCGACCCAGCAGTGGTTCGACAGCCCCAGATTCGCAGGGATCCTGCGTCTCTACACCGCGCGGCAGGTGGTTGAGCAGCGCGGCACTATCGCCTCCGACTACACCGTGGCGCGCGACGCCGCTAAGGCATTCCATGACCGCCTGCGACAACTCTTCGCAGAGCGTAAGTGCATCACAACCTTCGGGCCGTACTCGCCAGGGCAGGCGGTGGCAATGAAGCGGATGGGGATCGAAGGGATCTACCTCGGCGGCTGGGCGACCTCCGCCAAGGGAGGCACCAGCGAGGATCCTGGCCCGGATCTTGCCAGCTATCCGCTCAGCCAGGTGCCCGACGAAGCAGCAACACTAGTGCGCGCCCTGCTCACGGCTGATCGCAACCAGGAGTACCTGCGTTCGCGGATGACCGAGACGCAACGTGCCGCGACGCCGGCTTACGACTTCCGGCCGTTCATCATCGCTGATGCCGACACCGGCCATGGCGGTGATCCGCACGTTCGCAATCTGATTCGCCGCTTCGTGGAGGCCGGGGTGGCGGGTTACCACATCGAGGATCAGCGCCCGGGCACCAAGAAATGTGGCCATCAAGGGGGCAAAGTGCTTGTGGCGCAGGACGAGCAGAACAAGCGACTGAATGCTGCCCGTTTCCAACTCGACCTTATGGGCGTTCCAGGTCTTATCGTTGCCCGCACTGACGCCGAAGCTGCCAACCTTATCGACGGTCGCGGCGACGAGCGGGATCAACCATTCCTGCTTGGGGCGACGAACCCCGACGTTCCTGCTTACAAGCCGTGTTTTCTCGCGCTGATCCAGCATTTCCACGAGCTGGGAGTTACCGAGCTCAACGGCCACCTTCTATACGCCGTCTCTGCTGGGGAGCACGCAATCGCCCGTCAATGGCTGGAGCAGCGAGGCATTTTAGCGCAAGCTACGGAAGCTGTGGCCTCCTTGCGGGAGGGAAAAGAAACCTCGGTCGAAGTGATGTTCGACCGAATCGCCGCCCGTTTCCTCAATGCTTGGGAAGACGAGGCCCGCCTCCGGACTTTCGGAGATGCCGTCGCTGAGCTGCTCGAGTTCCGCAAGGGTGAAGGCGAGCTGCTCGAGACCACTGCAGACGAATGGCAGCGCTTCGCCGCGCGTGCTTCGCTCTACGCTGTCCGTGAGAAGGTGCGAGAACTGGGCATCGAGGTCGCGTGGGACTGTGAAGCGGCTAAGACGCCTGAGGGGTACTACCAAGTGCGCGGCGGCATTCCCTATGCCATCGCTAAGTCGCTTGCGGCTGCGCCCTTCGCCGATCTGCTATGGATGGAGACCAAGACCGCCGACCTTGCTGATGCCCGCCAGTTCGCCGAGGCGATCCACTTAGAGTTCCCCGACAAGATGCTTGCCTACAACCTCTCGCCGTCGTTCAGCTGGGACACCACCGGCATGAACGAAGAAGAAATGCGGCGCTTCCCGGAGGAACTCGGCAAACTGGGCTTTGTCTTCAACTTCATCACCTACGGCGGTCACCAGATCGACGGTCTTGCCGCCGAGGAGTTTGCTACTGCCCTCAAGCAAGACGGCATGCTCGCGCTTGCCCGCCTGCAACGCAAACTCCGCATGGTCGAGTCTCCCTACCGCACACCCCAGACCCTTGTCGGAGGACCGCGTGCGGATGCCGCATTGGCCGCTACGTCCGGGCGCACCGCGACAACCATGGCGATGGGCAAGGGCTCGACTCAGCACCAGCATTTGATACAGACAGAGGTACCCAAGAAGCTGCTGGAGGAGTGGCTGGCGATGTGGGCGCGGCACTACGAGCTCCCCGGCCCGCTCCACGTTCAGCTGCAGCCCCACCGCGCCGGCTCAGAGTTGCTTGAGCTCGGAGTCTACGACAAGGGCAGACAGAAGGTCGCTAACGTAGTCTTCGCTCCCATCCACGACCGGCGTGGCCGCAGCATCCTCTCGGTGCGTGACCAGAACACCTTTGCGGAGTCGCTGCGTAGGAAGCGCCTGATGACCATCATCCACCTCTTCCTGGTGCACCGTTTTAAGGCAGACTCGGTGCATTACGTCACGCCGACCGATGACAATCAGTATCAGGCCGCAAAGATGAAATCTCACGGCATCTTCCGCGAGGTCAACACCGAGGTCGGTCAAATCATCGTCGCAGACGTCGACCACCAGCGAATATCGGAGCTTTTGGCCCAGGATCAGGAGGCGTTGAGGAGGCTCATTCGCAAGGAGGGATAGGAACCACCAACCTGGGGAAAAACCACTCAGACTAAATTGAGACAGTTGGCGACATAAGTCCTCATAAATCAGGACCTAATCACCGAAGTTGCTTTCAGTCGGTTCGCCTGCCGCATTTAAGAATACTCTTTCAGTAACAATACCTAGCTTCCCTGTTCCGAGTATGATTCGATAAAACCATGCCGCTCATGGACCGCCGCTACGTCCGCAGAGTCAAGCTCCGCCAACCTATCAAGGTGCGGCCTGCTAGCCCGAGGGACGGTGAATTTGAGGATATTAGGCAGACTGAGAATGCTTCCAAGCGCGGGGTCTATTTCCTAACAGAAATTACGCGCTATTTCGTGGGCATGCGAGTCTACGTGACATTGCCACACTCCTCCCCGGCGAATCCCAAAAATCGAGAATACTTGGGCCAAGTTATACGAGTTGAACATACGACGACCGAAAGACGAGGAGTGGCCGTTCAGTTTTTGTGAATTGGACACAGAACCGAAGTGGCAGGTTCTAGTGCGGATTTGTCCGGTAAGTCGACCTATTGCGAGCTTTGTCCAGACCAGGTTTGCCTGAAAGGGAATTGGAGCTCACAGTGGACCGGCCAGATGATCCCCATAGCCCACCGCTGAGATCAGTTTTTGCCCACCAAAAGTGCGGGAGATGGCTGCTCTAGCAAACGCCGAAAAGTCTTGAGCACAAGGTCAAATTCTTTCCATCCCATAGACATGAACTCCACTCCTATTCCACCGTCGGGCCTGGAGTTTCTGACGATTGCCTGAACTTGGATTTCGCCCTCTGGCAAGGAGAATAGTAACGAGAGTCGGGTGCCTACGGGGACAGGTTGTTGCGAGTTGATAAAAGCACCGGAAACGCTGAAGTCTCCCACTGCTGAAGTCAGGTCGCTTTCCCCTGATTTCCAGGAAGCCGACAGACCATTTGGTGTCGCGATTCGCGGGTTTCTCCTCCGCTCACTTTGGGATCGGGGTCTCATCGCTGGTCTTGAGATTGAGCTTTCTTCATAATTAGTGAGCCCGAGTGCGCACTGAACCGATGTGATCGGGTATCTGTCCGAGAGACGAATCAGCAGTGCGGAGAAGTGAACCGTGGAAGCGAAGGACACCAACCACACGAACCATGTCCACATCTTGGTGAATCTAATAGCTAACTTGCTTAATCGGAATAGACAAACGGTACCAAAGGTGACCGGAATAGATAGTACGTTTGCTCTAGCACCCCTGTGCTTCACTAAGAAAAGTTCAAACTTTTGCTTCCCAATCCGAAAATACCTTACTCAGAGCGACTGACCTAATCCTTCGGAAGCTGCTTCCAGTCACTGACAATAACCGGCCGCCCATCTTTTACAACGGTGACGTACACGGAGTTCAGCCCCTTGTGATGCGTGGGGCTAAAATTCAGCTGTAGATTCGGCCCCAAACCAATGTCTTTCTTTTGGATGCTTTCCAATGCAGAAATGAGTTTCTCCCGCGTCAAATCGTATCCGGCGTTCCGCAGGCCATCCACCAGAACCATGGCATCCACGAAACCCTCACAAGACTCACAAAATTGGGCTGTGTGTTTCCCATGTACTTCTGTAGCGCTTCCCGGTAGAGCTTCACCGTTGGCAGGTCGGTACGGTCGTAGGGAGGCATCACTTGCGTGATGACGATTCCCTCGGCATCCTGTTTCCCAATATTTATCAATCCCTCTGTACCCACGAAGGAAACGGTCAAGAACCGCGGATGCCAGCCAGCGGCATGAGCCTGTTTTAGGATTGCATTGACCGGCGCATAGGGACCAACCAGGATCACGGCTTCTGGATTTGCGGCGCGTACTTCCTTGATGCCGGCCTCTACCGCTAGCGTGTTGCGCTCGAACGTACCCAATGCCACGGGAGCAGCGTGACGCCGCGACAAGGCCCGCTTGACTCCTTCGAGCACCGTGGTTCCAAACGGATCATTCTGGTAGAGCACGGCAATTTTGTGCACTCCCAGCTGGTCCCAAAGACCATCGACTTGCTCGCGAGTCTCATCAAAATAGGAGGCGCGGATGTTGAAAATGGGCCGGTGCACCGGATCGATCAGAGCTTCTGCTCCGGTAAACAATCCGACAATCGGTGTATGAGTGGATTCTGCCAGCGGGATATATTTCAGACCGGTCGGTGTGCCCACAAAAAAAGCAGCGGCGAACACATCCGACTTTTGCAAACTTTCCCAACACAGACCCGCCCTGTCGGCCTCATAGCTGTCATCTTTTGTTTCCAGTTCCAGTTTTCGTCCGTTGACGCCACCTTGCGCGTTCACCATGTTGAAATAAGCCTTTGCGCCGATGACCATCTGCATGCCAAGAAATGAGGCCGGGCCTGTGAGTGCATTACATGAACCGATCTTGATAGTGTCTGGGGTGACTCCTGGAACATTTTTCTGTCCCCAGGCCGGGACAAGGAACAGGCACAAGGCCAAACTGCTACATATACCTAGCTTCTGGGCAGAAGACCAGAATAGACAAAAGGACATTCCAATTCGATCCAAGGTTGGCTCCAGAGATTCAAAGTTGATCTGTCGTTTCCGCACGGTGCGGGATGTGTAGGTAGAGTATTGCAATTCAAAAAGCCTGCATTGTGTCCGGATTTTAGAAATGTCGAAAACTATATTGCCTAAGCACTGACGAGCCATCCGGCCAATATAGACTTAGCACTGGACGTGATATAAGAGTCTGATTTTATTTGCTACTGGAACTGGACCCGAGAGTCAGTCCACAAGGAGAAACGGACGTGAAGTTGGGATGGCTGGTGATTTGGTACCAATTGAGTGGCATCTTCGTGTTCACTCTCGGAACGGTCATCCTCGGCATCGCATTGCGTCGAAAATCAGATCAACGTTTCGCGGAACGAATCAGCAGAGTGAGCCATCTACTCTATTGGGTTTGCCTTGGCCTGCCAAGTCTAGTCGGCTTTCTATATCCAGGACTGACGCATTTCGATGAACTTGTAGGTATGCATCCCCTGCCATACCGGACGGCAGATACCGTCGTCGGAGTGCTGCTGTTGATTCCGGGTATCTACCTGTTCGGTGCGTCCAACGCAGCTCTGAACAGGATTGGACACGGTGCTGCCGCATTCAAATTGACCAGAGTCGTAGTTCAAAGTGATGTGTACAAGAAGATGCGAAATCCGATGTCGCTCGGTTATTACCTGATTGTTGCAGGGATCTCTTTGCTGGCCGGCTCAACCTATCTCACCTCCGTTACCGTTCTCCTGATACCGGCGCATGCCTTCAATATTAAGTATTTCGAAGAAGTCGAGTTGGAAGTGCGCTATGGCCGTATCTACAGCGAATACAAACGACGAGTTCCATTCCTGATCCCAGGGTTTCGCTCCAACCCGAAAGTGGCTTGAGCATTTCTGCTTCGCCTACTCCGCTTTTGCAGCAATGTACCTGAGCACACCCAAAACACCACTTTACAGGTGAAAAGTTATAGGTAAAGTTTTTTGGGGATTCTGAAGGAAACTCTCTAAGTGACCCTGAAAACGATGGTAGGCCCGTGGGGACTCGAACCCCAGACCTCTACCGTGTCAAGTTTGGAGACCGTCTAAGTACGCGGAATTACGTGCAAAACTGAGTTTTTACAGGTGAAATTACAGTCGAGATTTCCAGCTTGCTCCGGAAGCGACGCCCGATGCTGCGCGCTCCTCTTTTGCTGCTGGTTACGAAAGAGCGAGATAAGTAATCAGCCAATCTGGGCCCGAATTTTCGCACGCACCTCTGCCAGTTCGTCCGCCGATATTGTCCCTTTCCGCTTGGCCTTTCTCCTCTGCCAATCGAGACGTTTGACCTGATCTGCTAAAACCGCGCTTGGTTTTGCAGCGGAAATGATGACCTCGAACAGATAATTCTTGATCTGGGTCGTCATTGGACAACACACCATTAGACTCGTCTTTGCGTTATAGACGGCCGGACTTAGCACGACAGCGGGACGGTGCCCAGCCTGTTCCCGACCCACCTGTGGATCGAAACTGAGCCACACGATGTCGCCAGCTTCAGGCACATACGACCTCGGCATCACCAAGCCTCCTTCCCGATGGGTGCGCCGAACTCAATTTCCCCATGAAGATTTTCGCGAGTGATGCCCTTTACAAGTTCGGCGACATCAAATTCCTTGCGTCGGGCAGGTTCAATGACAATGCGACCGGCCTCCTCGTGCACGTCGACCGGCTCATCCAAACACAAATTTGCCGCCTTCAAAACCGCGGCCGGAATTCGCACGGAAGCACTATTACCCCATTTCTTGACCACAGCCCTCATATTGCAAGCCCTCCGTGTATCTACAGTGTATCTACATACTGCCAGGGCCTTCGTTCTGTGCCAACATTGTCGATACAGTAGGATTGGAGCCGCGCCCCGCCACCTCGCTGCGCACTCCAGACTATGGCGATCTCTTGCCGCAGATGCTCAAGAAACTCGACGAATCAAATAGTTCAACCCTCACTATCTCGGCTGGGCCCAACACTCCTACAACGACCACCTCAAATCCCCGAAGTGAAGATAGAAGAAATGGCCGCTACCCAGGGAGGCGGCCATTCCGATTAGCTGTCGATTTGCATTATTCTTGCCCACACAAGAAAGTTCACAATCCGGAATCTAAATAACATAGCTGAGGTTGTTTTGTAACTTTTGGTTTTGGGACTAGGGGGATGTTGCAAAATCACCAGCTATCTCGCTGGGATGCTTATGCAGCCACCACGGGTGGGTCTTTTTCGAAGCTGATGTTCTGACGGAGGCGATGCTCCGTCTGCGGAAGACAGATCAGGTGGAGACGTTCACATTCAGGGGGGCACGGGCTGTCCCTTTCGGATGCGCTGCGGCCGTTCGAGTTGACTCAGAGTGCGATCGATCGAATTTTCCAAGGTCGTTTCGCACCTGAGTAGATGATCTAGCTGTGGAGGGTCAGATCGGGCAAGATCTGCAAGTTTGCGCCGCTTGTCACGACTTCTATTTGCAGCGCATAAGCCCTTGCGCTCGCAGTTACATAAGTGATGTACGCCGGACATACAGACTAGAGCCGTAGGTCACTGAAAAGTTGCCTCGAGGTAGCGAAAATACGTCATAAGACGGAATCCGACAAAAGCAGATCCCGCCTGACGAAACATTAGGCCCTCGTTCAACAATCCAGAAATCGGACCCAAAAAGACAACGGTGAGGTTTCTCTGACTCAAGGAGGTAGGTATGCGCACGAGCAGCACCAAGACTTTGCGAACTCGCTCCGCTTCTCAAATACCTGCCCGCCGACAAGGCAAACCAGCCAATCCCCGTTCCAAGGGACTGACAAGGACCCACGGTCGCACGGGTGTACTGATAGTTCTGCTACTTCTGCTCGCAGTCTGTCCCATTGGACTGGCTCAACAAATTCCAAGTCCTGTGATTCCGTCCAGTAACCTGTACTATAATAATTACGTATATATGCTTTTGACTCCGGTTGGAAATACCTCCAATGCTTCTCTTACCCTAACCAGCCCGATCACGCAGCCGATCACCATTAAAAGCATTGAAGTCTATGGCGAATTGAATCAAGGCGGTTTTTTGACGACCGTGGGCGGAATTGCGCCCGGCGGAGGCACGGGGACGAATCCCAAGACGTTGCCCGCCGGACAGTTCGTTCCTTTCGGGTCACTTGTTTTGAACAATCCACAGGCTCTAGTGTCTGGCGCGAATGGACAGATCATCATTGCAGATACCGGCGATAACTTGGTGCTGCTCTATGATTCACGCATCGGGATGGCTATGGTGATTGCCGACGCGACCGCAGGACTGAACGGCCCAATGGCGCTGACAAGGGATGCGGTGGCCAACGTTCTTATCGGCGACACGGGAAACAATCGCATCCTCCAGTTGAACTGGTTGTGGTATTCCCCTTGGCCGACTGGTGGACCGGGGCCGGGAGGAATCCAACTGGTCGCAGGGAATGGTTCCATTTGCAATGATCCAACAGATCCTTGCGGTGACGGTGATGCAGCCACAGGTGCAAGACTCGGTAATGTTCTTGGACTTACTCACAGCCGCGTGAACACGGATCTCTTTATCGCGGATACCAGCAACTGCCGGATTCGCCGTGTCGACGGTAGCACACAGAATATTTATGCCTATGCGGGGGACGGAAAATGCGATTACACCGGTGATGGAGGTCCCGCTGCGACAGCCGGACTGAATCACCCTCAGGGCATGGTGATGGACACGTTGGGTAATCTGTTCATCGCAGACACAGGAAACAACGTCATCCGGCGCGTGGACGCAGTGACCGGAAAGATCAGCACCTTTGCCGGAAATGGAAGCGCTGTTTACAATCAGGATTTTGTTCCTGCCACGCAAACGGGATTGCCCGGTCCTACTTCCGTAACCATCGACTACAAAGGAAACGTTTTCATTTCCTGCTCGGACAACACGATTCGCAAGGTGGACGCAGTGAATGGATACATTTCCACGGTCGCCGGGACCATGGTGGCCGGATACAACGGCGACACTCTTGCAGCACTTACGCAACTCTCCGCGCCCGCCGGCATCACCACTGATGGCAGAGGTCTCTACCTTGCCGATGCTGGAAACAACCTGATGCGCCACGTAGATATGGTCACGCAGGATTCGACCTCGGAATTCGTGCGCGCTTCGGATTGCATCGGAGCAGTCCTGCAGCCACTAAGTCCGGTTTGCAATGTGGGATTGACCTTTGCACCCGCGGTACCTGCCGTGCAGCACGCACAACTCGTGATCACTGAAACGCATTCCGATGCGATGGGTATCCCAGGTACTTATACGTTGACCGTGCCTATGAATGGGCTCGGATCCTTCACCTGGGCCCGTGCTTCGGCGACGGATCTTGCGATTCCGGAAACATCTGCCGGACAAACTAGTTCAGCGCAAGTCATCTTCGCGAATAGCGGCAGTGTCCCTATGACCTACCAAGGCCTGAGCATTGCTAATGACCCAAACGGCTACCTGACGGAAATGGATAACTGCGCGACGGGAATTCATAACAATGGGTATTGCCTCGTGACGGTGACCTTTACCGCACCGAATACCGCCTTCACATATCCGCCGCCGGATAATCCAATGCTGCAATTCCAGAGTGACGCTTTGAATGGGACGCTATCGGTTAACCTGACTGCATCCAGCGTGGTTCAGCAACAGTCGAGCATCTCCTGGCCTGGCCCTCTGGCAGCCATCAACTATGGGACGCCACTGAGCGTCACGCAGCTGAACGCTGTTGTTACCCCCGCGAACGCACCTGGTCTTGTGACCTATTCTATCCCCTCCGGAAATGTTGGCCTGGGCTCAGTGATACCCGTTGGCTTGCAAACACTGACAGCAACCTTCACGCCGACGGACCCGCTGCAATTCAGCTCGTCGTCAGTCCAACAAACAATTCAGGTGATTCCGGTGCCGTTGACGGTTACGCCTAACAATGTTTCGATCCGCGTGACTGATGCGGTTCCCGCGACTTCCTCTCTGACGGGCACTATCACGGGTTATGTGAACCCGAACGATAAGCTAGTCGTGAACTATATTTATGGTAGCCCGGCCCCATCGCAGGGCGCCGTGGGCGTGTATCCAATCATCGCTACCGAAGGCACCGGTACCTGGAGCAATTACACCGTTACTCTCAACACCGGAACACTCACGATTGGGAACCCATTGCCTGACCTGATGGTAACTGCCCTGTCCGTTCCCGCCACAGTGACTGCGGGTTCAACAAATGTTTCGGTGGTTGACACGACAACTAACAGTGGAATCGCACCAGCAGGCTCTACGAGCACGGCGTTCTACCTGTCGACCAGCGCAACCAGCAACAATAGATGGATGTATCTGGGGAATCGCACTATCTCCTCCTTGCCGGCCAACGGCGGCACATCGGCGGCCAGCACCCCAGTTTCATTCGCGGCGAATGTCACCGGAACCTACTACTTCTTCGCGTGTGCGAATGCTTACAAGGACGTGACCGAGAGCAACTCCACCAACAACTGTATGTCCCAGAAAATCACGATTACTTCGGGTGTGAACCTCACTCTGTCCGGTCTTAGCTTCTTGCCGTCTACCCTGACGACGCCTGGACAGACCATTCAGATTCTGGATTCCACCTCGAACATCGGCACTGCTCCAGCATCCTCGACGAGCAGTACGGCGTTTTATCTGTCCACGACCGGAACGAACAAGTGGTGGTACCTTGGCAATCGCACCGTTCCAGCGCTTGCAGCAGGTGCCAGCTCAACGACCACCCCAACAACGGCGCCGGCGTTCCCGCTGCCCAGCTTCATCCATGGCAACTACTTTCTGCTGGCTTGTGCGAACGCCTACAGCACGGTCGCGGAAAGCACAACAGCGGATAACTGCCAGAACGTAAAGATCACGCTGCCGTAAGTGAAAGAGCATTGCTCGGACAACCGCGGGGCGCCTTAGGGTGCCCCGCATTTCGTATTTCTAGAGAGAAGCAGGAAACAAGAGATAAATCCGATTAAGTTTGGGAGTGGACATCCGTGAGTCGGCCGGTTTCCCGGTTTGCCTCTGATATGCACAAACCATTCACCCCCGAATGAAACGCACGCGCGATAAATCCCTGCCAGACGCGGTTGGCAGGGTAAGTCGGACTGGTGGATCCGATTTCTGCAGTCGCGAAAAAGTTGCATGAGCCACGAAAACAAAAAAAGAGCCAACCAACTCTTGCGGCTTCCATCCTCTTCTCGAGGTTCCATTCTGCAAGTTGACTATTTTAGAGCATTGTTAGGACAACACTAGAACATCGGAATTGGGCATCGCTCCGAAGATCCCGGGTGACACTCACTGGAATGAATGCGTGGGTTAGAGTGCGATCGAATTGTCGACCGAGGCTACCTCTCCCGGTTGACAGCAGAATTCGCAGGTCAATTCCGCGCGAGTCTATGTGGATGGTATTTTGGCGTGATGACTTGCGATTTCTGACGCGTCCGGCCGCGGGACCTTTTCTACGATAACCTTAATGCACTCTTCCTTTTGGCAGACTTGGGATGCACCGAGGGGAATCCCTGTGAAGTTCTCGAGTCCGCACGCCGGAAGGTATCGCAGCACGCCGCCTGCTCAATTTTGGATTGGTGGTGCTGATTGCGACGGTGATCATCGTTGCGCTCATCTTCGGCGCCCGCGACAAATTTAATGAGTTGGCAGCACGGCGGCGCATTAAGAACCCCTGCGAATATCTGGCCACGCTGCAGGAGAAAGAATCTTAAATCGGGTACGTCTTTTTAGCTTAACGCCCCTTACGTGAGCAAACACTTGAGACGGCAGCTCTGATGCTGGGGACCGACAAATCCCGCGGTTACTGCCTGGAGATGATCTGTGCGGATTTTCTGGCCGGAGCTCGCCTACAGGAAGATCCTTGATGGAATGTCTCCTTTAGATACAGATGCACTAACGCTGGGGGGAGAATCGGCGGTCTTAGATGGTCGAATGGTTGAGAATCTCCATGAGCAAACTGCGACAACGGGCGCCCCGGGTGAAACTCGATTCGAAAGACTATCGCCTTCTTTGCGAAGAAGTCCTCAAGCGAGACGGCTGGCGATGCCAAATGTGCGGGTCTTTAGAAAACTTGCAGGTGCATCACAAGAAATTTCGCAGTAGGTTGGGAGACGACAGCGCAGAAAACCTCATTACTCTCTGCGTCGACTGCCATCAAGCTACGCATACGTGCCCTAGTCACAGCTAAACATGTTGGCCTGTCTGCCCGCGCCGATCAGGGGAGAACGAAAAGGGAGAGCCCGTTATTCCCCTGTATGAACTGACCAAACTAACCCGGCGCCGGTAAACATCCTCGACAATGCGAGGAGATTTTCAATCTTAGAAAAAGAGCCGCACGGCCAAAGCCTCGACGTAGGGATACACTTCCCGGAAGAGATAGAGACCCACGAGGATTCCAGCCAGGGCGTAGTTGCTGCCGCGGATTTTGTCGAGATAGCTCTGGGCCGCTCTTTCGCTCATCAGCACCATGATGCCGGCGCTGCCGTCCAGCGGCGGCACTGGAAGCAGATTGAAAGTTCCCAGGAGCAGGTTCAATGAGAAGACCACGCTGAGCGTGATTCCCAGCAGGCTGGGCGCGCCACTAACCGGATCGCGGTGAAACAGATGCAAGTATCGTCCAGCGCGAATCGCGAGCACTGCGAGAAACATCAGCGTGAAGTTGGCCGCGGGACCGGCAAGCGCCATCCATCCGGCGCGCTTCGGGTGACGGCGCTCCCACAGAGGGTCGTAAGGAGCGCTTGCCCAGCCGATCATGCCGCCGCCAGAGAGGAAAAAACTCAGCAACGGGAAAACAACCATGCCAAAGGGAGATCGCCGGATGTGCGGAATGGGATTCAGGCTAACCTGACCGCCAAGCGCGGCGGTGCTGTCTCCGCCGATCTGGGCGACGAGGGCGTGCGAGGCTTCATGACAGGTGGTAGAGAACAGGAAGACCAGATAGGAGATGAATCCCATCATCAGCATTTCGGGTGAAAGATCGTTCATGACGGCGTCCGCGCTGGTCCGGGCCCGGGATGGCATTGCCTCTCAGGCAGGACTCGCGTTGCGCTCTCCTTTGCTGGAAAGACCAACGAATTTTGATTTCGGCTTTACAAGAAGACTTGTCCGAAGCCAACGGATCGACGACCCCGGCTACGAAGCATCTCCGCCAGGCACGCCGTTCAGACTAGCGCAAAGTGGCGCCAACTCCAAAAGGGGAATGGTAGCTCACCCAGGCGCTGGGCTTCACTTTGGAGACAATTTTGTGTATCTTTACTCCAACACGTGTGTTGGCCGCCTTCCTTTGTGGTGTGCGGAGGAAATCTTTTTTGAGGGCTTGCGATGAAAGCCTGTTTCCTGCGCACACCGGCTGCGATTGAATCGAATCCCCTGGAATTTGGCGAATTTCCCAAGCCGGAGCCCGCTTGCGGCGAAGTGCTGATTCGCGCGGAGGTCTGCGGCGTTTGCCGAACGGACCTGCACGTCATCGAAGGGGAGCTTCCTCCCCAAAAGTCGCCGGTCATTCCCGGACACCAGGTCGTGGGGCACATTGCAGCGCTCGGGGCAGGCGCAAATCGGCTGGCCGTCGGCGCGCGTGTGGGAGTGGCGTGGCTGCACAAGACAGATCAGAGCTGCGAATATTGCCGGCGGGGCGAAGAAAACCTTTGCGATCACCCGCAGTTTACGGGCTATACGGTGAACGGCGGATACGCGGAATACCTCGTGGCGCCGGAGGAGTTCGTTTATCTATTGCCGGAAAATCTGTCCGCCGAGCTTGCGGCACCGCTGCTCTGCGCGGGAATCATTGGCTATCGCTGCCTGCGCTTGAGTGGCGTGAAAGCCGGGGCGCGCCTGGGGCTTTACGGTTTTGGCGCGGCCGGGCATGTGGCCATTCAGGTGGCGCGGCATTGGGGCGTGGAGGTTTACGCGGCCACGCGCGACATCCGCCACCAGAAGCTGGCACAAGAATTGGGGGCCGTGTGGACCGGAGGCACGCTGGATGCGCCGCCGGTGAAGCTCGATGCAGCGATTGTTTTTGCGCCAGCGGGCGAGATTGTTCCCGCGGCGCTGCAGGTGTTGCGCAAAGGCGGCAAGCTGATCCTCGGAGGCATTCACATGAGCGATATTCCCAGCTTTCCCTATTCTTTGTTATATGAAGAGCGCACGATTCGCAGCGTGGCCAACAACACGCGGCAAGACGGAGAGGAATTCCTCCGCCTGGCAGCGGAAATTCCGGTGCGCACGCACGTGGAGATCTTTCCGCTGGCGGAAGCGAACCGGGCGCTGAGTGCTTTGAAGAACGATGCGATTTCGGGTGCCGCGGTGCTGCGTGTTCGTTCCTGATTTGTTGTGGGTGCTTTGCAGATACTCCCGGATACACCAGGTCAAAACGTGAATTTCTTCCGCAAACTTCGAATCGTGCTCCTTGTCTTGCTTCTTGCCACCACCGGCTGTTCCAAAGGCGCGCCGAAAATGGAAAATGCGGGAGCGCAGCAGGCTGCGCCCAGCGCGGCTTCCTCGGCAGAGGCTCTGTCCGCTGCAGGGAAAGCGCAGCTCGAATCGCTGCTTGGCAAAACAAGGCTTGAGGATCTGCAATGGCCCGATTTTTCGGACTATGCGACGCAGGTGCGGGAGTTTTACGCAAAAGACGGATACGCTTTGGAGTGGACAAGAGAAGGGAAGCCGACGCAGCAGGCGCTGCAGCTGATTGGCGTGCTGGAACAGGCGGAGACCAAGGGTCTCGAAAGCCGGGATTACGATGGCGAACGCTGGCCTGCCCGCTTGCAAGCGCTGATAGCGTCAGCGAATAAGGACGAAAGCGCCTTGGTCCATTTTGATCTTGCGCTGACCGTCAGCGCCATGCGTTATGCATCCGATCTGCACCTGGGAAAAATTGATCCGCGCAAGCTCCACAAGTCTTTTGAACCGGAACGCAACGAATATGACCTTGCCGATTTTTTGCTGAAGCGCATCGCCCCTGCGGCGGACGTCAGCGAAGCCTTCACAAAGATCGAGCCGCCCTATGTCGGTTATCGCCGAACGCTCGAGGCGCTGCAAAAATATCTGCAAATGGCGCGCGAGGAAAACCACGTTTTACTGCCGACGGTGAGCAAGCCCGCTGCACCCGGCAAACCGTACGCGGCCGTGCCTCAGCTGATTGAAAGATTGAAATTTCTCGGCGACCTGCCGGCGGGCACGCCAGCGGGCGGAGAGAACGGTTTGTATGAAGGGCCGGTGGTGCAAGGAGTGAAACACTTTCAGATGCGTCATGGTCTGGAAGCAGCCGGGAATCTTGGGGCGCAGACGATTGACGAGCTCAACCGCCCGATGAGCGACCGCGTGAAACAGTTGCAGCTCACCCTGGAGCGCTGGCGCTGGGTGCCGCACAATTTCGAGCAGTCCCCCATCGTAGTGAACATCCCGGAGTTTGTTCTGCGCGCTTTCGACGACCAGTGGCAAGTCCAGTTGAAAATGAAGGTGGTCGTGGGCCGGGCGATGCGTACGCAGACGCCGGTGATGGAAGAGGACATGAAGTACGTCATCTTCTGGCCTTATTGGAATGTGCCGACGAGCATCATGCGTCACGAGATCGTGCCGAAGATTGCGAAGGATCGCGCGTACCTGGAAAAGAACGGTTATGAAGTGACGACGTATTTCGGCCAGGTCGTGACGGATGGAATCGTCAGCGACGAAGTGCTTGCACAGTTGCGTGCGGCAAAGCTGATGGTCCGGCAGAAACCCGGCCCGAAGAACGCGCTCGGGCTCATTAAATTCATGTTCCCGAATGATAATAATGTGTATCTGCACGCGACGCCGACGCAGAGTCTCTTTTCCCAAAGCCGCCGCGATTTCAGCCATGGTTGCATCCGCGTGGAGAAACCCGCCGAGCTTGCCGAATGGGTACTGCGCAACACTCCGGGCTGGACAAGGGAACGCATCGATGCCGCGCTGGCCTCGGAAAAACAGCAGCAGGTGAACCTTCCCAAGATGATTCCGGTGATGATTGTTTACGCAACGGCGGTGGTTTCGGAAGATGGGACGGTGAACTTCTTCAGCGACATCTATGGTTTCGACAAGAGTCTCGATCAGCTCTGTTGTACCGTTTACAGTTCACACCGGTAACGGCCCGATCGAATTCGTTGCGAAACGAATTTTGGAATGAGACTACGCTGGGAAAGAGAAAAATGGGCCACGTAAGATCTGAGCATCTTCGCCTGGTTTGGGAATGGATCCGGACCGCGGAGACAGTGGCCGTTCTCACAGGAGCCGGGATTTCTGCGGAAAGTGGTGTGCCGACTTTTCGGGGCCCGGGCGGCTTGTGGCGCAATTTCCGGCCGGAGGAACTCGCCACGCCAGAAGCGTTCCGCCGGGACCCGAGTCTGGTGTGGGAGTGGTACAACTGGCGGCGGGAACTGATTCACAGGGCACGGCCGAATCCAGGCCACAAAGCTCTCGCGCAGTTGGAAGGCGAAAAGGCGCAATTTACCTTGATCACCCAAAATGTGGACGGGCTTCACGACCTGGCCGGGCACCGGCGCCCGCTAAAAATCCACGGAGACATTTGGGAGATACGCTGCACGAAGTGCGACCGGAACTGGACCGATCGCGCGGTGCCGCTCCCGGAGATTCCACCTCGCTGCGCGTGCGGCGGCATAGCGAGGCCCGGCGTGGTGTGGTTCGGTGAAGGTCTTCCGCAACGGGTCTGGAGGGAAGCGGAGAAAGCGGTGGAGTCCGCAGAGCTCTTTCTGGTCGTCGGGACTTCGGCGGTGGTTTATCCGGCGGCGAATTTGATTCCGCTCGCGTTATCCAAGAGTGCGAAGGTGGTGGAGATCAATCCGGATGACACCCCGTTCTCAAGCGAAGTGGATTGCGCGCTGCGCGGGCCGGCCGGAGAAATTCTGCCTGAAGTGGTGGGAAGGTAAGGATGGAATCGTGAGCCCCTCTTCAAGCGGTCGACTGGTGATCTTGACAGGTCCTTCTTGCGTGGGCAAAAGCCCTCTTGCGCGGGCCCTGCGGAAATTTCATCCGGAGCTGGCTGTGCGGCTCCAGCCACTCGTTCTCTACAACTCGCGCGATCCGCGGCCGGGGGAACGCGACGGCGCGGACTATCACTTCCGCACGCGGAAGCAGATCGAAGTGTTTCGAGGCAACGAACGGTACGCGCTGCTCGATGTGCGCGGTGATTTGCAGGCGCTCGATCTGGATGAAGTGCAGGCGCTGCTCAAGTCAGGAGACGTCTTCTTTGAGGGGAACCCTTTTGTTGGAAAGACGCTGCTGACCCACCCCCGGTTGGCGGGCATTGCAAAGATTTCGGCGTTTTTGTCGCCGCTTTCGAAAGAGGAAATCGTGTACCTGAAGGACCCGCAGCGGAATCTGGACCTGAAAGAGCTGGTTACCGACGTGATGCGGAGGAAATTGCTGCGGCGCACGAGGAAGCAAAAAGGGGAGCTTTCCCTGAAGGATCTTGAGAATATCGAACGGCGAGCGGGCAGCGCTTATGGAGAATTGCAGGAGGCGTGGCGCTTTGATTTTGTCGTTGCGAACCACGACGGGGAAGACAGCGACAACTGGGAAGCGTTTTACTATCCGCTCGGCGACGCGCGAGCTGCTCTAAATGCTTTCGCGGCTCTGCTCCGGGGAGAAGTGCCGGCGGGCGCGGAGAAATGGGATGCGCAGGTAATGCCGGGCGACCCGGGCCATTCCAGTCCACAAGAATGACTTTTCCCCTTAACGGATAAGGCTTAGACTGGGTTGCATCCAGCCTTGGAGGGCGTTGAAATCGCCCTGGTCCGCGACGCGTGGCGGAAACGCAAGTCTCGCTCCCTCGCTCCACCGCAACAGCGATAATGTGAAGAAATGTTTGCTTTGTGATTTATGTCGCAGCGCCCAGGGACAAACTCCGTTGAACTAGGCTGGTTACGCGGAGTGCGTTTGAAGGATCGATTTTTGCCCGGAAGGGAGCCTACCGTGAACCAATTCATCTCCAGGACTCTTTGCAGGTTGTGTCTGGGCCTGCTCTTATCTTCCTTTGTTGCGTGGACCGCGAGTGGTGCAGGCGCATCGATTTCCGGCACGTACGAAATCATGGAGAAAACAGACGCCGGCTCTCTGGTGAAAGTCGTAGTGCGGTTTCATTTGACGAACCACGAAGCGAGCGCCGTGTCGCTACAGGGAATTGAACTTTCGGATTTCGCCTACCCGCATGCGAATGGGACGCAAGCCGCACCGGTTACGCTTCGCCCGGGTGCGACCCAGGACATCTCGCGTGAATTTGTCATCCCCCGCGCGGAATATGACCAGTGGAAAAGAGGACTGCGGCCGCGGGTCATACTGACTTTGCAAACAGCACCGGGAACCAAGATGAGTGAAGCGCTGCGGCTGGATAGCGCCGCTGCCGGGAAGGGGGAATGACCATGGTTCGCCAGAAGCCCTTCCTCCTGATCTTTGCTCTTGCTGCGATTCTTCTGATTGCCCCGGGCGTATTACAAGCGCAGTACAACATCGCCCTTTCCGGCGGCGGCGGACCGAACGGCCTTACGGTTCTCACGTCGAGCATCGGCAACCCAAGCGCGATGGCGCGCGACACCCTTGGCAACACGTATATCGCGGATGCTTTCTCCCACCGGGTTTACAAGATCACTTCCACGGGCACGCTGACCGTGTTTGCGGGAAATGGTTTCAACGTTGGTGGCGAGGGCGGCTTTTCCGGTGATGGAGGGCCAGCCATTAGCGCGGAACTCGGAAGCCCCAAAGGCCTTGCCGTGGATGTGTCCGGAAACGTATATATCGCGGACACGACGAATTCCCGGATCCGATGCGTCCTTGCTGTGACACCCGGCTGTATGGGCTCGAATCAGCCGGTGGGGAGCATTACGACCGTGGTTGGAACTGGCGCCGCTTGCCAGCCTACGGGCAGCACCTGTGGTGACGGTGGCCCGGCCAGCGCAGCACAACTCAATGGGCCGAGTGGAGTTTTTATAGACAGCCATGGGAACCTCTATATAGCGGATACCGACGACTCGAAGATTCGTTGCGTGATTGTGACGCCTGGCGGCTGCTTCAGTTCAGGGTTTCCTGTGGGGAGCATTACGACCGTCGCAGGCAATGGCACCGGCGGCTACTCCGGCGATAACGCTGCGGCTGCCAGCGCGGAGTTGAATCTCCCCGGCGGGCTGTACGTAGATGGTATGGGCAACCTGTTTATCGCCGACACGAACAACTCCGTGATCCGCGAAGTGCTGGCAAGTACGGGAAATATTCAAACGGTTGCGGGTGTGCAGTACACCTTCCAGGCAACATGCAACTTCTCCGGCGACAACAGCCTCGCCACAAGCGCCCAACTCTGCCTGCCAGAGGCGGTCTACCTGGATAATTTGGGCAATCTCTATATTGCCGATACGGAAAATCACGCAATTCGGGAAGTCATAGCCGGAACCATTCAAACCATCGCGGGAACGGGAGGGACTCCGGGCTACACGGGAAACGGCGGCGCGGCGACCAGCGCCCTTCTCAATCTTCCCAGTGGACTCTTCATCGACGGTTCGAACAACGTATTCCTGGCGGACATCGGGAATTACGTGGTGAGGGAGATTTCGGGAGGTACGATCCAGGCTTATGCGGGAAATCATACGCCCGCTTATTCTGGTGACGGCGGCCTGGCGACAAATGCTTCGTTGAATGCGTCGGGTGGCGTGGCCGTGGATGCATCCGGCAACGTGTACGTTGCCGACACGAACAACAATGTCATTCGAAAAATCGTGAAGGCGAGCGGGAATGTCGTCACCGTCGCCGGAACCGGGACGGGCGGCTATTCGGGCGACGGCGCCGCGGCTACCAGTGCACAGCTCAATCGTCCCAACGGCGTCTTTGTCAGTTCACAGGGAGATATCTATATCGCGGATACGGAGAACTTCGCCGTCCGCTGCATCGCGGCGGCCGCCGGAGGTTGCTTCAACGCTATGCAGGCGGCCGGCAACATCGCGACCATCGCCGGGACTCCCGGCACGGAGTGCATTCCACATGGCGGCACCTGCGGCGATGGTGCACTGGCCACGAGCGCGCAACTCACTGATGTTTCCAGCGTGTTTGTGGACGCCTCAGGAAATATTTTCCTGGCAGATACGGGCAATTCGAAGATCCGGTGCGTGGCCACGGCCCTCGGCGGCTGCTTCAACGCAGCGCTTGCCGCTGGAGATATCACCACTGTGGCCGGGTTCACCCCGCCGACACCGGGAAGCACCAACGCGTGCCAGCCGCAGGGCAGCACTTGTGGCGATGGCGGTCCGGCCACCAGCGCTCAGTTGAATTCTCCGGGCGGTGTCTTCGGAGATGGTGTCGCCAGCCTCTTCATTGGCGACACGCTCGACTCCAAAATACGCTGCGTTGTGCTCGCAGCGGGAGGATGTTTCGGCTCTGCCCTTACGGCGGGGAACATCACGACCGTCGCCGGAGGCACGAACCCTGGCTATTCCGGAGATGGGGGTCTTGCGAGCGGTGCTTTGCTGAATGAGCCCAATGGCATTTTTGTCGACAAGCTAGGGAACCTATTCATCGCGGACACGGGAAATTCCGCACTGCGAGAAGTGGTAGCGGTCACCGGCGACATCCAGACTCTTGCAGGGAATGGCACAGAGGGTTACGCGGGCGATCCGGGCCCAGCAAGCAACGCGCAACTTGCGCTTCCCTTGGGCGTAACCGGGGACGCTCTCGGGAACATCTTTGTAGCCGACACGGACAATTCGCGCGTCCGGCAACTCACTTCGACCGTCAGTGTCACCGTACTTCCCACGTCAGCGACCTTGCCGACGGTGGGACCGCAACAGTTCGCCGCTACGGTTACGGGAGCCAGCAACACATTTGTCACCTGGGAAGTGAACGGAATCATTGGCGGGAACTCCACCGTTGGCACGATTTCCTCGCTGGGTTCCTACGCCGCCCCGACGAATGTTCCTTCTCCAGCCACGGTGACGGTCAGGGCAGTCGCGAACGCCAACGGATTCAACCTGGCGTCGGCAAGCGTGACAGTCGTTTCCGGAGCCACCACGCCTACAGTGACGATCAGTCCGACTTCGACCACAAGTCCACCGCCAACGGTTACGCAGGTGTATACGGTGACGCAGCAGCAGTTCACCGCAAGCGTCACCGACTTGACCCCCACAACAGTAACTTGGCAAGTGAACGGAGTGACCGGCGGCAACGCCAACGTTGGAACGATTGGGACCGATGGGACCTATTCGGCTCCGGCGGCTGTTCCAAATAATGCGACGGTGGTCATCACCGCAGTCTCACAGGCGGACGGCGTCACTTCCGGGAGCTATCCCCTTGTGATTGTGGCCGCGCCGACAGCGCCTGCGCCTGCAGCGCAAACCACGTCAAGCGGTGGTTCGGCCACGTTCAACATGATGTTGGATGGCAAGGCGGGTTATTCGCATGCGGCCATGACCCTCTCTTGTGTGCAAAGTACCTTGCCGCAGGGCGCTACCTGCATGTTTCATCCACCAACCATCGTTGGAAGTACAAAAGGAGTTGCGTTCGCGTTGACGGTCAATCTACCGGCTTGTGGCGCGTTTTTGAGTGCGCCGAATGACCAGCGTCCGTACGATTCGTCCGGAGGACCGCGGTTCTATGCGGCGCTTCTGCCGTTTGCGGCGCTGCTTCTTGCAGGATGGAGCAAGGATAAGAAACGCCGCCATCTGCTACTGGTGTTCGTGCTCATGTGGACGCCCGTGGTAGGGCTGGTGGGCTGCGGCGGCGGATCGTCGGGCGGTTCGTCTTGCCCGAATCTGGCCGGGACGTATCACATCCAGGTTCAGGGAACGATTCCCGGCCAGCCGACGCCGATCCTCATTACGACGGTGACGTTGACGGTGCAATGAGGGGTTTTATCTAGTCGGAAGCAGCGTGCGAAGAACTGCAGCCGTAGCACCACGTGCGCACCCGGCCGGTATCCACGTGCACAAAAGCAGAGCGCGGATAGTAGCCGACGCCGCCTTCATGCAGCGCCAGGGCCGCGTCACGCAACCTCTCGGTGCTGACTCCGGGGATGCGGATGTCGATCGCGTGCGCTTGCATGTGCAGGCTGTTTTTCGCGACTCCGGAGGATTTTGAGCGCAGGAACTCGTTGCTCCACGGGGTCCGATAACCGCAGATGATGTTGATTTCCGCGCTGGGATGTCCGACAGCCTCCGTCAATTCCGACAGAATGTCGAAAACATGCGGGTCGTAGTGCTTCACTTCGCCGCTGCGATGGTCGCGCAGGAAATGGTCGAGCTGCGCCTCGGCTTCGGGCAGATAGCTATCGCCGTGGCGATAGACGATGTCAATGCGTTCGCCCGTGTGTGTGTGATACAGCCGCAAATGATGATCGAGAGAAGTTGAAGAAGCATCGTTCGCGAGGCTGGGTGAATGCCACGCAAACGCGGAACCTAGAAGTAGAGCGACGGAAAGAAGAAAGACGAAAAGGGTATTGCGCAAGCAGATTCCTCCGATTTTTCTTAGATGGCGTATGAAGCCTGTAAGGTTTTCTGGAGGACCCGTGGCTCCAGAGCATGTATAAGTCCAATGCTGGCTGCAACGCACCGCAGTGTTTAATTTTTCAACGAAATTTTGTGTGATTTCCCATCACGTTTGGGGTATATCACCCAGAAGGCGGGCTTGGCCGACTGGCTTTCCCACGGATTCGAGGGTTGTGGACTTTTAATAAGCTATGTGTAATCAGTTTGTTGAGGCAGTTTTCCATCCGGTGCTGGGATTGCCTCAGTTCGGCACAGCAGATGCAACCAGGTACATCGCGTTCCCGTATTCTCGAATCCGACGAACGCCAGGCTTGGTGCCTGTTTCGCTTTGGAAACCCGGTGATCGGATTCAGAAAGCCGCTCTGCGGCGAAAGTCCGCGGCGAGATTGGGTTATGACGGTGAAACCATCGAATCGCTCCCACCGAATTCTGTACATGGTAGTCATGCTCGTGTTTGCCGTAGCGCTGACCACCGCGCTGGTGCTGGCAGTCGAGCGGAGCCCCGAAGGAACCAAGTCGAGTACCCTACAGCCAAACACCGTCCCCGCGTTGAGTTCCGTTTGCCTGTGGGGGAACCCTGATGCATAGAATTGTAAACCCCTCTGAAAAATTTCGCGGAATCGGACTGGCGCTCATAGCGTTCGTGCTGCTGCTGGTGCTGCCGGTCCGCGCCGATATTCACCCCGTACCTCTCGACAAGAACACCGACGCGGCGAAGTGCCTGGAATGCCATGGAGACAAAGCCCAGGGCAAGAACGTGCATACGGCGATTTCCACGGGCTGCCTGAGCTGCCACGAAATTCGCGTGAACAAAGACGTCACGCGCGTCAAGCTGACCACCACTTCGCCAGCCGCGTTGTGCTTCACCTGCCACGCGGACAAGAACCCCGCGGACATCAAGGGCGTGGTGCACTCTCCAGCGCGGCGCGACTGCCTGAAATGCCACGATCCGCACCAATCCGACAACAAATACCAGTTGCTGAAGGCGCCGGAAGGCGACGCCAAACAGAATCTGTGTCTGGAATGCCATACCATCGGGCTGAATGTTCCGGAGAAGGGAAGCCGGCACGCAGCGCTGGATATGGGCTGCGAAACCTGCCACCTGACGCACAAGACCGGCGAGCGCGGAAAAGACGAGTTCGATTACCACCTGACCAAGGCGCCGCCCGCACTCTGCATTGATTGCCACGACCCGAAAGACGAAGGCTTGCAGAAGGCCCATCAAAACCAGCCATTCGGAACCGCCAATTGCATCCAGTGCCACGATCCGCATCAATCCGCACTGCCCAAGCTGATGGCCAAATTCGTTCATCCCCCATTCGCCGATAAGCAATGCGAAGTGTGCCATGCGCCGGCAAAGGACGGAAAAGTGGTGCTGACGCAGGCGGACGCGAAGTCGCTTTGCGTGATGTGCCACGACGAAAAGGCCAAGCAGATCGAAAGCGCCAAGGTGCAGCATCCCGGCGCCGCCGGCGATTGCACGGATTGCCACAATCCGCACGCCAGCCGCTATCCGGCCTTGCCGAAGACCAATCCGGTGGACATTTGCCTCGGCTGCCACTCCGACATCGCCGATCTGGCCAAGAAGCCGGTGCATCACCAACCGGCCTTCACGCAAGGCTGCGGCACTTGCCACGAGCCGCACGGCGGCGATCGCGAAAAGCTGCTGCGCGCCGAGGGCAATAAGCTCTGCCTGGAGTGCCACGGGCCGGATACCACGTCGCACCAGGACAAGGACACGGGTTACTTCAAGATTTTCGATGGAAAAGTGACTCTGCCCGAGGACTACTTCAAGAAAAACAAGGTGGTCATTCTGCCGTTGCGTTATGGCAAGGGCCACCCGATGATGGGGCATCCGGTTTCCGATGTCACGGACCCGACGGATGTCACGAAAGTCTATGCAAAAATCAGTTGCTTGTCCTGCCACCAGCCGCATTCTTCGGCTTATCCGAATTTAATTGCCAAGGATCAGAAGAACGATACGCAGTTTTGTTCCACGTGCCACAAGGATCTGACCAAGCGGTAAAACGATGGACCTGGGAGAGATCGCCATGCGTAAGAACCTGACAAACAGCGGCATTTGGAAGTGGGCCGCGGGATTGCTCGCCGTGGTTACGCTTGCGGGGTTTCTGGTGCCCGCGGCGCTGCAAGCCGACGACAAGAAGAAAAAGAAAAAGGATGAGGAGAAGGCCGCCACCGCGGCAAAAATCAAGGCCATCGATTATTCCTTTATCGTCTGGCCCAATCCCCCGGCGATCGCGCGCATCAAGTACGTGAACTGGTATTCCTCCGACAAGGAAAAGCGCAATTTGAAGGGCAACGTGCAAAAGAAAAACGGCTGGATGGACCGCCTGGCCGGCACGCAGAGCGAGGACGAAGTCTTCAGCATGCCCTTCCAGTTGAATCAGCCGTATGGCATTGCCGTTGATTCGAAGGGCTTGGTGTACGTGGCGGATCACAAGGTCGGGGCCATCTTCATTTTCAATACGGACACGCGCGACGTGGATCTCATCAAAAACGGCGTGCACGCGCATTTCGTGCGCATCATCGGCCTGGCCATGGACGACAGCGACCGGCTATTTGTTTCCGATCCGGGCCTCAAGCACGTCCTGATCTTCAATAAGGACCACAAAGCGGAGGATGTTATTACCGACGGGCTGTCCGAACCGAGCGGGCTTGCCGTGGACAACCAGAACCGCTTGCTATATGTGGCGGATATCGAACTCGACCAGGTGCTCGTCTACGATGCGGATACGCTCAAACTGCTCCGCAAGATTGGCACCACGGGCCATAAGCACGAATTGACTACGCCAGGCGATTTTGCCAAGCCCTCCGGCGTGGCCGTGGATAAGGAAGGAAATCTCTACGTTGCGGATACGCTCAACAATCGCATCGAGATCTTCGATCCGGACGGAAATTTCGTCAGCGCCTTCGGAAAGAACGGCGATGGCCCCGGTTATTTCGCGCGGCCCAAGGGCGTAGCGATTGACAGCGATGGCCACGTCTGGGTCGCCGACGGCATGCAGGATCGCGTGCAGGTCTTTACCAAGGAAGGGCAGTTGCTGATCGCCCTCGGCGGCCACGGGCTGCTGCCGGGCCAGTTCCAGGGGCTGGTGGATATCGCGATTGACAAGAATGACCGCGTGTTTACCACCGAGATTTACCCCGGCCGGCTGCAACAGATGCAATACGTCACCGATGCGCAAGCGGACAAAGAACGCGACAAGCGCGCGGCGGAAAGAGCCAAGATGAGCGCACAGCACAATGCTCCCACGGCCAATTCGCAATCCGAGGTCGTTCCGCTGCCCGCACCCCCTGCGAAGCCGTAAGCGCGGCGCAAGGGCACGTTCTTTCCGAATCAGTTACACAGCTAACGAAAGCGCTGGCAGAAATGCCAGCGCTTCTGCTTTTCGCACTGCATTTTGCTGAGATCATCGCCACAAGGAACTGAAAAGAATTTGTACACGGAATTGTCCGAATTTCAGCGGCCGTGAGATGCAAACCGCGCCTCTGTGACGCCGGTCACGCTAAGTAGTTATGTTTACAGCACTTCGGTGTGTGATTGCTCATCACAACTGAGCCATATGACGCAAATGGAGCAAGCGGGGACGGGAGAAGGGCTGTGCGGGAGTTGGGGACTAGTACCGTAAATGTAAGAAAATTCAACACTTACGGCAATTTCAAGCAAATCCTCATTTTGTGCCGGTTCGGCATACCAGATGCACTTTGGGACATCGCAGGCCGGCCCGCTCCAGGCACTGGCCAATACGAAGTGGAAAAAAAGATGTTTTGTGTTGCAACACTAACGGAGGTTTTACAAGTTATGAAAAAGGCGATCTTAGTAGCGCTTTTTGCTCTGGCCAGCGCCGGATTGGCAATGGGTCAGAATGCGTCATCCACAGTCGACGTCCTCGGTGCACACCAGAACCAGGGCCGTGGCTGCGCAGGATGCCACGCACCACACAGCGGCTCGTTCGGCGCAGGCAACGGCGGCGCGGCGGATGCCGGCTCCTATGCATTGTGGGGCCAGGATGCCAGCCCGCTCTACAACCAAACGATTGCGTTTGGCGACAACGGCCGGTTCGTAGAAGTTCTCCCTGCCACCATCAAGGGCGGTTCGCAAGAAGTTGGCGGCATTCTCCTCTGCCTCAGCTGCCATGACGGCAACCTGACCCAGTCGAACATGATGCAGAACTGGTCCTATGAACAACAGATCGGCTTGCTGACCAACAGCACGTATGGCGGCCAGAAGATCCCCACCCTGCTCGGCAATGATGGCACGACGGCCGGCAACTACAACAACGACCACCCAGTGGGCCTGAATGCCACGATCAGCTCGGCCCCCGGCCTGGTGTTCGCGAACAACGTGTTCACCGTTACCCCGGGCACGCCCTATGCCCAGTTCGTAGCCAACTACGGCTGGCCAGCACTGGCGCCTGGAAAGTGGAGCAACCCCTACGGCGTGAACCCCTCCGGGAAGCCCTATGTGCTCTGCACCACCTGCCACAACCAGCACGTTATGACCGTGTACACCTCCTCCGCGTCTAGCCCGATCATTGGCGACGGCGGCGGCAAGTACTACGCCACCTTCTTCTTCGTGAACGGCCCGTACAACCCGAACCTCCAGGGCAAGCTCACGTCTGGACAGGCCGCTTCGACGACCCAGTTCTGCCGCCAGTGCCACTTCGGCGAAGCGAACGAAGCCAACAACACCAACAACATTCCGACCGTATTCCAGTGAGGTCGGTAGCAGTTCCCCGGGGGAGAGAGAATCTTCTCTCCCCCTTTTTTTTAGAAAGGTCAGGAGGATTTACATCATGAGGTACCTGGTAGTTTTCGCTCTACTACTAGCGGCGGCAGGCAACGCAAGTTCCCAAGTTTCCTCTCACGCAGCAACCACTCCCACCCCGAAAGCCAGCAGCACTCCCGCCAGCTCTTCCTTCAATGTCAGCGACAAGCCCGTAGCGAAGGTGAACGGCGCCATCCTTACGGACCGCGACCTGCTGCGCGAGATGCTGCAAATCTTCCCTTACGCCAGCCAGCACAACGGCTTCCCGAAGGACCAGGAAGCTTCCATCCGGCAGGGCGCGCTGCAGATGATTATTTTCGAGGAACTCGTCTATCAGGAAGCGCTGCGCCGCAAGCTGACGGTTTCTCCGCAAGTGCTGAAGCAGTCGGAAAGCGAGTTCAAGAAACAGTTTCATAGCGCGCAGGAATATCAGCAGTACCTGAATGTGGAGATGGGCGGATCCGAGCAAAACGTGGTGAACAAGATCAAGCGCTCGCTGCTGATCGAGCAGGTGCTGAAGAGCGACGTCGAAGACAGGTCTGCGGTCACGCTGGCGCAGACGCGGGCGTTCTACGACAAAAATCCCGGCCGCTTCCAGATTGCCGAATCCTATAGTTTCCAGTCCATCTCGATTCTGCCGCCGCTCCACCCGACCCCGGATCAGCAGAAAGAGGCGGCCAAGCGCGCCAACGACTATCTGAAGCAG
>Ga0335069_10001518_pt1 | contig 37287 bp, 34 predicted proteins | sample Lox_Sample_11_FD_206714 | JGI IMG/M metagenome (GOLD analysis project Ga0335069, IMG submission 206714) | Soil microbial communities from Loxahatchee National Wildlife Refuge, Florida, United States - Lox_Sample_1.1 | ecosystem: Environmental > Terrestrial > Soil > Wetlands | place: USA... | reverse complement strand
CGCCAGCCAGCGCGCCCAGTTCGCGCCACGCAGCAGAAAGAGCCCCGCCAGCAGGGCGAGTGCCTCTGTTGCTTCAATCGCGAATGCATCCGGATGGCGCGCCAGCAACTCGGGGAAATGGCCGATCAGTCCCGCCACGCCCACTAGCAGGTACAAACAAGCCACAACGATGACGGCGATCGGGCGTCCATTCCAAGCCATGGTCGCCTAATTTACCGCGTCTTGACGCCAAGGTGAAGACCTTCTCTTCGTTCTGCCCGGATGTCTCACTTTTTTTGTTATCCTGTAGGTCTGTGTTAATCAAGATTTTGTATGTGGTGTTGGTGCTCTGTGTGGCAGCGATTCTGGGGGCCGCCGTAGCGGGCTACTTCCGTATCCGCCGGCACATGAATGGCAAGGCCGCCAGTCCAGCCGTGCCTGCGCCAGCGGCCCCGGAAGTCGAGCAGCAAATCCATCAATAGGACAGGAAGATGGCCAATTCAGCGGTTCAGGCAGTCGAAACTCGCAGCCACTCGCTTTCCCGGAACCTCGCTCTCATCGTTGGAGCCAGCCTGCTCATGGACATCCTTGGGCGTTTTTCCGTGCCGCTGCCCATCAGCCCAGTTCCGCTGACGCTGGCCAATTTTGGCGTACTTTTGATTGCGTTAAGCCTGGGCGCACGTCGTGCCGCTGCCGCTATGTGCCTCTATCTCGCGCAAGGTGCCTTGGGCATGCCGGTATTCAGCCCTGCCGGTCCCGGAGGCATTGCCCAAATCCTCGGCCCGACCGGTGGTTACCTGATGTCGTATCCGCTGGCGGCGTTTGTTGCCGGCTGGATTGTCGATCGCGGCAAGCAGTCCGTGGCCCGCTTCTCTTTCGCCGCGATTGTCGGCGAGATCCTGCTCTTCGTGGGCGGAATTGGCTATCTGATGGCACTGACCCATGTGTCAGTGCGTGTAGCTGCCAACTGGGGACTTTACCCGTTCGCGTTTGGCGAGGTGATCAAAGTTATCGCGGCTGTGGCAATTGCCAGCCGCCTTGGTAGTTCCAGCAAGTGGCCTAGCCTGCTGGCGTAGTTTTCATTTTCATAGGAGCTTCGCAGTAAGCGAGCAATAGTTATGCCGACCAGCAGTGTTTCCCCGAAGACAAAGGAAATTACCGTCGCCCACAGTCCCGATTCCGACGACGCATTCATGTTTTACGGACTGGCCACCAACAAGGTGCGCGTCCCCGGACTCAAGTTCTCTCACACGCTCTGCGACATCGAGACGCTCAACCGCAAAGCGATGGACGGCGTGTACGACGTCACCGCGATTTCGTTTCATGCCTACCCCTACATACAGGATAAGTACGCGCTGATGACTTGTGGTGGCAGCGTTGGTGACGGATACGGGCCGATGATCGTCTCGCCGCGCGCTCTCTCGATCTCGGAACTGAAGCAGATGAAGATTGCCGTTCCCGGCACCATGACCACGGCGTATCTCGCGTTGAACTTGTTCGCGCCGGGAATTGAAACGGAAGTGGTTCCGTTCGATCAGATCATCCCGCAGATCCTCGCCGGCAAGTACGAAGCCGGGTTGATCATTCACGAAGGCCAGCTCACCTATTCGAAAGTCGGTCTGCATCGGATCATCGATCTCGGCAAGTGGTGGCGTGATGTCACCGGACTACCGCTCCCGTTGGGCGGGAATGCGATCCGACGCGAACTGGGACCTGAGATGATTCACGAAGTCTCGAAGGCGCTCAAGCGGAGCATTCAGTACGCCCTCGACCACCGCGAAGAGGCTCTCGAATACGCGATGCAGTTCGCGCGAGATCTCGATACGCCGTCTGCCGACAAGTTTGTGGGAATGTACGTGAACGAACGGACAGTTGATTACGGCATCGATGGGCGCGAAGCGGTCAGCCGCCTGCTCGACATGGGCCACAAGGCCGGAATCATCAAGCCCAAAGCGAACGTGGAGTGGATGGAATGATCCCGATTGTTTATTGAATATTGACTATTGTTTATTGAAGATCGCGCATAGGGACATCATAAGCGGTTTTCAATATTCAATAGTCAATCGACAATAAACAATTCTTCTACGCGACTCGTGCCGCTTTCGCCTTCGCCTCGTACCCCAGGGCTGCGTAGTAAATCGCACGATCGTAAAAGTTCGTCAGCGTCTGCAGAAACTCCAACTCGCCGTAGAGCTGCAGCGCACCGTCAGATACCGATTCCCGCCGCAGAAATGCCCACAAGTGCTCTTTCGTGAGCAGCATCGATGACATGAACTGGCTCAGAGGCACGCCTTGCGACAGTCGCCGCGCACCGAGTTCGCGATAACGAACTTCGATATCGCTCTCGGTCTTCGTCATCAGCCAGTCACCGAGATTGGTGTAAACCTCGAGCACCGCGGCTTTGAGTTCGGGGGCCGGGATATTGCGGTACGCCGCTGTCCTCTCCGAGGTCAGTTGTTTCTTGATGAGTCCATCAGCGAGTTCTTCGGAATGCGACTCGATAAGTCGTACTAATCGATTGGCTACCATATATTGTTGGATTGGCTTTGAGGCCAAGTGGTTTCACATAATATCGTGTTGCGATATTAAGTCAAGTACCTCGTTGCCGGCTCCTCACCTCTAATAACTTAGAACCCGGCTGTGGGAGCGTTGTTCCATAAAAATAAGTAAGCCCGGCATAAACCGGGCTTATCGTCCAGCGATATTTATCTGCTACTTACGGCAGCATAACGAAAAAACCCCGGCCCATCGCCGGGGTCTTAACCGTCCACTGTTCACCGTCCACTGTCCACTACGCATTTACTCCGCAGCACTTCTTGTACTTCTTCCCGGAGCCGCACGGACAAGGATCGTTGCGTCCAACCTTCGCCGAAGCACGCACCACCTGCTGCACAGTCCCACCCTCGCCGGCTCCCGCCATGCGGGCCTGCTGCAGTTCGCGCTTCTTCTTGCGCAGGAACTCTTCTTCCAGATCGTCGACGCTGGTCTGCGAATGCCGCGGACGCTGTCCCAACGCGGGCTGCTGTCCGTTGCCATCGCCGTCCCCGCTGAACTGAACCTGCTGCGGCGCGCGCTGCTGCATTTGCGCCGCCTGGTCCGCGCCGATTACCTGCATCAGGTACAGGTACCGGACCGTCTCTTCCTGGAAGTGCTCCATCATCTGCTCGAACATGTCGAACGATTCGCGCTTGTACTCCACCAGCGGATCGTGCTGCCCGTAGCCGCGCAGGCCGATGCCCTCGCGCAGGTGGTCCATGTTCAGCAGGTGTTCTTTCCACTGCTGGTCGAGGACGCTGAGCATGATCATGCGCTCGTGATAGCGCATCGCGTCTGGACCAATCAGCTTTTCCTTGGCGTCGTAACGCGCCTTCAGTTTGTCAAAGATCGCATCGCCGAGTTCCTGGCGGTTGAGCTGCGAGGCATCGACGCCCTCGGCAACGAAGTCCACGCCAAAGCGGGTGAAGATCGCGTCTTTCAGTCCCTTCACGTCCCAATCTTCCGGGTGAACGTCTTTCGCCGCGAACTTGTCCATCTGTCCGGCGAGGATGTCGGCAACGTAATCTTCGAGGATCAGGTCCTTCTGGTCGATGCCCTCGAGCAACTGGCGGCGCAGGCCATAGACGGCTTCGCGCTGCTTGTTCATCACGTCGTCGTATTCGAGCAGGTGTTTGCGGGCCTCGAAGTTCTGCGCCTCGACCGTCTCCTGCGCTTTCTCGATGCGCTTGGAGATCAGCTTCGACTCGATCGGCACGCCTTCTTCCATGCCAAGCCGTTGCAGCAGCGTGCTCACCCACTCTTTGGCGAAGATGCGCATCAGGTCATCTTCGAGCGATAGATAGAATCGCGAGCTTCCGGGATCGCCTTGGCGTCCGGCGCGTCCGCGAAGCTGGTTGTCGATGCGCCGCGCCTCGTGGCGTTCGGTGCCGAGGATGTGCAACCCACCGGCGCCGACCACTTTCTCGTGCTCCGCGTCGGTCTCTTTCTTGTAGCGGGCGAAGGCTTCTTCCCACGAATCGACCGGGCAGCGGAACTCGCTTCCCTGGTAGTACCAGACCATGGTGCCTTCGGTGTCGCGGGCCTCGATCTCGCCTCCGGCTTGTTGTAGCGCGGTGGCGATACCCTTCTTCACCAGCTCCTGCTTGGCCATGAACTCGGGGTTGCCGCCGAGCAGAATATCGGTACCGCGGCCGGCCATGTTGGTCGCGATCGTGACTTTGCCCAGGCGTCCGGCCTGCGCCACGATCTCGGCTTCTTTCTCGTGATACTTGGCGTTCAACACCACGTGAGCGACGCCTTTGCGCTTCAGCAGGTCTGACAGCCGTTCCGATTTCTCGATCGACGTGGTGCCAACCAGGATGGGCCGACCCAATTCGCTGACCTTCTTAATGTCATCCGCAACCGCGAAGTATTTCTCCTTCTCGGTGCGATAGACGACGTCGGGATTCTCGACGCGCAGCAGCGTCCGGTTGGTCGGAATCACCGTCACTTCCAGCTTATAAATCTTGTCGAACTCGGGCGCTTCGGTGTCGGCCGTACCGGTCATGCCAGCCAACTTCTTGTACATGCGGAAGTAGTTCTGGAAGGTGACCGTCGCGAGCGTTTGGTTCTCGCGCTCGATCTTGACGTTCTCTTTCGCCTCGACGGCCTGGTGAAGACCATCGCTCCAGCGGCGACCCGGCATCAGGCGCCCGGTGAACTCATCAACGATGATGACTTCGCCGTCTTTCACCACGTACTCGACATCTTTCCGATACAGGTGATGGGCTTTGACGGCGGTCTCGACGTGATGCTTCAGGTCCCAGTTTTCCGGATCGGCGATGTTGCCGATACCGAGCATCTCCTCGACCTTCTCCCAGCCCTGCTCGGTGACGGTGACGGTCTTGTGCTTCTCGTCGATAACGAAGTCGTTGGTGTACTGCTTCGGCTCGCCCTGCGGAACCTCGATCTCTTCGCCCGGCTCGAGCTTGGGGATGATCTTGTTCACCCGCGCGTATTTGTCGGTCGATTCTTCGCTGGCACCGCTGATAATCAGCGGCGTACGCGCTTCGTCGATCAGGATCGAGTCGACTTCGTCCACAATCGAAAAGTTGTGTCCGCGCTGCACGCAATCGCGCATGTCAAACTTCATGTTGTCGCGGAGATAGTCGAAACCAAACTCGTTGTTGGTTCCGTAGGTGACATCGGAACCGTAGGCCGCGCGGCGCTCTTCGTCATCCAGGTCGTGAACAATCACGCCGACCGTCAGCCCGAGGAACGAATAAATTTTGCCCATCCACTCCGAGTCGCGCTTGGCCAGGTAATCGTTGACGGTGACCACATGCACGCCGCGTCCGGCCAGGGCATTCAGGTAAACCGGCAGGGTCGCCACCAGCGTTTTACCTTCACCGGTCTTCATTTCGGCGATCTTGCCCGAATGCAGCACCATGCCGCCGATCAACTGCACGTCGAAGTGCCGCATGTTCAGCACGCGTCGTCCGGCTTCGCGCACCACGGCGAAGGCTTCGGGCAGGATCTCCTGCAGCACCTCGTTCTCGGCCTGGCGCTTTTCGTCCTCGTCTTCGATGGAGTCGGTACGCTCCTTGATGCGGGCGCGGAACTCATCGGTCTTGGCGCGCAGTTGCGCGTCGGTCAGCTTCTGCATCTCGGGCTCGAAAGCCCCGACCTGGCCCACGATGGGCATCATGCGCTTCACTTCGCGCTCGTTGCTGGTACCGAAGATCTTGCCTAGAAAGGTGTTAATCAATGCTCTAATCCTTGGCTGGCGTGCTTCAGCCGATTGGGCACAGAAATACCCATCAATAGGCTACCACGCTGCTCTGATTATTGGATGACAGCGGAAGGCCGGCCGCACCAGTCAGAAAAGGAAGGTTTTTGTAGCGCGGATGCCCTCGTCCGTGCACGGTCAGTCGAAATCAGTTTTTAGGGAGCCATTGCTACTGGAGGCCTTGGACCTGGTACTGCCCGCAGTCGCATTCATCGACAAACCGGAACTGCTTCCCCGAATTGTAGTACCAAATTTCGGCTCGATGCGGCGGCGGCGCTACGTACTTTTTCTCGTCCGGCGGACCGTACACGATGTACACCCGCCCCCGATCGGTCTTCCATCCAGGGAGGCGATCATCGGCGAAGTGCTCGTTCGAGTACGCGAGTCGCCGATAGTGCTCCTCTTTTTTATATGTGTTCTCGGTTTTCCCTGGATTGGGGTTCCGCTTCTCCCAGAACTGGACAATAAACGAAAGGCGGTCCTGATCGTTGGTCAGCCCCAGGAACTGTGCCCGTTCTTCCGGCGTGGCGATGTAAACCACGTCTTCGCTAATCCACTTCTGGTAGGTGGTAGCAAACCTGCTGGTGGCGGGAGTTTGAGCCAGGGCAGTTGAGGCCAAGATCACTGAAGCAACCACTACGAAAGCTACGAACCGTCCACGGTTCACTGTCCACCGTCCACTTCTTATCTCGCTGGAGCTGCTTTCCGGAAGACAATCACTTCGCTGCAAAGGAAGTTGAGGACGGAGCAGCAGCCGATGGCGATGATGTTGGCCATCATGTAAGGAAGCTTGTATCCGCCGACCAGCCACTTCATGATCACGACGTTACCGACCATGGAGACCATGCCTGTAGTCAGGTTAAACCGCAGCAGCCGCTTGATCACTTCGCTGTAATGAACGCTGGCGCGATCGCGCCAGGTGAACTTCTCGTGCCAGGCGAAGTTATGCAGTACCGCCGCTTCCACGGCCAGCACTGTTGCCGGCATATAGTCGAGCCCAAAGCCTGATTTCAGCAGCGGCAGCAGCGTCAGTTGCACGCACATTCCCATCAAGCCCACCATGTGGAACTTGATCCAGCGCTGCAACAGCGCAAGCCAACTGCTATTTCGAATGACAACTTTTACCAAATCGTTCTCTTCCGTACAAAAAATTGGAGACTTCCCGGATCAAGCCTAAGAACCTGTCCCGGAACTCTCCTCCTATATGTTACCAAGGGAACTCAAATCCCGGAAAATGTACATGACCTTAGTACGAACGCGCAACTAACTAAGGTTTCTCAAATTGAGTCAGGATCGGGAGCATGAATCTGCATTCCATAATTGATACGAGTCTGGGAGCATACTCGTTCCACCCGGTGTCTAACTCTCCAGCATGCTTCGCGTCGCGCCCGCCTGTGCTGTCCTGTTCTTAACCTTGGCGCTCGCCGCCCAGCAGACTGACTTCACTCATCGACTGGTTGCCGCCGCCGACGATCGCCCCAATCATCCTGCTCGCTACGATCCCGGATACGTCAAAATTCCCTACCCGAACGGGGACGTCCCGGCTGACAGTGGCGTCTGCACCGACGAAATCATCCGCATCTACCGCGCGGTCGGGATTGACTTGCAGAAGGAAGTCCACGAAGACATGGCGGCCAACCGCTCGGCCTACCCGTTTCGTTGGAAGTGGATGCAGGTTGGCACCGACACGAACATCGATCATCGGCGTGTGCCAAACCTGCAGGTCTTCTTCTCCCGAAAGGGACAAACTCTGCCGATAACGCAGAACTCGTCCGACTACCAGCCCGGCGACGTCGTCACCTGGATGCTCCCCGGCAACCACGATCACATCGGCATGGTGGTCGATCGCAAGTCGTGGTCGGGCCGCTACCTGGTCGAGCACAATATCGGCGAAGGACCGAAAATCGAGAGCGTTCTGTTCGATTGGAAAATCACCGGCCACTACCGCTATCAGCCAAAATCTTAGTCTGCCTACGGGAGCAGCAAGACCTTCCCCGTGGTCTTTCTTCCTTCCAGGTCGCGATGCGCCTGCGCCGCGTCGGCGAGCTGGTAAGTGTGGCCGATGTGTACTTTCAGCTTCTCTGACGCGATCAGTCCCAGCACTTCATTGAAGCGCCACTCCAGCTCTTCGCGCGTGAGCAGGTAATGTTGCAGGCTGGGCCGCGAGAGGAACAACGAACCTTTCTGCGTCAAAACGAGCGGATCGAATGGCGGCACCGCGCCGCTGGCGCCTCCGAACAGCACCATCATTCCGCGAACCCGCAGACAATTGAGGCTACCCTCAAACGTGGATTTCCCCACGCCGTCATAGACAACATCGACGCCTTTGCCGCCCGTGATCCGCTTCACCTCAGCGACGAAGTCCTGCGACGAGTAGTTGATCACCTCGTCGGCGCCGTTCTGTTTGGCGAGTTTGCACTTCTCGTCCGATCCGGCGGTGCCGATGATCTTCGCGCCAATGTACTTGCCGAACTGCGTCAATAGCGTGCCCATGCCTCCGGCAGCCGCATGGACCAGCGCCGTCTCACCCGCCTTCAGCGGATAGGTGCTGCGCATCAGGTAGTGCATGGTGCCGCCCTGCAGCATCGAAGCGGCGGCGGTCTTGAAGTCCATCTTCTCGGGGATCTTCACCAGCCGGTCGGCCGGAACACATTGGTATTGGGCATAGCTGCCCACCACGCCGGTCTGCGCCACTCGGTCGCCGACCTTGACGCTCTTTACCTCGGGGCCGACCTTCTCGACCGTGCCGGCCATCTCCGATCCGGGAGTGAATGGCGCCGGCAATTTGTATCGCCCCTCGCGGTGGTAGACGTCGATGAAGTTGACGCCAATGGCTTCGATCTTGACCAGCGCCTCGTTCGGCTTCGGCTCGGGAACGGGCACGTCGGTCAGTTGCATTGCTTCGGGAGGTCCAGGCTGGGAGACAAGAATGGCTTTCATGACGACAGTATCCAGTATTCAGTCGCCAGTATCCAGTGGCCGCCATTCCTACTGGATACTGAGTACTGGGTACTGGATACTGGCTACTGGGTACTGGCTTTTGTGACCATCCTCACATTGAAGAGTGATAAACCGGCCATTTCGGTCGAATTCCAAATTGGAACTGCCTCGCCCTTCATCGAACGGCAACAATCTGCAGCGAACCGCTTTTGGGGAATACCGGCCACCACTGCTTAAATATTGTGGAATCAATTTCGAATCGAGCCAAGGAAGAAGAAAAGAGGTATTCGAGTGAGCACGCAATCGTTCACCCCCGAACCGGTGTTTGCCCCAGTCATGGGAGACCGCGTTGACCACGCCGGCCCGCGCCCCGACTTCAAGATTATTCAGCCCACCACCACCTACACCGGTGCGCCCATTGAGCCGATCCAAAAAGGATTGCCGAAAATCACCGAGTCGCTTTGCCCCGAGTGCGGCCAGGTCATCCGCGCCGACATTTTTGCCGAGCACGGCAAGGTCGTGATGGAGAAGAACTGCGCCGAGCACGGCACCTTCCGCGACATCGTCTTCTCCGACGTGGCGCTTTACCTCAAGGCTGAGCAGTGGGTATTCGGCGACAATCGCGGATTCTCCAATCCTCCGGTTGAGAACGCCACCAAGTGCCCCGACGACTGCGGTATGTGCGGCATGCACACCTCGCACACCGGACTGGCGAACGTCGATCTCACCAACCGCTGCAATCTCACGTGCCCCGTCTGCTTCGCTAACGCCAACGTTCAGGGCTACGTCTACGAGCCGTCAATCGAACAGGTGCGGAAACAGCTAGAGACGCTTCGCGAGGGAAAGCCGGTCAACGGACGCGTCGTCCAGTTCTCGGGCGGCGAACCGACCATCCACCCGCAGTGGTTCGAGATTCTCTCCATGGCCCGCGACATGGGCTTCTCCCACGTGCAGGCGGCGACGAACGGAATCATGTTCGCCGATGAAGCCTTCGCGCACGCGTCGAAAGCTGCCGGCCTGCAGACGCTCTACCTGCAATTTGACGGCGTCACCGATGACGTTTACAAGCGCACGCGCGGCCAGGCGCTGCTCGAGACCAAGATGAAGTGCATCGAGAACGTGCGCCGCGCGGGACTGAAAATTGTCTTCGTGCCGACGATCGTTAAAGGCATCAACGACGACCAGATCGGCGACATCGTTCGTACCGCGGTCGAGAACATCGACTGCGTGTCGGGCATCAGCTTCCAGCCGGTGGCGTTCACGGGCCGCATCAATCGGCGCGAACTCGAGCAGAAGCGCTTTACCCTGGCCGATCTCGCGCACTCGGTCGCCGACCAGACCGGCATCACCGACAAATACTATGATTGGTTCCCGCTCTCGGCGATGGTTCCGTTCTCGCACCTGATCTCCGCCGTGAAGGGCGACGAGACCGTGACGCTTACGTGTCACCCGCACTGCTCGATCGGCACGTATCTCTTCGTCGACGAGCAGACCAAGACCGCCGTCCCCGCCACGCGCTTCCTCGACCTGCCCGGACTGCTGCAAGACATGGAAGAGATCGCCCGCAAGACCGGCAAGTCCATCTTCAAGGTCTTCAGCGGTGTGAAAGCGTGGAACTCGCTGAAGAAGCATTTCAAGGCGCAGTTCGCGCCTCCGGGGCTGACCTTCGACCGCTTCCTGCAAACCGTGCAGGGCTGCGTCGACAAGAAGTACGGCCGCGACGGCATGGACGGCAAATACACCTACCGCACGCTGATGGTCGCCGGCATGCACTTCATGGATTCGTATAACTATGACATCGCGCGCGTGAAGCGCTGCCTCATCCACTACGCCACGCCCGACGGCAAGCTGTTCCCGTTCTGCACCTACAACTCCGGCCCGGTCTTCCGCGAGCAGACGGAAAAGAAGTACTCGATCCCGCTCAGCGAATACACCGGCCAGCCGAGCGACTCGTGCATGCCAAAGCTATCGGGCTGCGGCGGCTGCGGCATGGCGAATGACTGATGTGAATGGTGGAAAGTGGCGGTGGTTGGAAGAGATGAGGCCCCGTGACACGGCTGTGGGTTTGTCGTTTAGAACGTGAATGAATTTGACACGTGAATTAGAATCTGGCGAGGAGGGTAGGGGACTTGAACCCCATCGCCCGCTAGACGATTCTGGTTTATAAGACCAGTTCTGGCACCTGCCAGTTACCCTCCAAGATGAGGGCCAGCATTCGTGCTGGCCTTTTCCTTTTCTACACTTGAGAAAAATACGAATATTCGTATATTAATGTCAAGGGTCCACCTCTTGAATGAATACGAAAAATCGGATACCATCTCCAAGTGGAGGCTATGGCAGTATCGGTCTCCTAATGGAAGGTGCGCTATTGACGATTGGAGAAAGTGTCTATCCGTTGGCGCTCCAAGGGCGGATTTCGATACTTTCATGCGGGATATGGTGAAGTTACACAAATGGGAACCACCGGATTTCGAGCCATTGCACGGGCAACAATCGGGGTTTCAAGAACTACGATGGAAGTCAGCCAAGGTGCAACATCGCATTCTTGGGTACATAGTGCGGGATCGCGAGTTTGGGATGCTGATTGGGTGTACTCACAAAGAATCTTACGATCCACCCGATGCCCTAACGACATTGTTAAAGCGCAAATCAATGATCGACGCAGGAGAGGCCAGCCTTGTTGAATATCGACTCATCCTTAATCGCTGAAATGCGAGAAAAGCCTTACAGAGACGCCTATGTTGCTTCGCAGATCAGGATGACGGTGCCCTTGCAAATTAGAGAACTACGCAAGAATAAGGGCTTCACCCAACCAGAATTAGCTGAACGTGCGGGAATGGGACAGCCAAGAATTTCAGAATTGGAAAAACCGGGAGAGCGTCGCCTTACGATTGAAACGCTATTGCGCATCGCGAGTGCGTTGGACATTGGACTCCAAGTACGGTTTCTTCCTTACGGAGAACTGATTGATTGGAGCGAAGGTCTAGACATCGAGAACTTCAATCTGCCCACGTTTGATGAAGAACTCGCTGAGGCTCAGTTGGAAGCACCGAAAATCGCGTCGCTTCCCAAAAAAGAAGTCAGGGGAATTCGCCTGGTTCACGATATGCACGATATGGCAGAAGCGGGTATAGCTCAAGCGCCAAAAGAGCAGCCCCACAGCGGTGAGAACTTCACAGCTTTGGCTATGGCAGCGAATAGCGGGGTAAGAAATGAAACTATCGTCCATCCTCTTGGCTAGAGTCGTCGCTTTCTTCGAGATCTCCGAATTGAAGCCTCGTGGGGCTGTGTTCTTTCCCGATGTAACTAGAGAGCTAGTGAAGCGATACGGATTCCAAAAGTTCCCCAAGAACTACGACGAATGGGAAAGCGAAAAGGGGGCTGAGTTTATTACAGGGAAGATTGGGGACGAAGTAATCGGCAAGCTAATTCTTTGGAACACCGGAATCACGATTGAAACACGCTCCGGCACTGAAATGGGCAAGGATCTTCTGATTGAGATGTTAGATTGGGCCAAGAAGAACTTTAGCCTTGCAGAGGGCCCGGAAATCATCCGCGACTGGGCCTATATTAGTGATCTCAGTTTTTACTCTGATGTGCCACTCCTCTCCACTGGCCCAAAGGACAGGCTAGCCGAGAGAATTTCGGCGGAACTGCAATCGATTCTTAAACCGCCCCTGGATTACTTGCCTCTCGCATTTAGTATCGGCCACGATCCTCTGCTGCGGAAACATGGGCGAGCGCCGTTTACAATTCAGAGGAGAGCGGACACACCCTTTGAAAACAATCTGTACTTTTCCGAAGCTCCTCTGCCGACTCAAGTACATCTAAAACTATTAGCGGAATTCGAGCAGGATTTAGCGAGTGAAGCCAGATAGAGGCCCGATTTTTGACACGTTCGCAAACGAGTATTCGACCCCAGAAACCTATCTAACTTCTTTTCTATTACTTACAGCTAAGCCGCTGATTCTAAAGATTTTATAGCTTCTTTGTTTTGTATTAATTACCCGCAAAATATTGATTCTATGGTACCGGCCATCTGGGGGTGGGTTAACGTTAACCAGACCCAGAGCCGAACCTCGCGGTCCACCGTCCACGACATGAATCGCGATCGACCGTTGCGCCGATTGCCCTCGAACGATTACCGTGGATCGGTCACGCCTTGTTGCGATCCCTCACATCCCGCCTGCTCTATACCCTGCCGGTGTTGTGGCTGGTGGTTTCCGTGGTGTTCCTGCTGATCCACCTGGTTCCGGGAGATCCGATCCAAGCCATGCTCGGCGAAGGTGCGGCGGCATCGGATTTGCAGGCGGCGCGTCATGCCTACGGCCTCGACCTCCCGCTGGGGACGCAATACCTCCGCTACTGGAACGGCGTGCTGCACGGGAACCTGGGGCAGTCGATTCGGTTCAGCGACTCGGTGTCGCACATTGTGGCGGTGCGCTATCCGTTCACGCTGCAGTTAACGCTGGCTTCGCTGCTGGTGGCGATTGCGCTTTCCATTCCGGCGGGGATTCGTTCGGCGCAACGTCGCAATCGCTGGGACGACCGCGCCCTCGGTTTTGTGAGTTTGCTGGGTCTGTCGTTTCCGAATTTTGCTCTGGGTCCCATCCTTATATTGTTCTTCGCGGTGAAGTTGGGATGGCTACCGGTGTCAGGAACAGGTTCGCTGGCGCATCTGGTGCTGCCGGCAATCACGATGGGCGGCGCGCTGGCGGCGATTTTGACCCGCATGGTGCGGACGGCGATGCTGGAGGAGTTGAGCCAGGACTACATCCGGACGGCGCGAGCGAAGGGCTTGCCGGAGCGGACCGTGGTGTACAAACACGCGCTGAGAAACGCCATGATCCCGATTCTGACCGTCCTTGGGCTGCAGTTCGGGGCCCTGCTGGCGGGCGCGATTGTGACCGAGACGATCTTCTCCTGGCCGGGCATCGGACGGCTGACGATCCAGGCTATCTCCAATCGTGACTACTACTTAGTCGAGGGGTGCATCCTGGCGATCGGGCTGACCTACATTGCCGTGAACCTGCTGACCGACGTGCTATATAGCGCCGTGAACCCGCGGATTCGCCAGTGATGGGCGTCCGCCGGTAGGGGTGATTCGGGTCACAACCTGTTGTGCGGATTCGGGTTACAATGGTTGTACTTCACAAAGGTGGAATCACATGTTTGGTGAACTCGGAGTACCGGAACTTCTCTTGATCCTCGGCATCGCGTTGCTGCTCTTCGGGCCGAGAAAAATCGGCGAGCTTGGCAAGGGGCTGGGCGAAGGCATTCGCAGCTTCAAGTCGGCGATCCGCGGCGATGACGAGAAGAAGCCGGAAGAAGCCAAGCCGACGACCACGACGGCCAGCTAATCAGTCGTGCCTACGGCACTCGCAGCTTTACCCATCTCGACCCGGCGTTAAAGCACCGGGCTATTCTCGGGCGTCCCTTTGGGACGCTCTCGCGTTGTTAGCTGCCAAATTTTTCCCGCACCTGTTGCGGCGTCATTCCCGATTCACGCAGGTGACGCAGGCTGAGCGAGTCGTGGCGTTTGGCCAAACGGACGCCGGCATCGTCGGTGACAAGGTCGCAGTGATACCATGCGGGCGGCTTCAATCCCAGAGCCTCGTACAGCAGAATCTGGCGGGCGGCGGATTTCAGCAGGTCCGCGCCGCGTACCACTTCCGTTACTTCCATCGCAGCGTCGTCGACAACCACAGCTAATTGATAGGCGGGGACGTCGTCGCGCCGCCAGACGACGAAGTCGCCGAAGTCGCGCCCGGCAATGAACTCCTGCGGACCTTGCGCAAGATCGGTGAAGCGAATCGCCCGGCCATCGGGAACGCGGTAACGCCAGTTGACGCCGGCGGGCGAATCGGCATGGGAGTGTTTTCCACGGCATTTTCCGGAGTAGAGCGGCTCGTCGTTCGGATCGTCAGTCTCATGCGGCGCGCCGGCGGCTTCCGCGAGGTCACGGCGTGAACACGTGCAAGGGTATATCCAGCCGCCGTCGCGAAGTTCGCGCCAGGCTCCCAGGTACCAGTCGCGGCGCATGCTCTGGATGTAGGGTGCGTGCGGTCCTCCTACATCGGGACCTTCCTGCCACTCGATGCCGAGCCAGCGAAGATCGTCGATCATTGCTTGGGCGAATTCGCGCTGGGAGCGTTGCGGATCGAGGTCTTCGTTGCGAAAAATCAAGGTGCCGGAATGTTCGAGCGCGCGCTGGTAGGCGATCCAGAAGGTGCGTGCGTGGCCCAGATGCATAAGGCCGGTGGGCGACGGCGCAATGCGGCCGCGATAGACGCTCACAGGCGACCGGCTCTCCATTCATCGGCGAGAATGCCGTAGTTTTCGACGTCGCGGTATTCGCCCCACTTCTTGATGTGCTGGCGAGAGCGGCCTTCGTACTTCATGCCAAGCTTTTCGAGAATGCGCAGCGAGGCGTCGTTTCCGGTGTAGCAGATAGCGAAGATGCGATGGAGTTTGAGGTCCTCGAAACCGTAACGCATGAGTTCGAGGACGGCTTCGGTGGCGATTCCCTTTCCCCAGAATGGGACGCCGATCCAATAGCCGATTTCGGCGCGGTCGTGATCGGGGTCGATGGTAAGACCACAACCACCACAGAGTTGTTGTTGTGGTCCAAGAAAAATGCCGAACCAGTGTCCGGTCGCTTTGCGAAAGCGGCGGAACATGGCGTGCGCGTCGGCTTCGGTATAGGGATGCGGAATGCGAAGCGTTTGCGCTGCCACTTCGCGTGCTCCTACGAGCGGCAGCAGCGCGGGGATGTCAGAGCGCTTATAGCGGCGCAGCAGGAGGCGCTCGGTGCGTAGAGTGACGTTCTTTTTCTCCATAGCGATCAGACCGCGCTTTTCGCGAGGGGCCTTTTGCCCGTGTATCCATATACAACACGCACCAGCACGGCGTTCAGCAAGATGCTGAGCAACGAAGCCATCAAAGTTGAGTTGTACAGGACATCATCTACCAGTCCGGAGCCGCGCGCCACTTGCAGCAGCACGTAGGAAAACTCGCCGATCTGGGTAAGCCCCACGGCCACGCGGATGGCGGGCGTCCAACGATAACGAAACAGGCGCATGACGCCGGTCCAGATCACGAATTTACCCACCACGATGAGGAGGAGAAGTCCGATGAGGAGCATGGGATGGGTCAGTAACGCGCGAGGGTTCACGATGGCACCGATGGTGACAAAGAAGAGCGCCACGAAGACATCACGAATCGGGAGAAGCTTGGACAAGGTCTGGTGTGCGGTTTCTGAACCACTGACGATGAGGCCGGCGAGGAACGCACCGAGGGCAAGCGAAAGGCCGACCGCTTCGGTGATCGCTGCTGTCGCCAAACCGAGCGCCACCGCGACAAGGACGAATAGCTCATCGTTGCACATGGCGGCGACTCGCTTGAGAACCGGTGGCACTATTTTGAAGGCGACGAAACTGACCGGCACCAGGATGGCGGTGGCCTTCAGCAAGGAATATCCGAGACTCAAAGCTGCCGTTCCGGTGAGGGAGTTGAACAGAGGCAGCATGATGGTGAGAATGACCACGGCGACATCTTCCACCAGCGTCATTCCGATCATCGCTTTGCCTTCGACTGACAGCAGTTCGCCGCGATCGATGAGCAGGCGAGAGAGAACCATGGTGCTGGCAACACTGATGATGGCGCCTACGGCCGCACCCTTGGCCAGATTCCAGCCGAACAAGTAACCCGCAACCATCCCGAGAAGCATCGAGAGAACGATGCCGAGCGGGGCGCCAATGAGGGCAGTCCATTTCACTTCCAGCAGGTCGGCAGGGGAGAATTCGATGCCGATCGAGTACATGAGCAGAATGACGCCCAATTCGGCGAGTAACTCGAGGGCGTGCACATCGGAGATGGTGGGACCGGCGGTGAACGGTCCCAGCAGGATTCCCGCAACCACATATCCGAGAATGGTGGGCTGTTTGAGCGCGCGGGCGGCGAGTCCGCCGAGCACGGCCCCACCGAAGACATAGGCCAGGTCGCGATAGAACAGCGTGTGCGGCATGTGAGATTCTACGCCGAGCGGGGTGCTTCGGGCGCTATACAGACAGGGTTCGGGACGCGATACAATCGGCACAGCGAGTGGGGAATCACGAATCGGCTCTCTGTTGCATCGGATAGGGTGAGACCACGGCGAAAGCCATGTACTGAAAAGCTGGTCCGGGGGAACTGCGTTTGAACTGCTCTGAGCTGATCTACGACTGGAATAACATTCCCGGTCCGGACTTCAAGCCCAAAGGCCCGGTGTTGCTCGACGACGAGTCGTTGCGCGATGGCCTGCAGTCGCCTTCGGTTCGCGATCCTTCGATTCCCGAGAAACTGGAAATCCTACACTTGATGGAAGCCCTGGGCATCAACATGGCCGATATCGGCCTGCCCGGCGCAGGTCCTCGGGCCTTCGCGCATTGCGAGGCAATCGCCCGCGAGATCGCACAAGCGAAGCTGAAGATCAAGCCCAACTGCGCGGCGCGCACGCACGAGAACGACATTCGTCCCATCGAAGAGCTGGTACAGAAGACGGGCGTGCCGATTGCGGTGGCCATGTTCATCGGTTCGAGCCCGATCCGTCGCTACACCGAAAACTGGACGCAGGATTTTCTGCGCACGACGACCGAGCGCGCCGTCAGGTTCGCGGTAGATCGCGGGCTGGAAGTGATGTACGTAACGGAAGACACGACGCGCTGCGATCCCGAGACGGTACGGATGCTGTACTGCACAGCAATCCAGGCTGGCGCGACGGCCATCGTGATTGCCGACACCTGCGGTCACGCAACGCCGATGGGCGTGATTAACCTGATCCGATTTATCAAGCGAGAGATCGTAGACCCTTCGGGGCGCGAGATTCGGATCGACTGGCACGGACATTGCGATCGCGGTATGGGGCTGGCGAATGCGGTAGCGGCTCTGGTGGCGGGCGCTACCTGCGTGCATGGGACGGCATTGGGAATTGGCGAGCGCGTGGGCAACACCCAAATGGACCAGATGCTGGTGAACCTGAAACTAATGGGCGTTGAGCCGTGGGACCGGCAAGATCTGACGCGGCTGAAGGAATACTGCGAGAAAGTGGCGGCCGCGACCGGGGTTGAGATTCCGAAAAACTATCCGGTTTTTGGCGAGGACGCATACCGCACGGCGACGGGAGTGCATGCCGCGGCGGTGATCAAGGCATTCCACAAGAACGACATGGAACTGGCAAACAACGTGTATTCGGGCGTGCCGGCGCACTTCTTTGGGCTGGAGCAGATTATCGAGATCGGTCCGATGAGCGGGCGGTCGAATATTCTCTATTGGCTGGAAAAGCGCGGCATCCCCGCGCACAAAGAGATCGTAGAGCGCATTTATGCCCGCGCGAAGGCGTCGGACCGGGTGCTGACCGAGTCGGAGATCCTGGAATGCTGCCGGGTACCCGCAACCAGGATCGTTTCGTAAAATTATTCCACCGTCGGTGGTATAATTTCAAGCACCATGCCTGAACTATTCACGGTCAATGAAGCGGCCGCCATCGCCGAGATATCCCCGGAGACGATTCGCACTGCCCTCGAAAAAAAGTCGGTCATGTCGTCGCACGGAACTGGTGTCGGCAAAGCCACACGTCATCATTTTTCGAGCCAAGATGTTCTACTGCTAAAGGTGCTGACGGAATTCCCGTTTGCTCTGAGCAAACACGACAAAGAATCTTTGGCTCAGTTATTGGTTCGGAATCGTCAGCAAGCAGCGGGATGGTCAATTCGAGGATCCCGCCTTGAATACAGTGGCCGAGAGATGCGGCTATCCATAGAGCTGAAGTCCGTGCGTGAGAAGTTGAACCGGAACTTAGCTCTCTATCGCTGGGGCAAGAAACGTGTGGTCTCTCGACCAGACGTGCTTGGGGGAGAGCCGGTGTTTCGGGGAACCCGTGTTCCCCTTCAGCATGTAGCAGGATTGTTTAGGAAGGGCATACCCGAAGAAGAGATCAGGGAGGACTTTCCCCATCTCAAAGCTCGTGATCTGAAATATGCGCGGCTGGCGACGGGCTTCATCGATAAACCTGGACGTCCGCGGAAGCGAGTTATCGCGCAGAGAGAATCGCGAATTGCCTAGAAATGCGGCTCCTTTTAGATGAGCATATCTCGCCGGTGATTATTTCGTATCTGTCGGATTTGGGAGTCTTCGCACAATCTGTACCTCATGTGGGACTGACAGGACGGTCGGATCGAGAAGTCTGGCGGTTTGCCTTTGAACATGACTTCGCAGTTGTAACGACAAATGCGCGCGATTTTGTGGGTTTTCTCGATGTCGAACTGCATCCCGGCCTCATCATCTTGCGGGAAAGCGGGCTCAGCCGCCAGGAACAATGGGAACGCCTTAAACCCGTCGTGGAACATGTCTTGGCGACGGGTGATCCAGACTTCCTGGTGAACAAGTTAGTGGAGATCATCGATGCCGGGCAATTCGTCGCCCGGGACCTGCCAGAGTAAACTATCGACCGACGTGCGAAGACTCGTTTCGTTGGTCGCAATCCGCGTTGTAATATCAATACTCCTCTTTATGCCATCGTCTCCGGCCCAGACTGGCGTGATCACCGAAGCCGAGCTGTCGCGTGCGGCACGACAGGACGTTGCGCAGACGGCCGCCCTGCCCGAAGTTCACAGCGCCATGGGCTGGTTCCGTTCGCATGCTCGGGAACTGATCGATGAACAATTGCAGGTGACGAAGGTTGCGGCTCCGCCCTTCGGCGAGAAGCCGCGCGCGGAATGGCTGCGGGATCGGTTTATCGAGTTGGGGTTGGTTGAGGTTCGGATCGACGAGATCGGGAACGTCGTGGGGCTTCGCCCTGGTTTGGAAGCAAAGCCGACGCACGTGTTTGCAATCACGGCGCACATCGATACGGTGTTTCCAGAGGGCACTGCGCTCAAGGTGCGGAAGGAAGGCGACCGACTGTATGGGCCGGGCATTTCCGACAACGGCGCTGGCGTGACCGGGTTGCTGGCAACGGCGGCAGCGCTGAAAGCAGCCGACGTAAAAACGGTGATTCCTATTCTTTTCGTTGGCAATGTCGGCGAAGAAGGTGAAGGCGACGTGCGGGGTATGCGCTTCCTGTTTGGCGATTCGAAATGGGCAGATGCCATTGAATCGACGCTGGTGCTCGATGGGGCTGGAACCGATAGCATCGTCACGCAGGCGCTCGGCAGTAAGCGATTCCAGATCACGGTGAGCGGTCCGGGCGGTCATTCGTGGAGTGACTTCGGAATTCCGAACCCGATCGTCGCATTGGCGCGTGCGGTGGATGAGTTCAGCCGGGTAACCGTTCCGAGCGAGCCGAAAACGACTTTCAATATCGGAACGATCACGGGCGGGACTTCCGTGAACTCGATTCCCGAAAGCGCGACGATGAAGGTGGATTTGCGCTCGGCGTCGGCGGATGAAATCAACAAGCTTGAGAAAGAACTGCGTAGCGCGCTAGATGAAGCGGTGATGGAAACCTCAATGCCGGTAAGACGGAGATCGCGTGACGGATCGCCGGTGCTGTCTTACGAGATGAAGATGATTGGGAACCGCCCCGCGGCGGAGCTGAAGCCGAATTCACGGCTGCTGGCGGTAATGCAGGCGGTGGACCATCAATTAGGAAATAACGCGCGGGTGCAACGGGCGTCGACGGATGCGAACATTCCGCTCTCGATGGGGAAGGAAGCGATCGCGATCGGCGCCGGCGGCACGGGCGGCGGTGCGCACACGCTGCACGAATGGTTTGATCCGGCGAATCGCGACATCGGGCTGAAGCGGGTCCTGCTGACAACGCTGGCCATGACGGGCGTGGCGCCGAGCGGAAAGAAGAAATAGTTTGCATCGACCGATCTGATCTCCATGAAGCTACTATTTGGCTGCTGCGTTCTCCTGATAGCCACCGCGATGTATTCGCAATCCCACCAAACGGCCGACGTAATCTTCACTGACGGCGATATTTATACGGGCGCGGTACTGGCGTATGAACCGGGCGTCAAGGTGCCGCCCCAAGAACACGCGCAAGCAATGGCCGTGAAGGACGGGCGCATTCTTGCCGTCGGCAGCGATGATGTGGTGAAGAAGTATCGCGGTAAAGCCACAAAGATCGTCGATCTCGGTGGGCACTTCGTGATGCCGGGCTTCAACGACGCGCACACACACGTGGCCGAAGCAGGGCGCGAAAAGCTGAACGTCGATTTGGTCGGCGTGAAGTCGCTCGATGATATGAAGGTGAAGATTGCTGCGCGCGCCAAGGCCACCCCTGCCGGAGAATGGATTGTTGGTGGCGGATGGGATCACACCATGTGGCCCGACAAGAAGCTACCGACGCGAGAAGATATCGACAGCGTTACAGCGGGACATCCGGCATTCTTCGTGCGGGTGGACGGACACATTGCTGTCGCGAACACGGCGGCATTGCAGGCGGCAGGGATCACGAAGAGCACCGTTCCGCCACAAGGCGGGGCTATCGATCACGATGCCAACGGTAATCCGACGGGAATTGTGCGGGAAGGCGCGCAGGAGTTGGTGACGGCGAAGATTCCCAAGCCCACGGCGGCAAAGCGCAGAGAGGCACTGGAGATTGCGCTCCACGATGCAGCGGCGCACGGCATTACATCGGTGCAGGACTTTTCCGAGTGGGAAGACTTCCTGGTCATGGAAGAGATGGAGCGCGATAACGCTCTGCCAGTGCGGATTTCCGAGTGGCTGGCGTTTGTCGATCCGGTGAATGTGCTGGAGGAACACCGGGCACGGCATCCACACACGGACCCGATGTTGCATACGGGAATGCTGAAGGGCTTTATGGACGGATCGCTGGGATCGCGAACGGCAGCGTTACTGGCGCCCTATAGCGACGATCCGAAGAACACGGGATTGCCGCAGTTCACGCAAGACCAACTCGACCGAATGACAAGGGAACGGGTGAAGGCAAGATTTCAGATTGGGTTTCATGCGATCGGTGATCGGGCGGCAGAAATGGCGCTGGAAGCCTTCTCCTCGGGAGAGCGCGAGATTCGTGAAGATCGTTTGAAGCAGGCGGACACGTCAGCGGCACAGGACGATTTTCGCTTCCGCATCGAGCATGACCAGGTGGTGACGGCGGAGCAGGTCCCCGAGTATGCGAAGCTGGGCGTGATCGCGAGCGTGCAGCCGAACCATCTGCTGACAGACATGAACTGGGCGGAAGAGCGCATCGGGACGGCGCGGGCGAAGCATTCGTATCCGTGGGGCGACTTCGTAAAGGACAAGGTAATGCTGGCGTTTGGCACGGATTATCCGGTGGAACCGATCACGCCGTTTCGCGGCCTCTACTGCGCGGTTACGCGCATGAATGAAGCTGGAACGAAGAGCTACTTTCCGGAGCAGAAGCTGAGCGTGCATGATGCGATTGCGGCTTACACGACAGGATCGGCGTACGCGCAGTATGCGGAGAAAGACAAGGGACTGCTTGCTCCAGGGATGCTGGCGGATTTCGTGGTACTCGACCGTGATCTGACAAAAGTGTCGCCACGCGATATTCTGGGCACGAAGGTGCTGCGGACGGTGGTGGGCGGGAAGACGGTGTACGAGGCGAAGTAGTGGTGAAGGCCGAGCCGACATGGCGCGAGCGCGAGGCAGCGCTGATCTGGGGAGTGCCGATGGTGCTGTTCTCAGCGCTGGCGTTTGTTCCGGTAACGGTGTCGTTGATACTGGAGCCGCTGTTTCCGCACGCGCGGGCGCTGGGCAGCGTGTTGTTGCCAGGCATCGGAGCCGCGATGGTGTTCGGATTGTCCCGGCTGGCGCGCTGTTTCCGGCGCGACTTCGACGTCATCACGTTTTTCGCAGGCGGCACCATGGTGGTTCTGGTTGTGATCTCGATGTGCGCGGGCGTGATCCTGGCGAGCGTGGTGGCAAACCTGTAGATTGCGGTGCCGGCAAGATGCCGGCGCTACCTTCCTTCTAACATTCTGAGAGCGCGCTTGGCCGCGTTGTGGCCGCACATGCCGTGAACTCCTCCGCCCGGAGGAGTCGATGACGAGCACAAGAAAATGTCGGACGCGGAGGTCGCGTAGTTGTTACCCGTGGGGCGAAACAGAAATTGGGACAGGTTCATCGCGCCGCCGCTGATGTCGCCGCCGATAAGATTGGCATCCATCGATTCAAGTGCGGCGGGCGAGAAAACGTGCCGCGCGAGGATGCAGTCGCGGAACCCCGGAGCGAAGCGTTCGATCTGCGCCTCCAGGCGAGGAAGCATGTCGAACGTCGATCCATTCGGAACATGGCAGTAAGCCCATGCGACGTGCTTCCCTTCCGGCGCGCGAGACGGATCGAACAACGTCGGCTGAGCAACGAGCACGAACGGGCGCTCAGCGTGATTTCCCTTGCTCATCGCGTCTTCTGACGCTGCGATTTCATCGAGGGTTCCGCCAACATGAACACACGCGGTGCGGAAGCACTCTGGCGCTCGCCACGGAATCGGACTACTCAGAGCATAGTCGACTTTGAACGCTGCCGGAGCATAACGCCATCGTTCCATGCGACGGCGGTATTCAGGGCTGAGGCGGTCGCCGGCAATCGCCAACAACTGCCGGGGAGTTACATCGCACATGGTAACGGTGGAGGTAGGGAGGTCGGCTATTCGCGCTACCGGTGTTGAGGTCGCGATTTTTCCGCCGAGGCTTTCTAGGTAAACACGAAGCGCGTTGGCGACAGATTGCGATCCGCCGCGGGCAATGGGCCAGCCGACTGCGTGTGCGGACGCTCCCAACATCACGCCGAATGAGGCGCTGATCATGTCGTCGAGGCTAAGGAAGGAGTGGGCCGCCAATCCTGCAAAGAGTGCCTTGGCGCGCTCGCCGCGAAATCTGCAATTCGCAAGCCATCGCGCCGGGGGGAAGGCGCGAAGTCCTAGCCGAGCCATCAGCAAGGGATGGCTCGGGAAGAACAGGATGGGCGCGAGAAAATCGGGTGCGAGTTTGAACCAGTTTCCCGCGAATGGACCAAGCAACTCGCGCCAAGCATTTCCGTCTTCGGCGAGATTTGCGGCAGTCGCGTTGATGTCGCGCTCGAGCAAGACCGCGGTTCCGTCATCGAGCGGGTGGGCGAGCGGTGAAGAGGGATGGATCCACTCGAGCCCATACTTCTCCAGCGGGAGCGACTTGAAAAACGGCGACCCGGCGCCCATAGCATGGATCGCTGAGCCGAAGTCGTGCAGGAATCCCGGAAGAGTTAACGGTAGAGTTCGGCAGGCGCCTCCGACTTGCGGTTGGGCTTCGTAGACCTGGACCTCGAATCCAGCTTGGGCCAGGGTGATGGCGGCGGCGAGTCCGTTGGGTCCAGCTCCGATGATGTTGGCGGTGCGGGTCATCTCTTAATTGGATGCTGTGATCCCCGCGCAGGCGAGGGCGCCTGCGCACACAGGGTTCGTCATTGGCGCGATCCTTCCAGAGTTGGCCACTGCAGCACGATCAGCTTGCCATCGGGATTCGTGGTGATGGTCGGGGCGTAGGTGCCGACGTACTCGCGACGCCACCAATTGCCTGTCGCACGCTTTTCATGCCAGGTGGTGAACCAGTATTGCCACAGCACGGCGCGAACCTGTTTCGGCGGCGCGTTCGGGAACGGGTTGGAGCGGAACAGAGAGAGCACATCGGGCGCGTTGTTCAGCAGGCGCTCCTCGGCGCTTACGACGAACATGTTGTCGCGCCAAGAAGCGAGCGAGGCGAACCATAGGTTCCAATCGAAGCGGGGCTGATAAGGCGCATAAAGTCCAGGGGCCTCGTTCAGGGCTTGCGGCTTGTAACGGAAGGGATACGGCGCCCAGTTCTGGCCATCGTTGGATCCCTGGAATTCGATCTCGTATTCGCCGCGGGTCATGACGGCGAACAGGCCGTAGCGGTTGGCGATGCGAAACGGATCAAGCCCGACCACGGGTGACTGCGGCAGGGGCGCGCGAGGCCAGAACATCCAGATGAGTTGGGCCGTGGTGGCGTAGAAGATCCAAACCAAAATGACGGTCACGACCGAGAGCTTGAAGCGGTGCCAGACTTCGCGGAGAGCGAGCGGATCGGGTTTCGATTGAGATGAAGGTTCCGGCTGTGGCTTGGGATTGAAGTGGCGGCCCAGATGCGGTGCGAGTACTTTGTCGTCGAGCAGGAGAAATCCAAGCGCCAACACAAGATAGTTGAGGAAGGTGTAATTGGCGCTGAGGATGACACCTAGTTGCCAAATCGTCACGATGCAGAAGAGTACAAAGCGCAACCGGCGCCCGAGAAAGACCATGAAGATGAGGCCGAGTTCCATGACGAGCGTGCCGAGGGCGGTGGCCCAATGAAACCAGTGCGGCAGATGCTGCATGTACCAGCCGGGCCAGGACGGGAGCGGCGAGTTCTGGTAGTAGTCGTCCATGGCGGTGAAGTGCCGCCACTCGGGATCGCCGCTCAGCAACTTCACCGCGCCGGATTGGAAGTAGATGCGGAACCACTCCCATTGCAGCAGGTAGTACGCAGCGCGGGGCGGCGGCGAATGCTCGCCCCATCCGGGACGAAATCCAGAAGGCGCAAGAAACAACGACAGGAAACCGGCCTCCAGCAGCATGCCGTCGGACTGATAGCTGGAGAAATCCTGGGCGGCAGCGACAAACGACAAAAAACAGACGAAGCAAATAGCGAGCGCGCCGCGAGGCCATATATTGAAGACAAGCATCAGGGAGGCGATCATGCCCACGATACAGATCGCCATGAGCATGTGGTTTCCGCTGGAAATCCAAAGCAGGCTCGGCGCGTACCAGAATCGGTTTGCGCCAAACGAACTCGCCACCGCAGGCAAATAGACGTTCGCAGGCAGGATCCCTTCGGGTCCGATCAGCCCCTTAATCTGAAACGCGAGTGGATAAAATGCGGAAAAGTAAATGAGGCCGAGGACGCGAAGAAAGATCCAGCGCGGGATGAGACGATCCCGCAGCCCGCATTTCGAGTCGAACATCCAGGCAATGGGAGACACTCGCCGCTCCAGTGGTGTCATTATATTGATTCAGAGCACCATTGGCCGTTGCCGCTATTGCACTTCGAAGTCGGCGACGCGAGTGGTGGTCCAGTTGTTCTGTGAATCGACCGCGGTCAATTCGGCACGATATTCGCCGGGGCCGAATTTGTCGACCGGCAAACGCACCCCAAAGGGAATCACCGGATTACCCGCCTTCACATCGACCTTCTCACCGATATGCATCTTTTCGGCGCCGCTCTTGCGATCGTGCACAATGAGCTCATAAGCGACTTCGGGAGGATTGGGATCCTTCAACAACGGCTCGTAGATCTCGGCGTAGATGGCAGCATTATCGGTGCTCTTGAAGTGGTTCGACGCGGAGGGCATGAACTCCAGGCCCTTGAACAGCAACGGCGTTTTGTTTTCCATTAATGCGCTTTCGAGTTGGAGCGATGAGTCGGAGACATTGCGAATGTCATTGCTCAGGACCACGCCGCTGATTGCGAACTGCTTATCTTTATAGGGGTCGATGGTCAGCGGCATCTCGATCTTTCCGACATTCTGCCCACCGGAACTGAAAACCACGGTGAGCTTGTACTGTCCCGAAGCGAGTTCGAATTGCGTCTCGTAATGGAACGGTTCCGCAAGGAACGCTTCCATCTTTTTCTTGTCGTCGAAATCCAGATTCAATCCATCGCTGAAGCGAGCCGCAACGCTGCCGTCGGCTTTGTAAGCGATGCCAAGGATGTTGACGGTGTCATGCTGCTTCCCATCCTGCTTGGAAAAACTCAGCAGGCTCGAGGGAACGTCAAGCGAGAGGTCAACGCGAGCCACATTGGGAGACGTGTAGAAGAACGGCGCGGTCATGGCGGCTTTCACCACGCTCGCCGAACTGGCGCGGTTCTCCAAGTCCTTTTCTTCCGGTTTGCCGGCGAGAGCGTCCAGCGGTTTCATGTTGCAGTAGCCGCTGCGAGCACGCACGAGAGTCCCTGAGCGATCAACCTTAACCTTGATGGTATGGCAGGCGCCGTCATCAGAGGATGGTGGCTTGTAACCCAAAAGGTAGTACTCCGATTGATCATCGGCAATACGCTGGAGGGCGCCAATAATATCGTTGGAGTTGATGATGACGAATCCGCCGGTGCCGTCGGCAAGTTGCCACATGACTTGCTGGTTTTCGCTGGCATCGTGACGGTTATCGGGGATGATGACGGCGGGTGGGGGGCCGTTCGGTCCATAACGCCCGGAATTCACCGCCATTCCCATGGGTCCGCCTCGCGCAGGACCAGCTACTGGAGCATGCCCTCCGCCACCGGCCGGAGCATGCGCGCCACCTCCTGACGGAGCTCCTCCGGCGTGGCCACCACCACCACCTGCTCCTCCTTTCTGCGCGAACACGTTGGGCTGCGGCTGAAGGAACGAGGCTAACTGCAGGCGCGGCTGCCGACCGTAATCAAGAACTGCCGGAGTGAGCGAGGCAGCATAAGAGTCGGGAGCGGTGGGAATAACTGGGGCGTTAAGCAAGTCGCCCGAGAGGGACAGGTTGGGTACCGTCAATCCCCGGATGTCGATGGGGTAGATGGCGACGTTGGCGTGATTGCAGATGGAAATGACCGAGGCGATTTCGGCGGAAACCTCAAAATTGTTGGGGAACCCAGACGTAAGTACGACGAGCGACTTGCGTCCAGGGACCATCGACAATCCCTTCGCGACCCTGCCCAGCGCCAAGAGTACCGTGCTGCTACCGAAATCGGCGGCCATTTGACTGAGCGCAGCACTGGGGGCGCTGGCAGTATCGACATTACCGGAGACGGTGGCGTTCTGGAGATTCTTTACCGCTTGCTTTAGCTTCGCCGCGTCGGAAGTGAAGTTCTGGGTTATACGCAGGGTGCCGCCGAAATCGACGACCGCAATCAACCGATTGGCGCCGGCGTTAGCATTGACAAATTTCGTAGCGGCATCGCGCGCTTTGGCCTGATCCATGATTTGCATGTTGGAGTTGTCGAAGAACAGGACCATGTATTGCCGCCGCTCGGGCGACGGACTGACTTGGCTGCGCTCGATGGAGAAGCTGGTGATCGACTGTTCTTTGCCGTCTTCCCAAACTTTGAAGTCTTTCTGTTCGAGATCGGTGATATGGCGGCCCCCCTTGTCGGTTACCACGGTATCGACGAGAACCAGCTTGGTCTCGGCGCGGAACGTAGGAGTGCTGGAGTTGCTGGCGGCTTCCGGCTGTTGGCCGACTGCAAACACAACAAACAAGAAACTGACGGCACAAAGAAGAGGAACCGTTCGCCTACTACGCATACTCCACCTCCACAACTCTTAAGGTATCTCGACGACACCAGTCTGAGCCGACATCATCTGGCCTTCCTGGTCACGCACCACCAGCCGCACCATGTAGCTTCCTGGCTTCACGTTCTCGAAGCTGCTCTTCAAAACAACGCCGGAACTGAGTTTGTTCTCCAGCGTGTCGTCTTTCAAGTGCAAGGTGACGACTTTTTGCGTGCCCTGCAAGTAATTGCCGTTCTGGTTAAATAACGCCGAGTCGCAAGTCAGAACGTTGTCGTTACGACCGTTTGCCTTGTGGAATTGCAAATGCTTGAGATCGACATGGGCCAGCACCGTGAGCCTTGCCTGGTCTTCCGTAGCCTTGAAGAATTGAGTGTGCAGTTCCACGGGAAGCTCGTGCAGTTCGTCCTGCGAAAAGAGCGCGTCCATCATCTCGGCCTTGGCCTGCTCGGCGGCGTCGGCGGCTTTCTTTGCCGCGAAGTACCCTCGACGAGCCTGAATGGTGAGTCCATGCTGGTTCTTGAGCGTTACCTTCAACGAATGGAAGCTGCCGTCAGGCTTTCCATCCTGTGGATAAAACGCGAGCAAATAAGAAAATTCCGGCAGACCGACGCGCCTGAAGGCGGCGTCAAAATCATTACTGTTTTGAACGAAGGTTCCGCCCGTCTGGTCGGCCAAGGAGGAAAGCGTGTCGGCCTGGGCGTGATCCGCAAAATCCTGAAACTGAGACTTCAGAACATTGGGATCTGAGCCGACCTGATTCTGGCTGGGGCTGGGATCAATCAGGCTAACCCGCGACTGGATATCGCCGCCCGGCAGTGAAGCGTACAGACCACGGGCATCAATTGTATTCACGATAACCTGCGAGCGGACGGCACGGTCAACCACCTCCGCAAATTCAGGCTCCATTTGAGGAGTAAGAAATCCGGGAGAAACCAGCACGATGCTGCGTTGTCCCGGCACCGAGGCAAAGCGCCGGATAACGTCCTTCAACGCGCTTAAGGATTGACGGCTTTCCATGTCCCCCTTGCTCAGCACTCCCTGCGCGGCTGAAGGTATAAGTGCCGGCGCTAGTCTGGTGGCCGTTCCAGATTGCGCCATCACGTGTGTCGTCTGGGGAGCGTTCAACATGCTGCATTCCAGGTAGCCTTGCGTCGCGGCCTCGAGAGCTTCCTTGTCGTTGTGATTTACGATCAGGTCGGCCTCGTAATAGGTGATGTTGGGACAGGCATTGGGATCGGAAGGAATGGCGGGCACAACTCGCGCCAGCGCGTCGTTGAGCTTCGCTCGATCATCGGTGAAATCCAATACGACCTTGCCGGATGTAGTGAAGAGGGCCGCTCGATCATTCGGCTGAAGCGTCAGAAAGTGGCGCTGCGCCGCTTCCCTCACCGATTGCAGATTTGCCAGCGCCAGATGCTCATCATCGAAGATATAGGCGTAGTAGCGATCCGGCATGGCACCGAGCCGGTGCATGGGATCTTCGTCAGGTGTTGCTGGCGTCTGCTGCTTCGGTTCCAGGTAACCCGGTTGGACCTGCTCAAACTGGGAGATGATCTGCGGCTTGCCCTTGTCGAAGAGCTGAAAGTCTTCCTTCTGCAAGTTCCCAATCGCATGACCTTGCGAATCACGGACCACCACGCGAACCATGACCAATTTCACGTTCACTTTAAAGGTGGCCGTCTCATCGTGCTGGCTTAGTTCCGGTAGATTCTGCTGACTGGCTGATGCGGACTGCGACGGTGCGCCCTGGGCGCATGCCATTCCGGCAAAGAAAAGGGGAAGAAGCAGAATGGGCCTAAGGCATGATATCCGGCGCATCGGTGGTCCGCCCCCTTGGGACAGCTAAACCCGGGAACTCGGGCAGAGGAGCGCCAGTATATACGAAAAGTCACGCCAGGATGTCGCAGGGAAATGCCGTAGTTCGAAGGATTTCTCCAGCGCAGCCCTAATTAGCGCCCTTCTCTTTGGACGGCATTGGGTCCTTAGCCGGGGCACCAGCCGGTGGCTTGCGACTTTCCGCAACATCGACATCGAAAAGCATATAGTCGTCGAAATTGTACTGGCGATAGTAACGGCGCTTGCCGAAGTCGAAGTAAATCTCGACATTTTTCGGCAACCACAGGGTCACGTTTCTCTTGGCAAACGGCACGGGCCCGTATTGCACGACCTGGTGTTCACCCATCAGTCCGAGCTCGCGCACGGGGTGGATCATGTCGGCCTCGATGTGCACGATTTGAAAAGTGTCAGTCGATATCCACGCTCTCCCCTTCAGGTCGACGCGATACTCCTTTAGCCCCCCGACCGTGAACGACTGCAGGTGATTGGGGCGGTCGCGACGCTGGATGAAGTGCACTAACCAGGTGGGCTGTCCGCGCCATTCGCCCTTTCCCTCGCAGTCGAAATCGAATTCGTCCTGCATCTCCGGATGAAAAGCCAGCGCCAGCGCGACGAAGCCCGTGCTTCCGATGCCAGCGGGATCACCATTCTGCGGTACGCTGTCCGTGTGATATTCGTCGATCAACACCGATCCCGGTTGCGACGAAATTGCTGCGACATAGTTGTACTTTCTCGTCTCCGTGTCCTTGGAAAGCCCAGCGGCATCGAGCGACTTGTGGTACAGGACCTCCTGGGCGGAGAAATTGGTTACATCCTGAACGAACTCCTGTACGCGTTGCCCAGCTCCTGCAAGTACCTGCGCACTGGGACAAGACATTCCGGGTTCGATATTCGGCTTGACGTCGTCGATATCAGGAGGCCGCCAAGTCTGCATGGAAAGGACGACTTTGGGATCAACGGCCACGGGAGCAGCAGGCGCCACAGTGGCCTCTGAACCTGCTGCGGATGCATCATCGATTTGCTCGATCTTCGTGATCAGAACACGGACTTGATCGACCGTGCTTCCGGGGGGTGAATCTCTTACAAACACCTTAAGTGCCTGGAGCCCTTCGTTCTTCTGTCCCAATGCAAGCAGCGCTTGCCCGAGAGTGAGTTCAGCGGCGGCCGTAGCATTCTTCCCGTACCTCGCGCTCTTCGCAACCGCGATTTGAGCTTCGTTTCTTGCCCTGTTGTATTCCTTTTCTTGAAGATACGTGTAGGCCAGCAAGTAATGTGGCAGCCAATCCTCACTATCGACGAGAGTTGCTTGTGAGAAGGCTGATTGGGCCGCAGGGTAATTCTGCTGTTCCAGGTTCGTTCTGCCGAGCAGCCCTAGCGTTTGGATAGAGCGAGGATTAAGATTGGCGGCCTTGCGCAGGTAGCTCTCGGCTTGAACATAGTCCTTATCCTGAAAGTGCAGATATCCAAAGAGGAAATTCAAGTCGGCGTTGGTAGGCGCCAGTTCATAGGCCTTCTCCAAATGCTTTCGCGCGTCGGCGGGTCGACCCGCTTTCAAGAGAGACACCGCCCGGTCCGCCTCTTTTCTCGCATTCTTCGGCATGTCACCCGACGCTTCGTTAAGAACAATGGCAGCCGGATCGCGGCGAAGCACAATGTCGAAATCTTGCCGTTCGGGCTTCTTGACGGTAATTTCCTGGCGCTCGGTCAGATAACCCACGGCGCTTACCGAAATGATGTATTTCCCCAGAACACTATTAACGAAAACGGCATCTTCATGCGCGGGGACAATAATGTCTTGTCCGAGTTGGGCGCCCTCATGTGTCAGATCCATCCGAGCCGAACGGTCCAACTTGGCAGGCTTCTCCTCGGCGAACGCATGAATGATGACAACGGCGGTGCCCGGCGCAGTTTCGTAATTGGTGGCCGTCGACACTCGTCCGGTATTCGCCGTGATGATTCCCTGCGTTACCATTCCCGAGGGTGCCTGGGCCAATAACGGCAGGCTGAGAAGGGAAACGAACAGCAGGAGCCACAACGTCGAACGTGAACGTCTCATCTGGAAAGGACTCGCACCACAAAAACCCTCTGGAAGCTTGCAACACGACACAACCGAGAGCGAATGCCCTATTATCACACTCGTTATCGAAAGTCTGTGATGCAAAAGGGGGACGGCGTCAAAGCCGTGAAGAACTCCACGACGATCTCTGGCCGGTTAGCCTTATGGATTATGATCAGGATACTTCGATCAAACCCGGGGCCTCGAACCTCATTGTTACCCATGTCTTCGGGTCGCACCTTGAAAACATGGTAGGCCCGAATGGATTCGAACCATCGACCTCTTCCGTGTCAAGGAAGCGCTCTAGACCAGCTGAGCTACGGGCCTGTGCCTACCCTTCGATTCTACTTGCCAGCGCCGAATGCGGCAACCCCGGGCGCAAGTTTGCAAAACAAAAACGCCGGCCTCGCGACCGGCGTTGGTGAAATCACTCTGGGTTTACGCGCCTTTGGCCTTCTTTACTTCCTCGATCAGCGGCGGCACGATGTCGAACAAGTTACCGACCACGCCAAAATCCGCGATCTCAAAAATCGGCGCCTCGGAATCCTTATTAACGGCGATGATTGATCGCGCACCCTTCATGCCCACGATGTGCTGAATCGCTCCGCTGATCCCAAGCGCCAAATACAGCTTCGGCGACACCGTTTGCCCGGACGACCCGATCTGCCGATCCATGGGCAGCCATCCTGCATCGCAGATCGGACGCGACGCCGCAATCTCGCCGCCGAGCGCGTCGGCCAACTGCTTGGCAAGCTCGATATTCTTCTGTTCTTTGATCCCGCGCCCGACCGAAACGATGATCTCCGCCTGCGTGAGATCCACGGCTTGCTTCGCCTCTTTGAACGGAGCTTCAGGTTTCGTCCGGACCGCCCCGGCATCGATGGTGACGTTCACCGTCTCAACGGGCGCTGCCGACGCTCCATCTTCGGCCTTGTCGCCGCGAAACGCTCCCGCCTGGAATGTCGCAAACCACGGAGCCTCGCACGTAAACGTTACATCGGCGGCAAACTTCCCCTGGAACATCTGCCGGGTAAACACCAGCTGGTCCCCTGCTTCATTCTTGCGGAAGCCGATGCAATCCGGAATCACCGTTCGCCCCAGCGCTGTCGCCAGTTGCGGGACGAAATCGCGCACCTGGTACGTGTGCGGCATCAGCGCCAATTTGGGTTGCTTCTGCGCCAGGAACTGCTTTAGCCCAGCGACGAATCCATCCGGAGTGTACGGCTCAAGCTTCTCGCTCTCCACCGCATACACCTTGCCCAGTTTCTTCGCCGCAATCTCCCCGGCGATGCTGCCGACGCCGCTTCCGAGGACCGCAGCTTCTACTGGCCAGTCCATCGCCGCGCCGATCGCCTGCGCAGCCGTTATGGTTTCCAGTGAGACGCGGTTCAGCTTGCCTTCACGTTGTTCGACAATGACAAGGATCATGTTCTTCCAGCAGAAATGAATTTCTTACTCTGGCCCGACCGCCACTACTTTCGCAGGTGCCGTCCAATCGCGATCGCCACCGCTCCCCCTACAAAGGTCGCGGCGATCAGGATCTGAAACGGCCGCGGGTGCCCGAGTCGAACGCCGGCTGGCATGAAGAACAGGATCAGCAGATCGAAGAACCAAAGCATGAATCCGATCAGGATCAGGCTCAGCCCGTTCTCGCGCCGCTCCTCGGAACTGGTCTCTTGGGAAAGACGATTCGTCATAGCCATGGCGTCCTCCGGAACTTACGCCCGTAGGATGCTCTCCCAAGTCACAATCCGCTGTGAAGCGGAGCACAGTCCATTGTTCACGCCGCGCGGATTCCCTTACCACCATCCGTGCTCGGCACCACCAACTTCGCCGCTTGCGCATCCAGCCGCGCAGCGATTCCCAGCAAAATCACGCCAACCACGACCAGCCCAATGGCGCTCCACAACCACGCATACAAACCCGCCCTGATTCCCATCCAGATCCAGATCGAGATCAGTGCAGCCCACGAAATCAAGGTCCACGCCAGGGTCTTCAACACCAGCGCTGCCCGGCGATGCTTCTGGTTGCTTTCCCCGGCAATTACTTCCACCCAGTCGGCCATCGAAACCTCCCGACCGCTGCCGGAGCCTCTCGCTACAACACGCGAACTTCGTTGCGCAGCTTGTCCACCAGTTTCTTCGCGACTTCGGCCGGCGGACCCTCCAGCATCTCGGTCTTTTTCGTCTTCTCAGGTATATAGAGGCGCTGAATCTGCTGGAGGTTTTGTCCCAGAGAACTTTCTACCTCGGACCACGATACTTTTCGTAACGGCTTGTTCTTGGCCTGCTTGATGCCGATCAGCGTGGCATACCGCAGTTTGTTAATCCCTGACTGGATCGTCAGCACCGCCGGCAACGGCATCTCCACAAACTGGAAGTAGCCTGACTCGAGCTCGCGCTTCACGCGAATTCCTGCATCTTTCTTCTCGATCTGCATGATGATCGTCGCATGCGGCCAGCCCAGCAGTTCGGAAATCACCACGCCCGTCTGCGCGTAGCCGTAATCGTCCGATTGCAATCCCGTGAAGATCAGGTCGAACTGCTCGTCTTTAATCGCCGCCGCGAACGCCTTCGCCGTATTGAACGCGTCAAGGCCTACAAACTTCTCGTCTTCAAGATGGATCGCCCGATCCGCGCCCTTCGCCAGCGCCTCGCGCAGCACCTGCGAAGCCCGCGCCGGACCGGCCGTGATCACCACCACCTCGCCGCCGTGCTTCTCCTTCTGCCGCAGCGCCTCTTCGAGCGCATACGCATCGGGCTCGTTCACTTCGTAGCTGACGTCTTCGCGAATCCACTTGCCGCTCTCGTTCACCTTGAGCGGAGCGTCTTTCTGGGGAACCTGCTTCATGCAGACCAGGATCTTCACGGCCTCACCTCGCCACAAAACAGCTGAGTATAAATGACTGCGCGCGCGTCTGGCGATGTGGGGAGAAGTTATTGCAGGTTGATGTAAGTGGAAGTGGGACTACTTTCTCTGTGGAACTCTCTTTGTCTCTGCGATCTCTGCGTTGAATAACGAACGTCTAGGTCACGACTGAACTGGAGGTCGAGTAGGAGTTACTTCCTCCTCCACCGCGCCCCGTCCTTCGTCACTTCCACGATGATCCCCATCCCGTTCAGCTCCGCCCGAATCTGGTCGCCGCGCGCGAAGTTCTTCGCCTTGCGCGCTTCCTGCATCTCGTGAACCAGTGCGTCGATCTGCGCATCGCTGGTTCCCGCCGCCGCTGCGATCTCCCGCGCCTGCGGACTGATCTTCTCTGCCTTCCCTTCCGCTTCCGCCCACTCCACGATCTTCTTCACCTTTTGCGCATCGTCGTCGGTCATCACGGCGAACACGGAATCGAACGCCGCCAGCGTCTTCATCAAGGGATCGACATCCCCCTGCTTCAGTTCGCTTCTATCGGCCGCGTTATTCGCGTCGCGCACCATGTCGAACATCGCCGCTAGCGCCTGGGCAGTGTTCATGTCATCGGCCAGCGCAGCGTCCATCTTCGCCCGCGTTTCGTCAGCTAAATTCGCAATCGCCTCGTTGCTGCCGGCCTCCCGCTGCTCCATCTCCAGACGCCGCTTGAAATTCCGCAATCGTTCCACCGCGTTCGCCGCCTGTGTCAGCCCATCAAACGTGAAGTTCAACTGCTTCCGATATGGCACCGACGAGAGCAAATACCGAATCGACGACGGCTTGTGTCCCATCAGCACCAGGTCGCGCAGCGTATAGAAGTTGCCGAGCGACTTCGACATCTTCTCGCCCTCGACCAACAGAAACCGCGCATGGATCCAGAAGCGTACAAACGGCTTCCCGGTCGCCGCCTCCGATTGCGCAATCTCATTTTCGTGATGCGGAAAAACCAAATCCTCGCCGCCGGTGTGAATGTCGAGCGTTTCACCCAACGCGTTCATCGACATCACCGAGCACTCAATGTGCCACCCCGGACGCCCCGGCCCGATCACCGTCTCCCAGTAGTGCTCGCCCGGCTTCGGCGCCTTCCAGAGCGCGAAATCACGCGCGTTATCTTTCTCGTACTCGTCCACGTCCACGCGCGCGCCGTCTTCCATGCCAGCGAAATCCTTCTTCGACAGCTTGCCGTACTCCGGAAACTTCGCGATCCGGAAGTAATACGACCCATCCTCCACGCGATACGCGAAGCCCTTGTCTACTAGCTTCTGGATGAACCGCGCCATCTCCTCAATGTGCTCGGTCGCGCGAACAATCTCGGGCCGCTCGATGTTCAGCGCATCGGCATCTTCCAAAAATGCCTGCTGGTATTTCTTTGTGTACTCATTAATTGAGACGCCCGCCGCCGCCGAATTGCGAATGATCTTATCGTCCACATCCGTGATGTTCATGACGTGGTGCAGCTTGTAGTGCTGCTTCAGGTAACGCCGCAGCAGATCGACAAACACAAACGTGCGGAAGTTCCCAATGTGCCCGAAGTCGTATACCGTCGGCCCGCACGCATACATGCGGACTTCCTGGTCGTGCAGCGGTTGAAACTCCTCAATTCGTCCGGAAAGGGTATTGAAAAAGTGCGGCGCCATTCGTCAGTCAGTGGTGATCAAAGGAACTTTCGATTGTACCCGAAGGGTTGTCATCACGAGGGGACGCAAGTCCCCGAGGGATCTGCTTTTCCGAGGCCTACTTCGCCGCCGCCGTTTCCCGCGACTCCCCCATCGCCTTGATCCGGTACCCCACCAAAATGATGTAGTGCACCGCCGAAACGCAGGTCAGCGCAAACACTGCCCATAAAAATCCGCGCTTGATAATGAAAAGCGCGGCTTCCGGCCGCAGTTCGAACAGCAGTGTGAAGAATACCGCCGCTACCTGCGCAAACGTGTTCATCTTTCCGAAGATGCTCGGCCGGAAATTCCGCAGCCCTACCGCGATGTACAGCACCGCGGAAACCATCAGGATGCAAACGTCCCGCGTGAACACCACGATCGTGAAGCGCCACGGGATCTTCGCCATGAACGAAAGCACCAGGAACATGCTGCTCAGTAGCAGTTTGTCGGCGATGGGATCCAGGTACTCGCCCAGCAGCGTCTGCTGCTGCAGCTTTCGCGCCAGCAACCCATCCAATCCGTCGCTCAACCCCGCGGCGACAAACAGGATCATTGCCCAGAAATAATTCCCATCGACAACGTTAATAATGACGAAGGGAATGAAAATCAGCCGCATCAACGTCAGCTGATTGGCTACTGTGCGGAATTGCGAGATCAACGCCGCTCCTCCGCTTCCACCCCGAGGAATCGTGCCGCCGCATGTCCCGATTTCGTCTCAAACCGCTCCGCCAGTGAGGGAATTGGCCCGTTGCTGAGGTCAAGTTCCATCCGCTCCAGGCGATTCAGCGGAAAGAACACTGTCGCGGGCATCACGTTCTCGTCCGCGCGTAACATTCCCGTTACCTCGTCGAACGAATTCAGGTCGACCCCCCGTGCGCTCACACCCG
>Ga0335069_10001517_pt1 | contig 37298 bp, 56 predicted proteins | sample Lox_Sample_11_FD_206714 | JGI IMG/M metagenome (GOLD analysis project Ga0335069, IMG submission 206714) | Soil microbial communities from Loxahatchee National Wildlife Refuge, Florida, United States - Lox_Sample_1.1 | ecosystem: Environmental > Terrestrial > Soil > Wetlands | place: USA... | reverse complement strand
ATTTTTCACTCCTCTTTTTTTAAACGACTGTGATATTTCCAACTAGAGATTGGACAACCCAAATGGTATTAGCGGTCAAACACACCAATTCAATTGAATCACCTTGTGCTGAAGATGTTAAACTACCGCCCGCTCCAAGAGTTGTAGTAGCACTTCCTATTTGAACTTGTTGGCCTGCTGCTTGAGTAATTTGCCAAGAGGTTGCTCCTTTCAAAGACACTCTAACAACGTCACCTAGAACAGAAGTAGCAGGAAGACCTAAAGTTAATGCACCACCAGGAGAAACAGCAAAATAACCGTTATTGACCGACATATTAGCTACGTTTGCTGAAGTTGTATTCCAAGTAAAAGTGGTCACACCTGTTACTGAAATAGTAGGGTCACCAGCAGTACCATCTCCGTTTGTGATATTGATATTTGCACCAGCTGTAAGAGTTCTTCCATTCCAAACCCCGCTAGAATTTAATGATTGAAAGCCGGTTTGGTTAGCATCTACTGCATTATTAAAAGCCATAATTTTTCCTCTAATTTTCTAAACAACTGGATAAGTATTTGATGTTAAACCAGGATCAATGCTTGTTGCCGTTCCAGTTAAAGCAACATTGGCATGATTAAAGGTTCCTGTACCTGTTACAAAAAATCCTGAGCCGTTAGAGCTATTGGCTATACAGTTTACTGCCTGTAAAGTACACCCTGTGGTTATATTCCAATTAGCAGCAGAATTTGTCAAATCACAAAAAATAAATCGAGAACTTGATGCACCTGAGGCGCTTATAATTCCTGTAGTAAAAGTACAATCGTTAAAAATAGGCGTACCAGATCCTACTAGATTTATATTCCCCGAAAATAAACATCCTTGCAGAGTGGAACCTACATTGGTATTTTGCAATGCAACGCCTGATCCATTTTGTATGTAACAAAATTTAGCATCTAATCCTGTGGATGATACTGTAACCGCAGCGCCAGAGCTTGAAAGAACCTGCGTGCCATAAAGAGCCAATTGTCCTCCTCCGGTAGCAGAAACAGTGCCTAAAATTTGAAAATTTGAAAAACTAAAAAAAGAACTTCCTGTACTAGTTACATTGCCATTTAACGCAACAAGTCCTGTAAAAATTGCCTCATCTGATGCGGCAACCAGATTTATAAATGTACCTGAAGGGATAGTTAGATTTTCTGTATATGAACCAGGATGAATATGAATATTGCCAGATTTAGAAACACTTGCATTTATCGCATTTATAGCTGACTGGATGGTTGCATAATTCCCCTGAGTAGCTGAAGCAGCAACTATGTATTCACTCAAACCCCAATTATTTGTAGAATTCATTCTTGACATAGATGCTTTTATCCCATTTTGTTAATTAAATAATACCTTTAGCCCATGATTGTGTTGAATTTTCTTTTATCATACGATAATCCAATTACCTTGAGTACCTGGAACCGAATACCAAGTATTATTTCCGCTTCTAAAGATGAGCCTTAAACTGTCGCCTACAGCTGTGTTTGTCACTGTACCCATCACACCACTTAATGAACTGCCTATTGCTATAGCTTGGCCTGCATTAGCTTGCACCACTGCCGGATTAACGAGACACACGAATTCACAAACATCGCCTTGAGTGGGGGTAGGTGGTAATGTCAAAGTTACCCCAGGCCCAGTTATAAACGATCCACTGTTTGATGATACTGTGATACTTAAAGGCTGATCATTCCACCGTACATCTCTTCCTATTGAATGTACTTGTCCATCTGAATCCACAGTGAAATCCAGAGGATCAAAATAAGCATGTCCTCTAGCCTGTAAAGTTGTGCCTGAAACTGGTAGAACAGGAAATGTTACAGCATTAACTGTTCCAGAGATCGCATCGGTTTCAAAAAGATGGTCGTAATTAAGAGTGCCTGTACCGACTATTTGAGGAGATGTTCCATTGACAAAACACCCAATAGAAGAAACTGAGGAACCTAAGGCTATGTTGATACAAGAAAAAGGAGCATTATTGCGTATTGTACAATAGAGCAATGTAACATTATTTGAAGAGCTTTGGTCGATAACAAAATTTCCATTACCACCAAGGCTAGAATAATCACACTCAACACTTCCTGTTCCAGAACAGGTGATTCCAGAATCAGAAATAGAATATCCCAATCGGAAGTTTCCGCTAGAAATTGTGGAATTTGTAGCAGTTTTTCCAAGGCTTTGCAGGAAACAGTTTGTCATATTGAAGTCAAGGGTTCCTGTAAGATCCACAAATCCAAATGCGCCTTCTTGCTGTACTATAGTGTTATAGATGAAGACATTTCCATTGGTAGAAGTGCAAGACATCGTAGGAGCAGAATCAGCATAAAAAGAACAGTTTGCAATCTGGAGTATGGTAGGGATTGGTCCCACTGGAGTTGACATTAGAAAGGCAGAACCCCCATTTCCTAAGAAACTGATACCTTGAATATTGGCAAGACCCGAGTAGTTTACAGTCAAAAGGCCCATCACTCGAACAGGAGCCACAAGACTAGGATCAAAGATAGGAGCATTAAAAGATACATCGCAAAAGCCCACTAGATCAATCCCTGGCGCCATAGTTACGTCTTCAATATACAATCCAGGATTGAGTACCACCTGAGCAGGATTAGAGTTGTCATGGCCGTCAGCTACCGCTTGGTTGATTGCCGTCTGTACACTCGTATAAGACCCTTTTGATGCCAATGGATCTACTATATAAGAAGAAATTCCAAAAAGATTATCTGCATTTGCTCTTGTCATATTTTCCCTATGCTAATCCATACCATATATTATGAGTCTATATAAGTTCTCTAAATTAACCCTATGCATAAAATCCTTTATTTTATAGCGTTAATATTTGATAAGTTACACTTATTACTACAGTGTTATCATTTGCAGCATTTCCAGTTATATCTGAAATTCCAAGGTTTGTAATAACTACATTTTGATTTTCAAAGTTGGCTGCGTCCGTAGTCGTACCGGCTATTCCACCACAATTAGTTACTTGATAAGTAGTAGCAGATTGATCTATCCACCCTGAACCATTGAAATTTAAAACTACAGAAGCTCCAGAAGCATTAGCAAGATTTAAACCAATATTTTGCGGATTAGTAAAGGGACTTGTTCCTCCATATACTAATTTTGCTACTGCTGTTATTCCGGTGATACACTTTCCTGCACCAGGTGCTGGAATGATTTGTATGGGAGCAGCAATCAGATTTTTAACTTGTTGTGATGTCAAAGTTACGCTTGTAGTCAAAACAGGATTTACAGGTGGTATGACTTCTACAAATCCATCAGTTACAGTAAAGGAAGAAGAATCAAAAGAAGCTGTTCCTGTTACAGCTGTCAAAGGAGTACCAGCAGTAGCTAACGGTCTTATGATTTGTGGCTGCTCGAAAATATTCGGTCCAATTTTTTTAGCAGATCCACTAAGTACTTCTGAAGCATAAGAATAATGACTCGTTCCTGGAGCCGTACCTACTATATAATTACCACTTCCAGTATCAGTTCCTAAGACATTATGATAAGACGTTAAGTTACCACCATCAACAGTAAAATTATAAATTTCTTGCCCTGAATGTAAATCACTAAATTCTACTCTAGCTTGTGCAGAAGAATTGTTAAAAATAACAGCATTTGTTTGAGCGCTAACAGTTGCATTGGTAGTACTTGTAAAACTGGAATTTGTTCCATTAAGCACTGCACCTGCTCCTGTTGCAGAATAAATTGAGGAATCATCAAGCTGAATACCACAAAAATTTCCGACAGTTGCAAATGTGTTGTTAGAATTTCCATTACTACTTAATAATAATGCAGTAACTCCTCCAGTACTTGTTGAATCTAAAACAAATGCGCCCCCAGTTGGACTATTTATATTACAATTTTTGACTGCACAAAAGAATCCATTTGGACCATTACACGTTAGCGTAAAAGTGTTACCAACTCCATTACCGAGGTTAACGTTTTGGATCACAAATCCCGACATACCTGAAGTACTATCACCTGTAAAAGAGTGGTTACCGAAAATATTTACTAATGGAGTACCTCTACCATCATCATCAACTCCTAGTATGTCTACGCCAATTGCTAAGGTTAATGATTCGTTATAGGTACCAGGTTTGATAACAACTAGGCCACCGCCAGCTAAAGCGCATGCATTAATTGCATCCTGGATAATGGTAAATGATCCTTGACTAGCATTGTTGGATACTATGTAATCAGTAATGCCAAAAAGATTGTCTGCATTTGCTCTTGTCATATTTTCCCTATGCTAATGCCCAATTTCCCTGTACTAATGCATACCAAGTATTATTAGTTGATCTGAACGTTAACCATAAACCATCGCCAATACTTGTGCTTGTAGCTGTACCAGCTATTCCGCTTGCAACATTTCCAATTCTGATCACTTGTCCAGCATTAGCTTGAACTATCAATGTGGAACCGTCAGTGTTAAAAAACCTGTCTTCTTGTCCCTCTGTAGGAGCAGGAGGTAAAGTTAAGGTAATGGGATTTAAAGTAAATGATCCAGTATTAACGCCTACAGTGGTAGAAGCCGGTTGATCAGACCAAGTAATAGAGGATGGAGCAGATGTTATTTGCACAAATCCATCAGTAACATTGAATTGAGTTGAATCAAAACCACATGTTCCTCGCACTGCACTTCCTGAATTTCCAGATGTAGCAAAAGGTCTCCAAACAAAAGGAGTTTGTGTTACTGCAGGATCTATTTGGAATGCTGTTCCATGGAACAATACATCTCCTGCATAGGAATAACTTCCTGTGCCAGCAATGTAAAAACCAGAAACATTATTACTATTATAAGTACAATTGGAGGCAGAAACGGTTCCTGCGGCAGCAAAAACAATAGATGCATTGCTATTTCCATCGATTTCACAATATTCTATTGAAGCATTAGCTGATACATTTGAAATCAAAATACCAGCCGTTTCCCCTGCTACTTGACTGTAAAGTAATTGTGTTGCCGAACCAGTTCCAGAAAGATCAATACCAGCTGCACTATTGGAGTTAAAATTACTATTATCTAATCCTTGTAATGCACAATTATCTTGTACTTCTACGCATGTTAGATTTGCTTGAAAATTGCTTGAAAAAGAAGCGCAAAAAATTCCCCCAGCTGTAGCATTTGCAACTATACATCTTCCTGTAGAAGAATTTACTAGAACATATTTCCATGCAAATATAGATCCCGAAGCAGCATTGTTAGTTAAGGTAAAATTGTCTCCTGCAGCCGCTGTAAATGCAATTGATTCGAAAATTATTTGGCTTCCACTACCGTTGAAAGTGTGATTTCCTTCTATTATAACAGTAGGTCCTGGAGGTCTACCATCAGCTTGTACACCTATTAAATTAATCGTTGCTGAAGGAAAAACTAAATTTTCAGTGTAAGTTCCAGGTTTAATGAATATTTCTTTGCCACCTGCTAAAACTGCTGCATCGATTGCAGATTGAACAGTAGTGAAAGATCCATGGGCAGGTGATGGGTCAACTATAAAAGAACTTAAGCCAAATAAATTGTCTGCATTTGCTCTTGTCATTAGACTAATCCTTTGTAATTTTTAAACTACAGTCCAATTTCCTTCTACACCTGGCACTGCTATCCATGTATTGTTGGATGCCCTAAAAACAAGAGTAATTGAATCGCCTCTTGCTGTTGTTGTAGCAGAACCTGCTACAGCAGAAATAACAGATCCAATTCTGATTTGTTGTGCTGCGTTTGCTTGGACTACAACGCCACCGCCAAATTCATCTACAATTTGAATAGTGTCTCCTTGTGCAGCTCCAGCTGGTAAAGTTGCTGTTACAGCTGCAGTGACAAAATATCCATTCGATGCTACTGCAGCAAATGGTGCTGCTTCATCTGTCCATGTACTAGTAACTCCAGTATTGGAAATAGTAATGGATCCAGCTCCATTGGCAATGGAAATTCCTGGACCTGCTGTAAGGGTATTTACTCGGATATTAGGAAATGCGGTCGATCCAATCATTAGCTGTCCATCAGCTGTTACTTGACCTCCTACCGATCCTGTACCATCGAATCTAACGTTTGTAGCGTTCATTACGCCACCAGATCTAAAACCTACGGGTGATGCTGTGCTCATTTTTTCTCCTTATGATACAAATATAAATCTAACAATTGCCGACCAATTAATAGTTTTACCAGCTGTTCCTGTAACTTCAATAACAGCATTATTTCCTGAAACTGCTATTTGACAATTGCCAGCAGAAAGAGCACCTTCTTCAAAATCATCAAGTGCTTGGTTAGGTAATAGAACAGCAGCTCCTCCAGTAGTTCTCACTGCTCCTACAAGAGTGTATCCTGCTCCTAAAGGTCCGCCTACTGTAGCAAAACCTGCTACAGTGATATCTAAAGTATATGTTCCAGGAGTACCTCCCAATGGGATAGTCACTACTGGTGAAGTAACAGCACCAACTGTGGTGACTGTTCCAGTAAGTGTATTTGCAGCGGCAAGTTGATTCGATCCATTGACTGTGATTGTAGTGTTATCTACTTGTACTGCTGAGCTTAATAATCCAGCTCCTCCATTCGAAAATACAATCGCTCCTGTAGGAGTTCCTTGAACATTGATGTTCCCAGCAACAGGTGAAACTGCGCCGCCTACATTACCTGTTAAAGTGGAAAGAGCTCCGGATGAAATTCCCAAAACAGTCCAGGTAGCGGTAAGATTTCCGGATACAGTTGAAAAAGAAGTAAGTTCCCAAACTGTGTTACCTACTGTATTGACCCAAACTTGACCTAATTTAAATGGCCCTGAAGGACCAGTGATATTACTTGGGGTTGGATCAACATTAGAAATAAAAGGGACTGTAGACGAAGATGTTCCAAATGTTTGCGCATAATTGTTCGAAGATGTGGGAATAGACATGGGAGTTACTCCAAAATTATTAGGGTTTAAGCGTAGGTTATCAAGTACATATTTTTGTAGATACATATTTCAAAAAATTTTTCGGGCTGACATTAAATAAGAGAAATCGGTTATCATTTATCCATAAAAATGAAGGATGAATATGGAAAATGATCAAAAATCTCCTGATATGAAATTTTCATGTTTATTAAAAAAAGTCCCCAAAGAAGACCAAGAAGAAATAATGAACTTGAGTTTTAAAATAATTGATTGTTTGGGTGAATGTAATTTGCAAAAAGGTTGGGCTGCCTTATTGCTCGTTGAAGAATGTTTCAAGGATCAGATCGAAGAATTAGTAATGAACAATGATGCATTATTTAAACCTAAAAAAATAGAAAAATAAATAAAAGGAAAAATGGTTTCTAAAATACTATTGGTAACTGTGTTTTTTTCTTTGATTATTTTTTTGCCGATGTGGATAAAAAGTGGACTTAAGTAAATCTAAATAAAAGAGTGAAAAATGTTAGAAGTTTTAGTTTTATTGTTCCTATTTGCGTACACAACAAATTAATTATGTTAATCTTCTTCAGGATCTATTTGGTCCATTTCGGACTTTTTCTTTATTGCCTGTAGAATTTTTAGCATATTTTCTTTAGAACCTTTTTTTAGAGAATGCAAGGTTTTTTCTTTTAGCCCAACCCATTTTGGATCTGTAAGAAGTTTTCCACTTATTTTACCTATGGCTTTTTTTCCAAAATATAACCCCAATGCTTTTGTGGCTGCATCTTGCAAATCTTTACCTGTTAATGCAGATAATAAAGCATAACCAACAGGCCCACCTTTAGATGCATAGGTCCATAATTTATTTGGTGAAACCTCTTTAGCCAAATTCTTGTAACCTGTGTAGAGTTTATTCATGTCTGTAAATTCTTTTCCTAATTTAGGAGACATGCCATAAATTCCTTTCATAACAGATTCTTTCGCTTTGTTAATAAGATTACCTTTACCAGCCGATTTTAAAGAACGCCAATTAACAGTTTTATTCATATGTCGATAAAGATCCATTAATCCTTCAACTGTATATTGACCTGATTTTAAATTGTTAGCAGCTTCGCTTAAAAACTTAACAACATCTTTTGATTCGCTGGCCAACGCCGGAGATTTTTTAATATCTGAAATCAAATCTGTAAAATCACGAGTCACCGATCTTTTTACTATATTATTGAGAGGTATTTGTGAACCAAAATCATTAAGTTTTTGATAAAATGGAGATGCTAAATCTTCTGCAAATTTTATACCCTTTTTAGCTGTTTCTCCCAATTTTGCTAAATTTTTTAAAACAGAACCAGTTACTTTTCCATGTTTAAAAGGAGCTAAAGCTTTTTCATCAATTCCTAGGTTTTTGCCTATTTCATATAGTTCTCTATATTTACCTTTTAAAGCTTTTACTGCTGCTTTACCTCCAGCTTTTCCAATCCCTTTACCAATTAATTTTATAGGGGCTGATGCTAAACCAGAAGGAGTCCCAAAACCCATAACAAAAGATAAGCCTTCATCCCAAGCTTTTTCCTGTTCATTTTTTGGTGCTAATGAAGGAATTAATTCAAATGACTTTTCTCTCAATTTTTCAGAAGTTAAAGGAGTTTCTAATCCAAATATAGAGGCTATATCCCCAGGCAAACCGGCCATTGCTGTACCGGTAGTTATAATATCTGCACCGATATTTCTTAGATTTTCTGGAGGCTTTGATTTTAAAAATTTGCCAAAAGATTCTCTAAGTTGTTCTGCTTGGGGTTTATCTAAAAATGATAAAGGATCCATAGATTTATCTGATCGCGCACTAGGATGACTTATTTGTTCATCTAAAAAAGCTAAAGGATCAGTAGCCATTAAAATTCAAACTCCTTTTCAAGAATTTCTCTTACTCTTTTTTTATCTTTATAAGTTTTATAAAGCTGTTCTGCTTTTTTTCTGTGTTCCGAAATCTCTGAATTAAATTTAGGCTTTGATATTTTTTGTGATTTTTTTTCTATTCCTTCACCAATGGATGGCATTTCACCTGATATTATAAGTTTCCTCAATCCTTGTATTTTTCCTTGAATTTTCGACTCGGTATCTCCGGCTTGAGGAACCCATTCATTCATTATTCTTTGAAATTCTGATTGGGTCATTCCTCTAGGAAAAAGCTGTTTAAACATTGGTAAAATTGAAGCCTGTAAAGATTCAAATAGTCCTCTGTTTTTTCGGGCTTCATCAGAAGGATTCCATGCACCTAGTTTCCCAATTCCTGGTTGTTTAATCAGTGATTCCATTTCATCCAGAGCTGAAAGTGCAGTATTCAAATTTGATTGAGAATCTTGTTTTTGTGCCAATGCTTTTTCAATAAAAACTTTTTTCAATTCCGGACTTAATCCTTCAACATCAAATCCAAGACGTTTTAAATTTTCATTTTCTTGCATTTGCTGTTGCTTACTAGCAGAAGATTGAGCTAAGGTTTGAGCTAATTTGGGTACCGATTCAATTGAGAATCTAGCCAGTGATTCAGCGGTACTAGGTTGTCTTTCTAAAAATCCACGTAGAGCCATTATTTTCCCCATTTAGTTGGTAAAGATGCCAAAGCTGAAAAATCAATTTTTCCTGGTGCGCCAGTATCTCCTAAAAGAGAGCTACCAAGACTTGATCCTAAAGAGGAACCCAAAGAAGCGCCTAAAGGACCACCAAAATAAGCTCCTATACCGCCTCCTACAAAAGGAGCTGCTCCACCAATAATTTGTTTCCATTTAGATGAAGGTTGTTTTTGCAGAAATGTTTCATATTGATCCACTCCCATAAGATCGCCATATAATCCCAATAGCTGCTGTATTGCACTTTGCTGTAATCCCAATCTTTGAGACTGAAGTCGTTCGGCTAAATCAACAGCAGCTGTGTTAGCTGCATTTTGAAAACCACTTGATCTTCTGGCTCCGGTTCCCATTCCGCTAAATCTAGAAGCTAATTGTCCTTGTAACCCTTCAAACTGTCTTAAGGCGGGAGCTTCTAATTGTTGGAATTTTTGTTCATCACCACCAGCTAAGGAAGACAATTGGCTCAAGGCTCCGGGCAGTCCAGCTTGTGTTGCACCAAATACCTGAGAAAAAAGCTGTTGTTGTTCCGGGCTTAATCTAGGTAATTGAACTTGATTGTATCCTGTACCTTTTAACTTAGAAATTGTTGGTGTTGCCATGAAGACCTCGTTTAATCCGATAGTACCATGTAAGGTATTTCTTGGATTAATGGAAAATAATTGAGTTGAGTTGAATTCAACCGTTCCTGTATAAATGTCACTAATTTATAAAATTATAAACAAAAGATTCGAAATGCAAATGATAATTTGAATAAACAAAAAGGAGAATGAAATGACAAATGCAATAAGCAGTTTTTCAAATACAGCAGTTAATGCATTTAACAGCGTTAAAGATCGATTGGACCCTAGACAAATTCTTGCCAATCTTTCAGCAAAAAAAGTATGCAAAATAGCTTTAGCAACTTTAGCTATGAATGCAGTAAGCAATATACCCGCTGCAGCTGCAGGTCCTATAACTGCTTGGGTCGCCTTTGGTGGGTGTTTGGCGGCTACCATTTGGGTACCATGGTTTATGGTTGAATGCCCAGAAGTTGCTCTTATAGCAGCAGCTCTTCCAACACCTTAAATAAACGGCAAAGCGATGTGTAAATCAATTGTTACTTCATTGATTATCCTAATAATTGCTTTTATGTGTCGCTTTGTTTTTGTTAATATATTTCAATACGAAGATCATTTAGATAAATTGATAATTTTTTGCATTGTTCTTGTGATAGGAACGTTTATCAATTTTTATAAAAAATGATTAAATTTGAGATAACCATTCTAAAACAACATATCCTGAAGTGATGCTCGGGGGTGCCCCTGCTCCTGAAGTGATGACTATGTTAGTAGGATCCACATATACATTTACTTGATTATTTGCTGCATTGACGTCTACATAAGGTAGAGGATACCAATTGGTACCGTTTGTGAAAGTTCCATATATTCTTGTAAATGCGCTGATTTGAGGCAAAACTATTCCATGAGGAATATTCCCAGCAGATGTAAAGGTATAAACCTGTCTCAATGTTTGCTGTTTACCTGATTCTCCGTTGATGAACCAGGTTTCTCCAGTAGCGATAGGATCATTTACTGGAAAAATTCCAATAGTCCTAGCATTGACTGAGTTAGCTATATCGACATAGCTTTTATTAATTTCAACCATTAAAGCTTGAGTATCAGCTGGAAAGTTCCTTTGAACTCGCAGGTAAGGACTTTTCTGAATGGATGAAATCGTCATGCTAACAATGGTCCTCTACCTACATCAATTTGTATAGCATGCAGGCTAATCTCTCCAATGGCATAATCTAAAACTCTCATTTGTTCATCACTCAATGTTATTCCTAACTGAAAAGTATCTCCGATCAAAGATGTATTCACTCTATGCCATATCTGGAACTGAGTGCCAGATTCTGGATTTGGGTTGTTAATCGATTGGGTAAATTGATCCAATCCGATATTGGTAGATTCTGGACATGTATATAGAATAGTGGAATAAATCAAAGAGTTGTTTGTAGATTGAATATTTGGAACAATCGCTGAATTATTCCATGGATGATCTGGATCTTGAGATAAAAATATAAATAAGCTTACTTGTCCATTAATAGTACGATCTAATAAATATTTTTGAGCACCTACTCGAATTTTTCTTCCCTCATTCCAATAAATAGGAAATTGCTTAGTCTGTACAATAGGTTGTATAAGCCTTGTAAAAGTACCTAGACCTAAATAACTTCCTGCTTGGAAAGGTATATCGATAACAAAATTATTATCGTCTATAACTCGAGTGACTTGACCAATCTGATCGTTAAGATATGTTAATCCTAAGGACCCAAGAAAATAAAGGTAATCTCCTCCTCCTAATGGTCCATTGGTAGCCGATACGCAATGGTTGTAACAAGTAATTTGAGTAAACCCGGAGGAATTTGAAATTGCTTGAATTGATCCTGTTGGAGCCTCTGCTGTTCCTTCATTTTTTAAAACGACAAATCCTTGCGGATTTCCGGCTACTACTGTAGGAAATAGAGAAACCATAATGCTTGAATTCCAAGATTCATTAATGGAATCCCATGGCATCATAGACGCGTTCCATGGATTGCTAGACCATGTAAATCCTTGTAATTTTCGGAATTCTCCCTGTGCAGTAAAGTTCTCATACAATAAGGCCCAAGTCTCTTCTCTATAATTGTATTGAAGAGTTTGAGTAGGGAAAATTACTGGAGAATTTTGCGGTACAAAAGTAAAATGGATCCATTCATGAAAAAAATCCCTAGCTGCGCTTACTCTTGCTGCAGCATTGTTAGATGTTGTAGCGGCAAATTCAAATGCTTTATTTGGGATTTGAAGATCTATACGTTGAGCTGACACTTGAGAAGTAAGGATAAATCCATCTGCACCATATGACAATGCTCCTCTATCCAAAGTAATCGCTGAAAAAGTAGAAGAAGTACCCAATTCTGAGTTAATTATATAAAACAAAAATGGATACAAGTCATTGCTTGTATAAATAAAACGAGTTTGTCTATTTGTAAATCCAATTAATAGAACGTCTTCATTGTTATTTACAGAGGTTATGTTTTGGTTTATACCTGCTGATATCCAGCCACCGAATCCAGTCTGATCTACGTAATATGCTTCTGTTCTACTTGTTTCATTGACCGGTGTTAGAGAAGAATAGTATGGGGTGCCATTCCAAGACCAAAGAACTACATCATTCAATTGAATAGGAGGAATGCCATTTTTTGCTTGCGATGAAGTCTGAATATACGGACTCATAAAAAGGAGTCTGTCTTTAAAAGGAACTACTGCTAAGGCTCCCACCAAATAATAAAGAGCAGAAGTTTCATCATCTATCGATGTGGTGGTGGATGTTAAAGGAGGAGCAAAATTAACCCAACCAGTAGTGTTTCCTGGAACCGGAAGACCAGTTCCTCCAGTTGGATCTCCATCATACCATCTAATACCGTCTCCAGTGCCTGTTGCTTGGCTGGTAAGCAATTGACCTAGAGCGGTATCAGGAATATAACCATTAACAGTTTGAACTGTTGGGAACGTTACAGTATAGGTTCCTGTAGCCATATTATTGATAAGGGAAATAAATCCTGTTTGTCCATTTAAAGTCCAAGTAACGCCTGTACCTTCATTAAAATATAAATAGTCGTTGATCTGTAATGTCTGCAATGGAGCGTTATCTGCTTGGTTAAACAATTGCATGACAATGCTCGTACCAACTTGATTTGCACAAGCATGAACCCAAGAAATTCTCATTCCGGGGTTGTTATTCACAGTCCAAAAAGCTCCTTGATAGTTTGTAGACCAAAATTGTTGATAATTTAGTCCGGACCAAGTTACTGGATTGTTGCTTTTTTTATAGTAATTAATGCCATAAAATGTAGGATTAGCATTAGTTTGTTGTAATATTTGGTATGCATATTTAGTATCAAATGATAGTAAAAGTGGATATTGTGTATTACCTGAAATTAAATCTCTGAGACCCATCACAGGAAGATCTGGATAAAAAGCATATTTTCCTGTGACATTACTTGCTCCACCTCCAGCAATAGTAATATCTCCAGTAGCATAGTTTATAGTACCTGATCCTGCAGGCATACCAACTAAAGTACCATCGGGCATGGCAGGTTCAGTATAAGTATTAGCGCCTACTGTTATGTTGATCGTTCCTGGAACAATGGACGCTGGAACGGCCTGACCTATGGCTGTTAATAAATTTCCAGCTCCTGCAACAAGAGCAAACTGTGGATATTGCCAATTATTTGGAGAAGCAGACAATTGAACTTGAATTTGCAATCTTCCAAGAGTAGTAGTCCCTCTCTTCCTTTTTACTCTTCCTCTCCATGTATATGCATTATACATGTTGGGAAAAGCATCATCATCAATGTTAAAAGGAAGATAAAACTGCTCTTGGCCCTTAGAAATTTTCCCAATAAATATTTTTTGGGTCATTACACGCCTATTGCAATGTAGTTAATAGCTTGTGTTCCAGCTTGTGAATGAGCAGTCGCTCCAGCAACACTAACTGAAGACAATGAAGAACTTTGAGCACCTGCGGCTTGTATTCCGATGGTAATTGAATAAATAGCAGAGAAAGTTACGTCAAAAGTAAAAGCAGTCCCTCCAGGTGTTGCTAAGACCGATCCCCATTGAATGATTAAACCTCCAGGCAAAAATGAATGCCCTTTAGCAGGAGGAGTGGTTGCATTCCCGGTAATGTTTACATTTCCTTTGGTTAATTGGATTGGACCCCTTGTACCATCAGATTGGAGAAAAATCTCAGTAAAAGAGCCTGAAGTTTTTCCATAAGTTCTAACTAATCCGGCAGCACTCCCAGGATCACCAACCACTGGAAATGTAACTTGATCATGAAATCCTGCATTGGCAGCACCATATTCAACATGATCTACTGCTGACCAACCTACAATATTTGCGAAATTAGTCTGTATTTGTCCCTGAGATTGAGAAAGAAGATCGTTCGGTCCTGGAATTGCTCCGTTAACATTATAGGGATAAGACATTATGTTGCTCCAATACGTTCAGGATGCTTTGAAATTCTTTTGCAAGCATGTTCAGGAATTCCGACTACTTCAGCGATTTCTCTAAACAATTTGCCTTGTTTTCTTAAAGATATAACTTTATGGCATTGCTCGCGAGAATATTTTCGAAAGTGAGCGCGCCCTGCATTCCCCCGTCCTTTTTTATTCATATCATCCATGTTATCTTTATGGGTTCCTAAAAAAAGATGGGCAGGATTCACACACATTGGTCTATCACATGTATGACATACATATTTTCCTTCTGGAATATCACCATAATGAATTTCGTAAGACTTTCTGTGCGCTCTTAAATGTTTATTTTCTTTACAGAACAATCCATATCCACTGGTATCTCGTCCCTTTTTCCAATCCCAGCATCCATTTTCTCTTTTTTCTATTGAATTCCAAAACTTACATTCATCGGAACATTCTTTTTGAATACAGGCGAATTTGAATTTATTTCCACAAATTGGACAATATCTAAATTTATTTCTTTTTTCTCGATTAAATTTTGTCCAAATTCTTTTTGCTGCTACAGGATGACTTTTTTGCCAATTTCTTGCATATATATTGTGGCAAGCCTTACATCGGCCCATTTTTGGATAAAAATCTCTTTCTTGCTTCTCAGTCCTGCACTTTTTACAAACCTTCATAACGATTCCTTTTTGATAAAGTATATCATAAAAGAACGTTTATGAAAATATTTAAGCACTATGTAGCGCCACTTCCTACTCCCTGAATATTACTCTGTGGACCTTGTAGTTCGCTAAAAATAGTGCCTGTTCGTTGAGAGGTAAATATCCTTTGGCTTCTTTTCCATACAAGTGTTTCTTGTTCCTTAAAAAGAGGCTCATAAAAGTTAAATTGTTCTACGTCCCCAGTATCGCTAAGTATTTTTCTAGCTGCCCCTCGTGCTATGTATTCACACATATATCCGAATTGGATTGCTTGTTCTGAGCTTAGAAAGGCTGCAGGAGTCAAGTAAGCATCTAGTTCTATGAGATATGGGATCTCAGGAGGAGGACGAATAGTGAGAACATTATTGTATTGTAAAATAGCTCTAGGAATACCGTTTTGATAATAATAACTTTGCACTTGTATATCACTACCAGGCTGAGGTTGAGATGGAAATGTTACATTTATTTCACCAGTTATATAATTGATGGTATTAGAAGTGGTGCTATAAGTTCCTAGAGGAAGATAGTTGAAAGGATAACTACTTACTGGAATAGTTCCATCTGATTGAGTAGCAATCAAAAGACCATACAATTGGCCTCCGGTATTCCCTGAAAGATAAATTCCGCTATCAGAAATAGTAGTAGTACTTCCATTCTCATTTTGATAAGTGATGTATACTCCAGGATAAATACTAGAGTAAGGAATCGAGGGTCTAACTACAGATGTGACTGGATCAGCTATTTGAGGAATGCTACTGGCAAAAATAGGATCGTTGGCAGTATTGGCATAAACAATACCAGTCATATCAACATGCCCAGGAATAGCAGGAAAAAACGGAGCCGTTAAGTTGTAGGTTGTTTGACTCGCGACTGCTGTAGCTACAGGGTTTAAACTTTGCAAGTAATTGGGCCAAATTTTGTAAAAAGCATCTCTTTGAACATACATGGGTATCTGTATGCCGTTTACGTAAGATGTTCCTGTAAATCCTTGGTAAACTGGATAAAATGAAATGTTTTGAGGACCGGGCTCAGTTTGGATTTGATACATAGGCATATTGTAATCACAAATCTGAGGAATCGTTTCAAACTGATATTTAGTTTTGAAGTCGAAAAACTGAGCCCTAGCTTGTATATCAATCATCCAAAAACGATTGATATAATCTATAATTAATGCATCAGACAAAGCATCATTAGATGGAGTTTTTACTATCCTTCTAACATATGTAATTATATCTTTTAATAACTGCATTAGAATCCAAATCCTACAGGTCTACAATCTATGCGTCGAACAACATGATCGGCAACCAATTTTGAATTTACATAATTCATTTTTTCCGAATTGTCTTCCATTTTCAATCTGTGATAATGGCATTTCGACAATTGCTCTGCTAACATTCTAGGGATCATCACGGGCTTATTGACTGGAACTTTCCAAAAATGAGCTGGATCACAAGCCCATTTAGCTGTCCAAACTTCCACCTCTTCGCCGATAATCTCATTATTTTCTACTATACAACGAACGTATTCCCAATCTCTATCTCTATCTTCTCTATATTTTTCGTCCCAGTAAACTCTTGAATCGCATCGGTCTGATTTGAAATTGGGTCTTTGAATAGAACGAATTGGTTTTATATAGATTGCATCTGCATTTCTAGCTTCTCTTGTAGACATTTTGGTCTGAGGTTCTGATTCTTCAATGTCAGTCAATCCAGTAAATGGATTAAATTCTCTAGCTTGCTCTTGAAAAGAGTCAATTTTTTCCTGAGCTTTATCTAGCTCTTTTTGTCCATCGCTGTTAACTCTCGGCTTATTCATATGTTAAATTTCCTATGTTGGATTCTGAGGAGAAATGTTAAGGAATGAACCTTGTATAGTTGTACCTACGTTATTTCTTCCTGTTGTGTTAATCGGTCCAGAATTTGTGTCACCAATAGCTGATATTTGAGGAGGTGTTCTGCCAAATAAAGGAACAGATATAAAAGGGTCATAACCTATTGACGTATTTATGTTAACAATTACTTGATTAGTACCAGGAATGCCGATCACAATTCCTTGCTGACCATTTAATTGTTGTGCCCCATTTGCAAAAGGTATATTAAATCTTACTTCTTGTCCTATTACGTAATTATTATTTACTCCAAAAGCTGGAGCAGTTGTAACCGTAGTTGATGTTCCATAAGAAATAGCTGTTATTTGAAAATTAGATGGCTGAAACCATTGAGGTTCAATGGGAGGATTATTTTCTGGTGCTATTGGTCCTGGGAATATGGATGAACTCATGTAATACCAAATTAAAACTTCAGTATGCATTATTCAATAATTATTTAAACAGAGGAGCCTAGTTTCCTAGGCTCCATGAAGTAAGTTTCTTTACACTTACCAAGACATAAGCATTAGTGCTTATATCTTTTAGAAGTTTCCATCATGTAGGAAAGCTCTCCAGAAAATAACATCTCCTGGTGAACCTACAAGAATTGCAGCTGAATTAGTACCAGCACCAGCGCCGATAATGAATCCTTGGCTTGTGTTATTCACAAAAGCACCTTGGATTGCAGGACCGTTGATAGTAGGTACTCCTCCAGAAAAAGTTGGGAAAGTTGGTGATGGATAGAGAGCGCCACCAGAATATGGGAAGCCTCCACTATTTACATCTCCAACAGCCACAACTTGAGGGAAACTTTGACCAGCTACAGGAGCTGCCGGTTGGTTAGTATTAAGTGCCGTTACGCCAGCAGATAAAGCAGTACATGTGAACTGAGTATTGCTTTGGATAGACGATACATAATAATAAACCGGAGAACCTGGAGTTGTGTTATTTGGCAACTCATTGAGTTGAGTGCTTCCCCACACTGCAGGAATTTGGAAACCAATTTCTTGGCCCAAAACATAATTATGGAACGTTGTTGTTGTAACTTTTACGTTAGCACCGCTAAGGTCCAATGCACTGATTACGTTTTGTCCTGGCAAATACAAATAAGGACACAAAACTTTTCTAACAAACAGAGCACCTGGATCTGCATAGTTAGCTTGGTTTGTATTCCAATTGATTGTAAATGCTGTAGGACTTGTTACTGTAACTGTGAATTGCACGCCTAAAATTTGAGGCCATCCACCTGCTCCTTCAAGGATTACTACATCACCTGTAGCAAGACCATGAGGCGCAGCAGTAGTTACTGTACCTGTAGCTTTAGTTGTTGAAGCAACAGCCAATTGAGGACCATATTGCAAAGATAAACCACATTGAAATGGGGTGATACCTTGTGATGCAACAAAGTCGGCAATCAATACGCTTCCGGCATTATAAGCAAGCATAGTTGCAACGCCAGAACCCATATTTGAATCCCAATAAGCAGAAAAATCAACACTTGCTGCAGGACCTGCAGCAGCTACAGTTTTGTTTTGCAATTCAACATAGTCTGGAACAAAAGGAATATTAATTGCCTTTGCATTTCCTGTTGAAGTGAAAAAACCTTTTACCATTCTAGAATATTCAGTCATGATATACCTCCATTACAACGTACAAAGTAGGTTTCTGATGGCGGTATCTTGAGTGATCGCTTGCGCTTGAGCGAATTTAACCGCTAAAGTCGCATTTTGTGCGAGCATTCCAGAATAATATGGATCACGATAAATCAGATTCATGCTATAGCCGTCCTGATTGATGTGAGTGACCGCTTGTTTACCTACAACAGTATTGTAGTAAACATCTCGAGCATTTTTAGATGCTCCACGTGCAACTGGCGCTTCAGAGCTGACTAAGATTCTGATGTTAAATACAGAACCATACTCAGATGGAAGAGCGTCTTTTGGCTGTGGATAGTTCCATTGAGCCAAGAAACCGCTACCTGTTAGAGCATCGAAATCAGGTTGCAGTTCAGTAGAGGACAGCATGAAATATGCTGAACGGACTGGACCTGTACCAAATTTCAGATCTCCTTCGATACCGCTCATAAATTTATAAGCATTATTTGTATCGAGAGTAGCCGCAACAACTGAGAAGTCAGAGACTCCTAAGTTGGTTGGGTTGTCGCCGTTTGCTCCACCAGCTGCATAGATCTGCGATGCCGCAGATACGATGTAGTCACGGAGGATAAGCATTCTGTTACTTTTGTGACCTTATTTAAGCTAAGTTGAATAGCCATGTAGGTTATTCAATTCTACTTCAATTAGGCGGGTCAGCCTCTTCGGACCAACCTCACGACTTTTCTTTCCATATGTCGTGCTCAGACTTTCGCATCCCTTTCGGGCCATCTCATTAAGTCGTTCAGCGTAGCCAATAAACAAAAGAGCAGTTAATTAGCCTTCGCCCTTGTCACCCTGTCGGGCTTCCAAGTCAATTAGAGTTGGTTTATCGAGGACATTATCTTCATCCTCGGCTTGTCTCATCGCGACTGCCAGACGTTCTGACACCCACGCTAACACCATTTAAGACAAGCTAAGAGGGCGTGTTATTCTTTAAATATGAACTTGTTTCTTCTTTCTTCTATCGCAATAAGTCGTCCATGAAATTCTTTAGTCTCTTGAGCCCATCTTTCACGAAATTCTTTAGTTTCTCGATCATAACGTTCTCGCCATTCTTTTGAATCTTTTTCAAAACCTTTCATGTCAGATCTTATAGTCCAAATAAAAGATCCTAGAGTTATTATTAAAATCAAAAATTGTATCCATTCCATAAATACCTATGTTTTGGGAACCAATTTTATCATATTCATCCATATTTATCTATAGCTTACGCTGCTATTAAATTACCCTCTTGATCCTGCAATATTACCTGTTCGTTGATGATACAGCCTGTACCGAAGAATGCCATTTGCGCATCAATGATGTCGCGTTGTGGCACTTGGGCTGGAGGATCAATCCCGGAATTTCCCAACTGGATAGTTGGTGGTACGAGAGCTCTTGGACGCATAAAGCGGCAAGTTGTGCCCCCGTTTACTGGCATAGACACCTTGTCGCATACCAGAATATAGTTCATTGTTGGCGTTGGGACATAGAGTAGCGCCGGAGCTAAGCTCTGGAGAATCAATGGTCCCAAATTGCCGGTTGTTGTAATTGACATAGTCAAAATCCATATATAACCATTCGGAAATTCCGAATGGTTCATTTTCATAGTTTTGACCTTGGCGAGAGGACTATTACGCCCATGTCGAAATTCTGGCCTAAAATCGACATGTTTTGCCAATATGCTTAAAATATTACTTACATTAGCTAGATGTAAGGTTTAATTTTTTACAATTTGGCTGCCTTAGCGAAGGGCATTACGCGATTACACATAACGTAGTGTTGACGTAATTATGAATATAGAAAACAAAAATATTTTTATCAATGAGTGAGTTTAAAAATATTTTTTGACATATGTGGATATGTTCTATAGAATGCTCAGCGCATTGTTTATGTCCAATCAATGCATCTCATTTGACCTTCCCCGGGATATCCCGGGGTTTTTTATTCTTTAGATTCTTAACTTAGACTTTAACTCTTGAAGCTTGTCATAAGCATTCTTTTGTCCTGCAGGACTAAAATCTCCCGTAGCTCCATAAGGACTTGAGCCTACACCGGAAGGTTGATAGTAAGGACTTCTGCGGTTTTGATCTATGGTTTGTTGAACTGAAGGTTTAGCATCATCTTTCTGTTTGGATTGAAATACTTTGATTTGTTCATACAGAAGAGCTTGCCTATCAAAATTGTCTGGCATTCTAAGCATCCTTTCAGCGATAGCAGGGTGTTGTTCGGCAAATTTCTGAATGTTTTCTTGGTTAAGTACATTCTGAAAATCTGGATTTTGTTTTATGTAGTTATGCTGTTTTTCTTGTTCTAACAATTCTCTAGCTTTTTGTTCAGCTAATTGATCAACTTTTTTCTCGAAGTTATGTTCAAACTTTGCTAATTTTTTATTTAACACTTTATGGTCAACATATGGCTCATCTGTATATTCCTCCTCTTCATCGTCCTCTTTATATGGTTTGCGTGCTTGCGATAATCTTTCTTGTTCCAATTGTTTGGCTCTTTCTTCTGCCTGTAAGCGGGCTGCTCTTTCTTGTTCGAGTTGCTTGCGGACACGTTCGAAATTTATTTCTTTGTCTGATTTCACTTCTGAATCATCTACTGAAGAAGCTTGATTATTAGTTGTCATTTAAACCTTTGCCTTGACGCCGGCTAGCGTTTGTGTTTATACACTTGTTATAAGAAAATGTTTAACAACAATCAATATAAAGTTTTGTTATATGAAAATTGATCCTTTAGATGCTCATGATAGATATGAACACTTTACAAAGCAATCTTTTGATATTGCTGAATGTTGCCAAGATTTAGTGAATAAAAGACCATTCGGAGATGTTCCATTTTATATATTTGCTCACGCTAGAACAGAAGACGATGGAGTAACAAAACGGTTGATATGGCAACCCAGGTTAACTAAGCCAAAAGCACAGACTAACAGTATGTTGTTCAAAGCATATCCAGGAACAGATCTAATTAAAGTGATATGGATGATCCCAGAAAGATGCATGTGGGAACAATACCAAAAAGGTAAATTAACTGAATCTCAGATAGTCACTGAAAGCATTCATGATTTTATAAATAACAGAGAAAAAATGGAATCTCCCGAAGAGGATGATCTAAGTGATGAAACTATTGATAAGATATATTTAGAGATATCTAAACAGGCGCAATTTAAATCTATTATACAACCGATTTAGGCTTAGATCCTAATTTTGTTTTATTAACTGGTCTAAATCCGACGCTATCGGATCTCATTTTACCTATGCTAGGCTTATAACCAGTTCCGTAATAGTTCCCCATGCCGTGAGTCACATACTGGGTATGGGCTTCTTTTGTCTGCCCTTTTGGCTTATTAATTCGAGAGCTATTAGTTTTGCCAGGCTTTAAAGGAAACATTAGTCAATTGCTTCTCCAGGTCTAAATGCATATGGCTTTAAAGGAATTGGACCCTGATCATATCCTTTCGGTTGACCTTCTCTTCCAACATTTACTCTAAATCCTGTTCCATAATCATCACCAGCTGGCATAAATCTACCAGTAGTAGCCTGTTCTTTTGTGGGATTTGCAAATTCTATATCTGCTCTCCTATACTTAGGCTTTATAGGATTATGAAGAACTTTTTCTTTAGACATATTACCTCTTAAGGGAATTGCTTAGATTTAAAAAAGGTATCAGCTTTTCGCCGTCCAAGCAATTCTAATTTTTAGTATCGATATCCAGTTTTCATTGGACGGGCTTTAATATGTTTATTGCCCTGTTCCTGATCCCTACGGATTTCTTCAGTAGTATCTGGATAATTAGAAATGCCGCCAGAACCATCAGCGCTTTCATATTTTTTTAATCTGTTACCTGATGCCATCATAGCGTCTGAGCTACCAGGATAACCACCTTTATCTTCAATTCTTCTGCCAGCCATTTTTACCTCGAGGTTATGCTGTTTATTTTAATTATATCTATCAAGGAATCTTTTGCAATATACATTTAGGAAAGAATCCAGATGTAAATTTTTTTAAAAAAATGTAAAATCTTATATTTCAGATCCATAACTACATTTCTGGTTGTTTTCCGCTTAAACTTGCTACCATTTTAGTAATAAATTCATTGCCTGCAGAAGTTCTTTTTGCATCTGATTTCTCTATATCCTCTTTCATGAGTTGAGAAGAATCAAAGGTTTCAAGATTCGCAGCTTGAAGAGCTGTTTCGATTTCACCATATTTAGCAACCACATCCACCAATTTTTCAAGTGCTTCCATTTTGGCTTTTGTAGATAATGCTCTATTTTTAGTGACTTCAGATAATCTTTCTTCGAAAAGACCTACATTACTTTCGTTTCTGCTATGTCTTTCTCTCGCCATTGCAATCTGGTTAGCAGCTTTGGCATAAAGTTCTTTAATCTTTGCATCTTCCAATGATTGAGCAACCATTTGAGTATGCTCTGACATAGCTGCTTGCTGCTGTTCTTGTTGCGCAAGAATCTCGACCAATTCATTTTTGCCTTGAATAACAGCACGTTTAGCGATTTCACTCGGAGGAATAATGCCGCCAAGAGCTTGATTAAGTTCCATCCATTGAGCAAATTCTTGCTGTTTCTGTGTTGCTGTATTAAGTCCTTCTTCAACCACTACTTGAAACTTAGAGAATATTTTAGAGTAAAAATATGGAGACGGGTCCTCTCCCAAGATTAAAGAAACTTTAGATTCGTTCCAATTTTCTTGGATGATCTGAAGAAGTCTTTCGCCTAAAGTCTTCAAGGATGAATCCCATTGATCGAAGTATTTCTGAAGCACCATAAGATTGGCTGCTTGTTTGATAAGCAATGTCAAACCAGACATTTGTTTCATATCATCGCCAGACCATGACTCAAGATTTACTCCTGATGTAGAGAAAATCAGATTAGCTAATTGGTCCGCAAGTTGCATGGTTGATGCGGGTACTGATGAAGGCAATATCTTCTCAACATCAGTCATGTCATAACCTTCATTGATGATGACGTCCCAACCTTGACCAGATCTTTTTAGATTATCTTCATTTGCTACTGCTCCAACTTTACGCTTCCACCCAGCATTTATGGTTGCTTCTTCTATGTCATTTGCAATGATGATCTTTCTGTTCATAAGGAATTGAGGATCGCGCATGGTTTTAACCAAAGAGCGAGCTCTCAAATCGTAATAGTTGATATGTGGTTCATAGTTCCAAAAAACGGGAATAAAAGGACAGTTATCAAAACCAAGAGGATTGTCTCCCTGGAACATAAGTTGGTCATTAAGAACTACTGCTAGCTTCCATGTAGGAACTTCAACTGTAACCACTTCAAAGTCTGGAATATTATATAGAATACGATCAAGGTCTGCATGCTTCTCAGAGAAATCGAAGAACTGATTGCGCGACTTTGAATAAAGACGTTTTCTTTTTCTCTTCCATTTGTACCATACGTAACTTAAGACCATAAGGTCGTTACGCGCCATGTTGTAATTCTCAGGCAGGAAATAAAAGCTACCATATCTTTGAGGGGTGCCTGCCATAGGGGCTATAGCTGATAACTTATCCGGGAATCTATCTTCAGCCTCTTTTTTGCTTATGTATTCCTGACACCAGACGAATTGAGCATCAGACATGTTGTAGAAATCTCTAAAATAAGGATCAACAAGGAAAGAATTATATTCCCAAACTTTAACTTTCAGTTGTCCTTGGGCAGGGTCGTCACCCATGTAATCAAGATAAGGCTGCAGTAAAACCAGACCTGAAATAGCTGCAAGTTCGCAGGCTCGAGAAAATTGTTCATTGATACCTTCTGCGTTACACAAGTGTGTCATTATTCTTGTATATTGATCTGTAGTGTGAGTATCAGCTCCTTCACAAGGAATGTAATTTATTGATTTTCTATGCTGCCTCTGATAGCCTGTTACCATGTTTACGGGCTGCTGTATCAAATTGAAGTAAAAGTTTTGATACGAAAAGGAAGGAGTGAAATTAAAATACCTGTTGATGAACGTTTGAGAGCCAGCATAAAATAATGTATCAATATTACTTTGGTTCCAACGGGCTTGCTCAATAGGTTGAAACTTGCTGTATAAATTATCTAACCATTGTCGGACATTTCCTTGATTCGGTTCCAGGGCGTTATTCCAAGGGGGATAGTAAAAACTCAAGTTGACCTCTTTTAGTCCAAACAGACGTCTTAGTGTTTTGACAAGAATAATCTTGAAGATACACTATAACCTATTTTCTTTTAATAGGCGCATTGTTGTTTTCTTGTCCATTGGTTACAGTGGGGTTTATGGAGAACAAAATGAAAACGTTCGTATATATATTCTTTTTTTTAATAACTTCTACTAAAGTTATGGCATCTAATGATTTTTCATTAGAAATCAAAGCTGGAAATTATTACTTTCTGGACAAAAGAATAAATAAAATTTTTCAAGTTCCAAACTATAACTTCCATGTACAGCTTAATTATCAATTGTTTGGACCTTTTTTAGTTTTTTTTGATACTGGAATTCTAAGACATTCTTCTCATGTATGTTACGAATATGAAGACATATATAAGAATTATTATAAAAACGAAAACAGTGTTAAATTAAATGTTCAAACCGTATCTTTTGGCATTAAATATATGCATTTCTTCAATTGTTATTATGCTGTTTATTGCGGATTGGCTCCTACTTTTTATGACATAGAAATACTTAATAACTACAGGTACTTACCCAAAAAAGACCAATACAAGGATTTAGGAGCTTCCTTAGAAATGGGCATACATTTGAAGCCAATTGTCAATAAACCAAATTTGTTCTTGGAATTGTTTAGCGATTGTCATTGGGCTACTTTTCCCACCAATAGGAATAAAATGAGTTCCATAACCAACGATATCAACATGAGTGGGATAAACTTTGGAATAGCTGTAGGAAGTCATTTTTAAAACAGGACGATCATTTAGACATTCCTGTTTGGCATACAATTCAAAATTGGGGATCATGTCTTTGCACTCCTAAACATGATCCTTTTTCCAATTCATTCTCTTTCACCTTTAAAAGGATTCTCAGGAGCTGAAGCTGGATGTCCTTGCCTTAAATCTACATATTTCCCTGAATAGGGATCTATATTGGGATCAAAACATGCCGCGAATTCTAATCCAAACTCTTCGGTTTTTTGGATAATCCAATCCTTGAATCTTTGTTCTCCTTCCTCACGATGGCTTAGCCATTCCCCATATGAAGGAAACTCCAGATTCCAATTATCGTTAGTTCGATTAAAATAATCACGCTCCAAAAGATAGGTTTTTTCTGGAGATATTGGATCAACATCAAAAACGTATGCATAAGTCATTCCTCCAGCCAGCAAAAACATGACCAATGAAGATGTATTTAGTATCCTAGCAATCATCTAGTACTTCCATAGTTTATATTTCTTTAAATAAATATTCATATCTTTCAGTAATTTCTTGCATAAGGCTTAAATAACCAGAATGGTTCATTTCCAAACTACATAATCCAGTAACAAATGCCTTACAAAGAGCAGCTAAAGCCACTTTATATTCTATGTTATTAATTTTTATACATTCTAAAATCAACTCAGCCGCTTCTGAAATATCTAACTCTAATTGTTCATTGTCCATTTCGCCCCATTTATTTTTCTTCGAAGATATGTTTATAGTCTTGCTTCACAATGTCCATCATTTCTAAAAAACCCGCACGATTTAGACCCATAGAAAATAATCCACCTATTAAGGTATGAAGAAGCGCATTAATAGCTATTTCAGGCTCAACCGAATTTAAATGAAAAAGCTCTATGACTAATTTTGAAAGATTTTTGGATCGCTTTTCAATTTCATCTAATTCCATTCAATACCTTAGTTCCTAATTCTTTTGGCGAGCCATCCCCATTCACATAAGAATATAGACATGCTGTAGTTATGCCCAATTTTTCGGCAATCTCAAATGCTTTAGCATTCCTATCACACATAGCTGCCATTGCCATTTTAACACGGGCAATATCCATCTTGCGCTTCCTTCCACCTTTACGTCCACGAGCTCTTGCTGCTTCAAGACCTGCTCGCGTTCTTTCAGCTATCAGATCACGTTCAAATTCAGCTAAAACAGCAAAGATTCCAAACATCAGTTTACCATTGATGGTAGTGACATCTATTTGAGCTCCTTGACCCGCAAGAACCTTAAACCCTATATTCTTTTTTATAAGATCGTTCACGAAATTTACCAGATGTCGGAGATTTCTTCCTAACCTATCCAATTTCCATACCACCAATACATCTCCCTCTCTCAATGCTTTCATGCATGCAAGAAGTCCTGGTCTATCATCATGAGCGCCTGACGCACTATCTGAATAGATGCGATCAGCGGAAATACCCGCTTCTTTCAAGGCATCAAGCTGTAAATCTAACAATTGCGTTCCGTCATTTTTGGACACGCGAGCATAACCGATCATCATTTTGTTCTCCAAAGTTAAAAAACTTGGGAGATATTATGCGGCTATGCATAGTTTTTTGGAAAGAGTTATTTAGTTAAAAAATAACCTATTATGGCGAAATCACAAAGAGTAATTTATACGGCCGTTTATTTAGCGCACTGGTTAAAAAAATTTATTGACTATTCCAGTCCATGCTTACAGATATTTCCCAATTCTCGAAGTATCTGAAATACAATACTTGCACAGCTGGAAGTCTTATGAGATGTTTGCTTCATTTGAACTAATTCGAATTCCTCAGGAATAGATAGAAGAGGTTTTTTTAACTCAACCTTGTTTAATTTCATTAAAATTATCCTTTTTGAAATGAATCCAACAGTTTTCTTAAATCTCTATTAGCTTCAAAAACAGTATCATGCTCAGAAATGAGAACTTCTCTTTCACCTATATCAGCAATGACTTCGAATGTATCGGCAAACTCCTGCACATATAAAGTTCTTATCCATTCGCTATTAAGCCAATCGCCACTAGTTGTTTCTATCCAATAATGCATAATACTCCTCAAAACTTTTGCCAACCGTGTCCCCAATCAATAGGACCGGAAGAATTTTTTCCTTTAACAATTGATCCCTTAAGAGGATCTTCGTCATTCATGCTTTTTAAAGAGGTTCTTCCTCTAATAAAAGTCTTCACTGCATATCTAAGAGCATCAACAGCATGATCGTTTTGTTTAAGGGGCTCATCCCATCCTTGCTTGCTTGCCTTAGGGTCCCATACGTATCCTTCCATTTCTCGGATTAAATTGGGACAGTTTTTGCAAATAGTAAGTGTACCTTCCTTAAGTACGTTTGTTAAGGTAAGTATACCATCGTAGACATCGTTATCGGCATCTACTGTATGTATTCCATTTTTTCTCATTTCAGCTTTGAAAGAAGCAGCACTCGGATCAATATAAACAGAACGGATGCTATAGTCGCCAAAAAAGGCAATAAGATCTCTTGCATATTCACTGTTTGTCTTTTGGCGGCTTTTCTTAGGGTCGTAGTAATATTCCTTTTCTACCCACATGTGCCCACCATCTTGAGTATACTTTCCTGTGCTTATTCCAATCAAAACGCAGGCAAAAGCATTGGAGGCACCATAATCAATCCCCGCAATCCAAAATTCAGCAGCCCTTGGAGGACGAGATACAACATGAATATTTTTATCAAAAAAATCAAAAATAGCACCTTCAGCCAAACACCATTCGCCAAGATAATTTCTCCTGTAAAATAAACCCGTTAAAGTTTGTCTCTGTATCTCTTTGTATTCTTCAGTTAAATAAGGATTGTCATCAATGCTGAAATGTAAAGAGTAATAATTCTTATCCCCTTTTTCAGCTAAATCGACCCAATTCTTACAAATATGTGTAGGCTGCACAGGGTTCATATCTGCCAAAAGCTTAGAATGAGGCATAGAAAGTCGGGTGGCAATCATTTGGATTACATTGTCTGGATAAAGAGTCATCTCGTTGCAATAGCATAGATCAAATGTCTTTCCTTGGATTGGACCTATAGAGCCTTCGTCTCTGGCTCCCAAACAGTAGATAGTTTTATCGCCAAACTTAAGCTCGCCTTTTCCAGGCATCCAAGTACAAAATTTGCTAAAGAATCCAAACTGGGAAGATTTTTCATCCATTAAAACGCGGATGCAATTGTGATAAACAGAATCTCTTGTATGTCCTATCATCCAGATTTGTTCACCGGGACAAGAAGCAGCTAACTGCAGAAATCTATAAAGAACACATACTGTTTTGCCTGATCGGACAGATCCATGAGAGATATTGAACTTAGCATTAGAGTTGAGGATGAACTCTTTTTGCTTGGGAGAAAAAGGTTTGTCGTTCATTATTAGACATCAAAATATGTGTAAAGGAAAAATTTGTCAATGAATCACGACCAAGAGTTTGAATTAAACCAGATGATTGCTGACTTAGAAAAGGAGATTGAAAGATACCCGGGGATGGGCATTAGCAATTATGATCTACTCCGGCTATGTTATTTTCTGAAGTCTGTTCTTTCTCATTCAGATAACCCTGGACCTTCAGAAACTTTTCCCAATCCTCAGCAGTAATATGATTAGCATCTGTGTTCTTAAGTTTAGCTTCATGTTCCTTAACACTTAGCTCATGTTCAAGAAGCTCGTCATCGTATAGTGCAAGATATCTATGACCATATGAATGATGAAAATCTTTATTTTGCATCATATTACTAGCCATAATCTTTCTTGCGACCTCATAATACGTCAGGAATTCAGATCTTTGAAGTAAAGCTCTCCAATCATTACGAAACATATTATGTTTATTATAATACCACTCAACCCAATTTAATTGATTTTTTCCGTGGGTATTAATCCATTCGAGCAAATCTTTGCCCAGTTCTTCTGCTTGTTCTTTTGAAAATAACTTTGGGGGTCTTCCTGCTACCATAACATCTTTACTTTAACAACCACATCTTCCACAGTTCCTTTAAAACTTTCAACTGCTATTTTTATTTTCTCTAATAATACAGGATTATCTTTAGAAAGATGTAAGTCATCATAAAGGAGGTGTTTTTGTACGAGCCTCTGCTCTTCATTAGAAACTTTGATGGTCAATTCGATCATTTTTTCTTTTTCTTTAGCATTTTTTTTCCGTACTCACATGTCTTATCCCTTTTTTTGTCAGCCTTCTCTAAGCTTTTAAGGGATTTCTCAACGCCTTTAGTTTTTTTCTCGATACGGCGAATCTCTTTATCCATTCTTTTTACCTTCGCGCTCTTCATGGCGCTTTTTCAATTCAGGATATTTCTTATAAACTTTTTCCCTAATGGCTTCAGGATGGGGAGAAAAATGCGCACGAGCTAAAGCATTACGAGCATGTTTAATATCACCTATAGGAAAGGTATGTTCTGGACCTGCATATGCACTTGATTTATGCTTAAATGCTCCGGACATACCAGGCTTTTCTCTTATTTTGGATAATTCACTTGATCCAACTTTAGGGGGTAATGCTTTATCTCTTGCCATATGTCTACTTCTCTTTATGATGATGTTTTACAGGACCGCGCTCATATGTTTCCATTCCAGCATGTTCGTGTTTTTTATCTGCTTTTGTTTGTTTGTGAGCAGCACCATGATGAGCATGTTTAGCCAACTTATGAAGATGATCAATATGTTTTTCCATCTCCGCATGATGGTGTTTTGCCATCTTATGATGATGAGAATGAGAATCTTTTTTTGCCATTTTTTCTTTGATTGCTTTTGCCATTTAGGGCCTCTTCATTAATTTTTTTCGATTTATATTCACATATACTCGTTTTCAAGTATAAGTGGGTATAACTAGGTATAAATATTTCTAACCGTGGTCTATTTCAGTAAAACAATTTCCTCAATTTAACAAAAGTTTTTTGGTAAACAAATTCTTATGGCTAAAAAAAATATTGAAAAGTCACGAAAAAAGATCTTTTTACCCTGTGAAATAGAGAAAAGCAAAGACAGATGTGCTAACTGCAAAAAAAAATTCTTCGATTATCCTTTCGACATCATTTTTAAAGATGTTGTCGAATGTTCATATTGTGGGAATATTTTTGTGGTGGGATCTTCGTATCATCTTCAGCTCTACTCGAGCAATTGGGACTTTGTGACTAAGTTTATTTGAAAAACCCCGAGAAAACCTCGGGGCAACTTTGGAGATATCCACGTATTCTGTGAAGCATTGGATATCTGTATCTTATCTTGTTTTGGAAAAAAAAGAAATTTTAGTCTTAAGTCATTGAATTTTAAAGAACATATCTAAAATATTTTCTTGACATTTTGGGATCACATCCAAAGTGAAAATGATTTTGATGTAGCTCTTTAAGGTGATTTGAATTAGTCTAGAAAAAATAAGTGCCCGGATATACCACCCCCAGGCACTAAACTCTGCATGCTTAGCAGATCAACAGATGTCAGCCATATTATCAGATGGCTAATATAAAGCAAATGCAAAGTTTAGTGCGGTGTTCCGAGTACTCTTAACCAATAGGAGTATTATGAACCGAGAAGAAATTTCTAAACTGTCTTTTGATTGCGTTTTACCTTCATCTATCTTCTTTAACGATAAGCTTGAACCTAACTGCATAAAATTTTATGCAATAGTGCGAAACCTTTCAAGAATGAATGGCTATTGCTTTGCTACGAATGAATATTTGTCTCAAATGATGAATTCTGACGAAAGGAGTGTCCAGAGATGGCTAAAAAATCTTTGCAAAGAAGGTTATTTTGAAATCATTACAGATAAAAATGGCATTCAACACCAGAGAAAAATATACCTCTCAGACAAATTCAAAAAATTTTTACAGGACGACAATTTTGTCACCCCCCCCCGACAATTTTGTCACTCCCCCCCGACAATTTTGTCACCCATAAAGAAGAATAAGTATTCTAAAGAAGAAAAGAAGAATATAAAACCCCCTAACCCCCTTGTGAAAAAAAAGCCGTTTTCAGCATTCGATTGTGAACCACCTACGGAAAAAGCTGAAGAGTTATCAAATTATTTTTATACTTCACAGAAGAAAAGAAAATCGGACTATTCTTTACATCCTGATCCTGATTGGGCGATGACTATGGACATATTGTTGATCAAAAGAAGTGGGGAACAAATAAAAACCATTTTAGATTGGGCACTTAAGCACCATTTTTGGAGTAACGTTATAGTCGTTCCTGAGAACCTACTAAAAAATCTTGATAAAATTGAAATTCAAATGAACAACACCAAAAAAACTTTTCAAAATGGAATCGAAGAAAATAAAAAAATCGCAAAGAAATTAAAAGAAGATTACGGAAATAGAAACGATATCGACTTTTGTGATGAATACATTGGATTTAATAATGGAGCTAATTGTTATATAACAATAAACTACAAATCTTTAACATTTAAAGATGATGTTATAAACCAGTTAACTAAAAGAAATTTAAAATGGCCCAAGAAATATGAATAAAGAAAATCCTTATGTAATTATCAGCCATCAACTAATCATAGATGCTCGCATTTCTCCAGAATGTCGCTGGCTTCTGATGTACATTATATCTACCAAAGACAGCTGGAAAATAAATTTGAAGCAATTATGCAACCATTGCAAAGAGTTTATGGGCCGTGATCGAATTTACAAAATTGTTAAGGAAGCTATGGAATTTGGCTATCTTACTAAGAAAAAGTCATTTGGAAAAATTGAATATTTTTTATCAGAATTTGCAAAGGTTTGAAATTCGATTTATGATTAACTACAAAAAAATAGAAGACTTAATTAAAAAACAATTTGTAGACATAGAATCAGATTGCAGGCAAATAGCTAGCTGTACACAATTTATGAACAAATCTGATGGAGAATTGAAGAAATATTGGTTCCATGAGGTTACAGAGCTTGAAAAGAAAAAAGAGAAAAGGATTCAATCAATACTCAGCAAACTAAGGAAAACTCTAGATGTACATTGAAAACTTTAGAGAAGGAAAGCAATACGACAACGACAAGTCTCTTGCTACTTTCGACGTATACCACAATGGTTCTCGTTATATTGAGCTAAAAGTTGTTATGAGTGCCAAAGGCCATAAATTCATTTCGTACCCAAAAAAGCCACGTACAGACAGTTCTGGCAAAACCGTTTACGTTAGGTACTATGATTGGGGTGAAGAAAGAAACAAAGAATTTGACAAAATGGTGTTTGAGGCGTTACAACCATTTTTGGCTCAAATGGCTTAAACTGAATTAACCCCTCCGAGTGCATTCTTAAATCTACATTTGGGCCAAATTTGAAAGTTATGTCTTGGTTTGGATTAGATCAAATACCTTGTTCCTTTAGCAAACAGGAATATTCTTGTGGTCCTATTCATTGGACTATAAACCGACTGACAGGTTGGGAAGAGGCTGGCGGAGAGGTACTCTTAAAGTTGGAAAATGCTACTGATGAGTATTATATCATATTAAAAGAACTAGGCCGAGAACCCAATATTTTCGAGAAGCAACATATTCTTTTAAAGCTGAATGATGGAACACAAGAAAGCTACATCATGTTAGTGCACAAAAAAAAGTGACCAAACCAAGTGTCTAGTCACTTCCCGTATTTAGGCTGAATTTTTGCTTTTTTCATTGAAGAGCTTTGCGAATCTGTCAAAGTTCTGAGGATCTATAGCGTGGGCCATGATTTTTTCTTTAGGCTTTTTAGAGTCAGTGGCCATTCCATTTAGAAAATCCAACATTTCTTGATTCGTAAATACCATCCCCCGTTGATGCATGGTTTCGCAGAATTGAGCAAAAGAGATTGGCTTTTCGATGGGTTGGATCTTTTCGCAATTGTCTACGTATTCCTCATCTTCTTTAGAGATTTGCTTGCGATAGGGCTTCATAGCCGCTTCTCCATCATCATCTTCTGAACTTGAAACGATTCCTACAGCCGCGCAAAGAGAATATCTTTTGGCATAGGAGCATGCAGATCCTACGCTTTGAGGATCTTTCTTCATGATGGGAATGTCTAGTGGACCGAATTCAAGCCATTGACCGCTAGAATGTGTAACCATAGTGGTCACTGCTACGCTAGATTCGCGTGTTGTTAAATTCTGTAAGATCGACAAGCCGTATTTACCAAGCAGTTCTCTGATTGAATCCCACGCGTTTTCTAAAGTCGTGTACTTGGATTTAAAATAAGGATTATTAGCTCCTTTGTCTGCACCTTTAGTTTCTGATTGAAGTTTAGACATGGCTGTGGCTAATTCGTTAATTTGTTCAGACTTATTCATAATGATCACCTTGTTGCATAATTTCCATTACCTCATCATACGTATAATTGCATTCGGGATCTAAATCAAGCTCCCAAATCAGTTCGTTCATCTTTTGTCGTTCGAAATATGGTTCATTGTCGTATGGAGAGTCCATCTCGCTAGTTTTCAGATATCTCATTTTTAATCTCCAAAGTCAGTTGTTCGATTTCTTGTGCGATTCTTTTTGCATATTCGATATTCGATTGAATTGCTTTCAGCACATTTGAAAGATGTTCTTTCGTTTGCTCTAAATATTTTGCATCTAAAGTTGTCATGGTCTTTTTCCTTGATGTCCCTAACTTGAAAGTAGACCTTAAGTTCTTTTCAGTCAGCTCTTAACTTTTTAAGATGATTATATGATAACTCCATGGGAGAGTTGAATTCAACTACATAATTTTTTTGAGGAGTATTTATTAGATTTTCTTGATTTTTTTGAAGCGGGATGGCTAACTGGAATGCATCTTTATGGGAAAGCTGTCATGAAATTTAAAGAATATTTAGATAAAAATAACCTAACTCCTCGACAGTTTGCTGTATTGGCAAGAATAGCTGATGCTACCGCATATAGTGCATACAAAGGCAATCCTATTATTAAAAGAACTGCTAAAAAAATAGTAAAAGCAACTAAAGGTTCTTTGACATTAGAAGATCTTAATGTATGTTCATATTATGATTACATTAACGATCCCGGGCAAACCCGTACCATGGACTGCATCACGAATAACTAAAAGAGGCGCTTTTGATCCTAAATTAAAAGAAAAACAATCCATACGCTGGAGAATAAAGACCCAATATAACGGAAATATTTTAGACCAAAAAGTTTCTTTGGCGTTCACATTTTATATGCCCGTCCCCAAAAGTTTTGCAAAAAAAACTTTGGATCTATTGAAACAGGGTAAAATTATTTATCACGACAAAAAACCTGATCTGACCAACTTGCAAAAGCTTTATGAAGACTGCCTTAAAGGGATTGTCATCAAGGACGATAATCAAGTTGTAGAAGTTTTTAGTAGAAAAATTTTTAGTTTAGAGTGTAAAACAAAAATAGAGGTCCAAAGCCTCGATATGTGGTAGGCTCCTATTGACCACATTCATATTTCACTCCTTTTTTCCCCCTAGATTTCTAGGGGGTTTTTTCTTTGACTAAATCTTTAAACAATTTATGATTTCTGTTTGTAAAAAAGGGAATCGTTATGCAACCAGACTTTTTTGAACAGACATTAAGAGGAAAGATAGAATATCTTGAAAGAAGAATGCATCAAATGCACAAAGAGATCAGATTTCTAAAAGAGGTGATGCAAATGAACAGAACTGGACCTACATTGTTGTCTTCAAAAAAATCGGGCCAGCAAATGGAAATGTTTGGCACATGAATGAAAATTTCAAATGTTGTGCTTTGTATTTTAGTTTTTAGCTCTTGTTCACAAGAGGATGAAGATTTTACACCTTTTCCTGGTGGCAAAATGACTATTTTTTCTTTTGAACTTTAAGTCCTTTTTTTCTGGCTTCACTAAGAGCTATGGCAATTGCTTGCTTAGGGTTTTCAACTTTAGGACCTTTTTTAGATCCTGAATGCAATTTATCTTCTTTGAATTCATGCATTACTTTTTTTATTTTTTGCTTAGCTTTCTTACTTTCTTTAACCATTGTTTTCCTTTTATACGAATTCTGTAAAAATTGCTATTCCAGCGTTTCCAGCCGTACCTGTTTGATTGCCAACGGTACCAAGTGCTGTGGCCGCAGAAGCTCCAGAACCATATCCATACCCAGGGGATCCAGATGCTCCATTATTTAGTACTATTTGAGTTTCTTGTGCGCCACCTACACCATAGAAACTTGATCCACCATAACCACCAACAACGAATCCAATTGGTGAAGATGCAACTCCTTGTCCAGCTTCTCCTCCAGCACTGGTTATAAATACTGTTCCTGTTCCAGAAGTCACTGTTCCTCCAAAAGCTCCTTCGGGCGTTGCAACTGTAGAAGATATGCCTCCTACTCCTCCAAGACCTCCACCTGCTGTCCATGGTGAAGAAGTTGCCAATGTTGTGTTTCCTCCATTTCCTCCAGCATTGTTTCCTGAAGCCCCTGCCGTACCGGCTGCTCCAACTGATCCAGACAAAGAAACGCCTATTTGCGCTGAAGTGAGTAAAAATTTAGCATACGCTCCTGCGCCACCTGCTCCAGATACAGCAATATTAGTAGTAGAAGCAGTTCCACCACAACCACCCCCTCCACCTACTAACTCTACAATTACATATTGAGTTCCAGCCGTTGGAGTGTAAGTAAATGCACCTGGAGTCGTAAATGTTTGAACATTTATTTGTTTAAAAAAAGCAGGGGTTTGGAAAGTAGGTGCTACTCCTGTTCCATTGCTGGTTAACAATTGCCCTAGTGTACCTGTTCCGAAATCACATGAATTTTGTGTAACCATTAGCTATCCCTCATTTTTTAAATAATTGTTTAAATATATTCTGTAATAATTACTATTCCTGGAGCTCCATTGCCCCCTGTTTTAGCCGATCCAGTGGTGAAATTTGCTGCACCGGCTCCTCCACCACCATAATTTCCTCCAGCAGTACCATTAGCGGTAAGAGCCGATGGGGAACTGATTTGTGGTGCACCTGCACCCAATATACTACTTCCTCCAGCACCACTAAAAGTAAATGCAGTTCCATTTCCAAGATTAGCTATGGATCCAGTTCCTCCAAATTCTCCTGTAGAGAAATAAGATGACCCCGGAGAAGTCATAGCTCCATTTCCTCCATTGGCTGAAGCTGTTGCTCCTGTTCCGCTTGCTGATCCTGGAGAACCTCCTTGAATAGAAATCAATGTACCTACAGAGGTATTCCCTCCGTTAGTTCCAGAAACTCCATTACCACCAGTGCCTCCTGTACCAACAGTTACAGCTTTTGAAGCTCCAATGTCTGCTGCGGTAAATACTCCTACAGCGTACCCACCGGATTGTCCGCCTCCTCCTACAGAAACAAGTGTGTTAATTACTGTATCTGGGGCTCCGCCCCCTCCACCGCCTCCTCCGACACATTGAATAACGCAATATTTCATTCCTGAGGTAGGGGTATAGGTGCCATTTGAGGTAAATGTTTGAATATTTACTGTAGCGAAAGAAGTAGAAGTTTGGAAAGTCGGCGCCACTCCTGGCCCATTACTAGTCAATAATTGACCTGTAGCACCTGTTCCAAAATTGCATGAATTTTGAGTTACCATTTTTCACTCCTCTTTTTTTAAACGACTGTGATATTTCCAACTAGAGATTGGACAACCCAAATGGTATTAGCGGTCAAACACACCAATTCAATTGAATCACCTTGTGCTGAAGATGTTAAACTACC
>Ga0335069_10001516_pt1 | contig 37327 bp, 30 predicted proteins | sample Lox_Sample_11_FD_206714 | JGI IMG/M metagenome (GOLD analysis project Ga0335069, IMG submission 206714) | Soil microbial communities from Loxahatchee National Wildlife Refuge, Florida, United States - Lox_Sample_1.1 | ecosystem: Environmental > Terrestrial > Soil > Wetlands | place: USA... | reverse complement strand
GCCACTCGAGGGGCAGGCGAACCGAGCGGACCCTCTCCTCTACCTCGAGCGTGCCGTCGATCGGGACGAGGGGGAGGCCCCGGGAATCCTCCTCCGCGGTCCTCGCGGGCACCGCGGCGAATGCAAGCCCGGCAGCGAGGAAGGCGAGCGGGAGCACGAGGCCAACATGCCGCAACCGGGCGGCCGGTCAAGGAGCCGGGGTAGGTGGCCGTCACTCGAACGGAACGAGGCTCACCTGCTGTCCCGGCCGGGCCCCGAGGAGCTCGGCCGCCGGGCGAGGAAGCTTGAGGCCGTTCCGCCCGAGCGAGGCCCGGGTCTGCACGGCCCGGAAGCGGTTCCGGCCCGAGGGGCGCTCGAGCGCCACGAGCGATTCCACGCCCCCGGAGCGCAGCGGCTTTTCCGAAAGACGAACCAGCCGGTGGGCCCGGACCAGGGAGACGTCGGAGAGCCTCGCCTCGTAGTGGGGACCACCGTCGAACGGGTCGATCCGGTCGACGTACCTGAACCCGAGCCGGGCGAGCAGCCGCCGGACTGGCTCGGTCGCGGGTCCCACCTGGCCAAGTGCACGGCGGACCTTGGGGGGGAACAGGGTCGCGTAGACGTCGACCGGGGGGAAGAGCTGCTGGATGAACTCCTTGTTCTCACGGCTTTTCTTGTCGGCCGCCCGGTAGTCGAGGTCGGTGAAGCGGCGCCCGAACGCCTCCCAGAACGCGCTCCTCCCGTCTCGCGTGAGCGGCGGCATGAGCTCGGCGAGCACCGTCTCCCGGAAACGGGCCGGGTGGCGAGCCATGTAGAGGAAACGGACGTAGGCGAGCTGCTTCCCGGGCTTCTCCGGGCCCCCGCGGTGGGCCGGGTGAACCACGAGCCCGCCGATCTCGGTGGGGCCGTCGAAGTGGTAGCCGAGGGAGAGCACCGTGTGCCGGAAGTGCCGGTCGAGCGTGCTCGAGTAGTGCTCGCGCTCGGCGACGTGGAAGAAGGTGCAGGGCGACTCGTGCGTGCCGTGCTGGGCGATGACCAAGGACGTCCCGATCACCCTCCCGGACCCGGGCTCCTCCGCCACGAACACGTACGATCGCTTGAGCGGGTCGCGGATTCGGCCGGAGAAGCTCCGCACCGAACGAAGGACGATCCGCGAGAGGGTCCGCGGGTCGTCGGGCAGGTTGACGGTGTCGAGCAGCCGGGCCAGCCCCGAGAGGCTCGGGAGGTCGGAGCGCCGAGCGTCTCGGAGAAGGAGCATGGACCCCTCCGGAGCAGACCCATGCCGTCTAGCACGGGCAAGGGGCCGGTGTCACGGCCGCGAGGCCGTTCTGCCGGTCGGGGCTGGTCGAGGCTCGACGGATCCCTCGGGATCGCCCCGTCCATGATGGGAGTCCCCTCCGGGATCGGGTTGATCCCGAAGAGAGGCCGTGCGATCTCACGCGGCATGAGAGCCGTGGTCCAGCGGGTCTCGCGCGCCGAGGTCCGGGTGGAGGGCGCCGTGACGGGGTCGGTGCAGCGCGGCCTCCTCGTGCTCGTCGGGGTGGCGAAGGGGGACGGCCCGGAGGACGCCCGGGTCACCGCCGAGAAGGTCGCCGCCCTGCGTATCTTCGAGGATGAGGGGGGCAAGATGAACCTCTCCGTCGCCGACGTGGGGGGCGGGGTCCTCGTCGTCTCTCAGTTCACCCTGCTCGGTGACACGCGGAAGGGCAACCGGCCCGGCTTCAGCGACGCCGCTTCCCCGGACGAGGCCAGTGCGCTCTACCAGTCGGTGTGCCAGCTCCTGCGGGACCTTGGGGTCCCGGTCGCGCAGGGAGTGTTTCGAGCCCACATGGAGGTGGAGCTCGTCAACGACGGGCCGGTGACCATCCTCCTCGATTCCCGCAAGCTCTTCTGACCCCGAGGTGAAACGATGAGCGATTGCCTCTTCTGCAAGATCGCCGACGGCCAGATCCCGGCCAAGGTGGTCCACCAGGACGACGACGCCGTCGCCTTCCTGGACATCAACCCTCAGGCTCCCACCCACTTCTTGGTCGTCCCGCGCAAGCACATCCCCACCCTGAACGAGCTCGTCCCGGAGGATGACGCTCTCCTGGGCAGGCTCGCCCGGCTCGCGGCCCGATTGGCCGCGGAGCGGGGGATCGCGCAAGACGGCTTTCGCGTGGTGATCAACACGAACCGGGGGGCGGGCCAGAGCGTGTTCCACGTTCACCTGCACGTCCTCGGGGGACGGCCGCTCTCCTGGCCACCGGGGTAGCCGCCCGTGCGCAGGCACCGTCCCCGGCGGAGCGCCCTCTACGTCCCTGGTGCCAACGAGCGCGCCCTGGCGAAGTGCGTCGGCCTCGCCGCAGACGCCGTCATCCTGGACCTCGAGGATGGGGTCGCCCCCGCCGAAAAGGTCGCCGCCCGGCGAAACGTCCTCGCCACCCTCGAGGCCTCGGGCGCAAGGGCGGAGCGGGTCGTCCGGGTCAACGGAGCGGGCACGCCCTGGGGGGCGGACGACCTCGCCGCCGTCGCGTGCGGGCGCGCGGACGCCATCTGCCTGCCCAAGGTCGAGGGGCCCGAGGCGGTCCGCGACGCCGCAAAGGTGCTGGAACGCGCCGGCGCCCCCACGGGCCTCGAACTGTGGGCGATGATCGAGACCCCACGGGGCATCCTGGCCGCTCCGGAGATCGCCCTTGCGAGCCCACGGCTTGGGTGCCTCGTTGCCGGGACGAGCGACCTCGTGAAGGAGCTCCATGCCCGGCCCTCGCCCGGCCGCCCCGAGGTCGTGACGAGCCTCTCGCTCCTCCTCCTCGCGGCACGGGCGGCCGGGCTCGCCGCGCTCGATGGGGTATTCCTCGACCTCAAGGACGCGGTCGGGTTCGAGGCCTCGTGCCGGCAGGGGAGGGACATGGGGTTCGATGGGAAGACCCTCATCCATCCGTCGCAACTCGAAGCCGCTAACCGGATCTTCGCCCCGACCGCCGACGAGCTCGAGCTGGCGCGCCGGATTCGGGCCGCGCACGCCCAGGCCGTGGCAGCGGGTCTCGGGATCGCCGTGGTCGACGGTCGGTTGGTGGAGGCGCTGCACGTGGCGGAGGCGGAGAGGATCCTGGCCTTGGCGGAGGCCATCGCTCGGGCCTGACCGGACGGCCCGGGGGCGGGCCGGCGAACGGCGGCCCGGGGCCGAGGGAACCTTCCCGGGTCGTGACCCGGGCGTGGACAGGGAGGCCTCTTTTCGTAGAATGTCCGATCCACGATGCGCGGCATCCGCGGGGCCACCCAGGTAGCCGAGAACACGGTCCCGGCCATCGAGGACGCCGTCGTCGAGATGTGCCGGGAGATCTGCCAGCGAAACCGGATCAAGCCCTCCGAGATCGTCTGGGCCATCTTCACGGTGACCCATGACCTGGACGCCGACTTTCCCGCGCGGGCGGCACGGGTGGGCGGCTGGAACGCGGTGCCCATGATCTGCTCCCAGGAAATCCCGGTGCCCGGGTCGATGCCCCGCGTGATCCGGGTACTGTTGCACGTGGACTCGGAAGGTCCGCGAAACCACGTGTACTTGCGGGGTGCGGAGGCCCTCCGGCCCGACCTGCACCGAAGGCCGTGACCTTGGCGAGCGTGGGCACCGTGCGGCGAGCGACGACGAGGAGGGGGAAAGCTCCCCCGGCGAAGCCCCAAAGGCAAGGGCGATGAGCGCGCTGCCGGGCACGATCGGGGTGGTGGGCCTGGGCCTCATGGGCGGGTCCCTGGCCATGGCGATCCGGCGGGTGGCGAGGGGGGTACGCCTCTTGGCCGTCGAGCCGCGCCCCGACGTGCGGGAGCGGGCGCTTCGGGAAGCGGTGGTCGACGAGGCGCTCCTCGCGCCCGACGAGGCGCTCCAGGCCTGCGATCTCGCGGTCCTCTGTACCCCGGTGGCGGTCATCGAGGAGCTCCTCGCTCCGGTGGGGTCCTTCCTCAAGGACGGCGCCATCCTGACCGACGTGGGCGGTGCCAAGGAACGGATCGTGGCGCTCGCCCGGGAGCGCGTCCGGCCCGGCGTGGCCTTCGTGGGCGCTCACCCCATGTTCGGTGGCCAGGGCGGTTACGGGAGCGCGAGCGCGGACAAGTGGCTTTACGGGACGGTGGCGGTATGCACGGACGCGCCGGCCGAGGCGGTGGACCGCGTGGCCGAGTTGCACGCCGCGCTCGGGGCGCGGATCGAGCGCTGCAGCGCAGCCGAGCACGATGGGGCCGTCGCCATGGTCTCGCACCTGCCCTACCTCGTCGCCTCCGCGCTGTCTCGGGCGGTGCGAGAGGCGGGACCTTTGGCCATGAGCCTGGCCGGCCCCGGCCTGCGCGACATGACCCGCCTGGCCGCGTTCCCCTTCGACATCCAGGGAGAGGTGGCGCGCCGCAACGCTCACCTGCCCGGGGCAGCGGCCCGGCTCGAGCGCCACTTGAAAGGCCTCCTCGCGGCCATCGCGGACTCTCCCGCCGCCGCCCGCAGCGCGCTGGAGGCCGCCCGCGCGGCCAGGGAGGAACTCTTCTGAGCGGTCTCGCATGCCGCCGGGGGGGACCGGTCCGCGGCACGATCGCGGTTCCCGGAGATAAGTCGATCTCCCACCGGAGCTTGCTCCTCGGCGCGCTCGCCCTTGGCGAGACCCGGGTCCGGGGGATACTGCTGGCCGAGGACGTGCGCTCGACCCGCCGCGCGGTCGAGGCGCTCGGGGCGGTGGTGCGCGAGGAGGGCGACGAGCTCTTGGTGGCGCCGCCCGAAGCCCTCAGAGAACCGGGTGACGTCATCGACTGCGGCAACTCGGGGACGAGCCTTCGCCTCCTGGCAGGGATCCTCGCGGGCGTCCCCGGACTCTCCGTTCTCACCGGGGACGCCTCCCTTCGGCGGCGGCCCGTGCGCCGCGTCGTCGACCCGCTCCGACGCATGGGGGGGAGCCTCACCGCTCGCGACGGCGATCGGCTGCCGCCCCTCGTGATCCGGGGCGGCCCGCTCCGCGGCGCACGCCACGTGCAGGAGGTGGCGAGCGCACAGGTCAAGAGCGCCATCCTCCTCGCCGGCCTGGGCGCCGAGGGCGAGACCACAGTGGTCGAGCCGACCCGCTCCCGGGACCACACCGAGCGCATGCTCGTCGGCATGGGCGTCCCGGTGAGGGTCGAGGGCCGGGCGGTCACGGTCTCCCCCGCCAGGCCGCGGGGGACACGGGTGGAGGTCCCTGGCGATCTCTCCTCGGCCGCCTTCTTCCTCTGCGCCGCGGCCGGCCTCTCAGGTTCCCAGGTCACCGTCCGGGGACTGGGCGTGAACCCGACGCGCACCGGCCTCCTCGAGGTGCTCGCGGCCATGGGAGCGGTGGTGGAGCGCGCCGGAGAGCGGGAGGTGGCGGGCGAGCTAAGGGCCGACGTGACGGTGCGCGCCGGGGAGCTCTTCGCGACGGAGATCGCCGGGCCGCTCGTCCCCCGACTCATCGACGAGCTGCCGGTCCTCATGGTTCTCGCCACCCAGGCGCGCGGGCGGACCGTGATCCGAGACGCCCACGAGCTACGGGTGAAGGAGTCGGACCGGCTCCAGGCCATGGGCGAGACGCTCGCCGCCGCCGGCGCCCGCATCGAGATCTTCCAAGACGGCTGTGCCATCGTGGGCCCGACGCGCCTGCGGGGTACCGCGGTGAGCACCCGGCTCGACCACCGCATCGCCATGTCGATGGCCGTGGCCCAGGTGTTCGCCGGGCCGTCCGAGGAGGTGCTCCTCGACGACGTCTCCTGCGTAGCCACGAGCTTCCCGTCGTTCTTCGACCTCCTCGATGCCCTCACCTCCGGGGGGGAGGGGGGCGGCAGAGGGGGCGGCCCGTGATCAGCGGCCGGACCCTGCTCTACGGCGTCGTCGGCCATCCGGTCGACCATAGCCGCTCGCCGGAGATGCACAACCGCGCCTTCGCCCACCTGCGCATCGACGCGGTCTATGTGGCCCTCCCGGTCGAGCCCGAGGGCCTCGGCGAGGCCCTGGCCGGCGCTCACGCCCTCGGGTTTTGGGGCCTGAACGTCACCGTCCCCCACAAGCAGGAAGCCCGGAGACGCTGCGTCGCGGTGGACGAGGTTGCCGCCCGGGTCGGGGCGGTGAATACCCTCTGCCGAAGGCCGAACGGGTGGGAGGGCTTCAACACCGATGCCCTCGCGGCGCGCTCGCTCCTCGCCGAGGAGGGCGTCGTCCCCGGCGCCCGAGCCCTCGTCATCGGCGCGGGCGGCGCGGCGCGGGCGGCCGCCTGGGCCTTGCTCGAGCTGGGTGCGGTGCTGAGCCTCACCGCCCGCCGGATCGACGCCGCCGAGGATCTCGCCCGCGCCCTGGCCCGGCCTGGCGGGGCCCGCCCGCGGGTGGGCCCCTTCGCACAGCTTCGGGTCGAGGCCTCCGCTGCCGATGTGGTGGTGAACTGCACCTCCGTCGGCCTTCGGGGCGGCGACGAAAGCCTCGCGGGGGTGGCCTTCCGGCCCGGCCAGCTGGCGGTGGACTTCGTGTACGGCGAGACGGCCTTCTCGGCCTCGGCGGCCCTGGCCGGAGCCCGCGTGCTGCGGGGCGAAACCATCCTGGTTCGCCAGGGAGCCCTGGCCTTCACCCTGTGGACCGGACAGGCCGCCCCCGAGCCCGAGATGGCCGCCGCCCTGGCCGAGGAGAGCTCCTAGATGACGCTGCGCTACCTCACCGCAGGCGAGTCCCACGGCCCGGCGCTCGTGGCCATCGCCGAGGGCTTCCCCGCCGGGCTCACGGTCGACTTCGAGGCCGTCGACCGCGACCTCAAAAGACGGCAGAAGGGCTACGGCCGGGGTGGCCGGCAGAAGATCGAGGCGGACGCGGCCCAGTTCCTTTCGGGGCTTCGGGGTGGAGTCACCACCGGAGCGCCCATCGCCTTCCTCGTGTGGAACAAGGACCACGAGAACTGGAAGGAACTCGTCTCGCCGTACGCCCGCGGGGGGAAGAAGTTCACCCAGGTCCGGCCGGGCCACGCCGACCTGGCCGGCGCGCTCAAATACGACCTGGACGACGCTCGGGACGTCTTGGAGCGCGCCAGCGCCCGGTCGACTGCGGCAACGGTGGCACTCGGGGCCCTCGCCCGGGCACTCCTCGCCCGCTTCGGAATCCTGGTGGCCTCGCGGGTCGTGGCCATCGGCCAGAGGGCCCAGCCGTTCGCCGAGCCCCCCGGGGAACGGGAGCGGGTGGCGATCGAGGCCTCCGACATGCACGTCGACCTCGAGCCGCTCGCCGCCGAGTGGCGCGCGCTCATCGACGCGGAGAAGGCGCGCGGCGGTTCGATCGGCGGCGCCTTCGAGGTCTACGCCACCGGCGTCCCCATCGGCCTCGGGAGCCACGTCCATCCCGACCGTCGACTGGACGCCCGGCTTGCCTCCGCCCTGTGCGGGATCCAGGCCATCCGCGGAGTCGAGATCGGCGACGGGCTCCAGGTCGGCCGACCGGGCTACGAGTTCCACGACGCCATTCATCACGATCCGGTCCGCGGCTTCTGGCGAGAGACGAACCGGGCCGGGGGCCTCGAGGGCGGCATGACGAACGGCATGCCCCTCAGGGTTCGGGGCTACATGAAGCCCATCCCCACCATGCTCCACCCCCTCGCGACCATCGACCTCGCCACGCGGCAGGCGACCGTGGCCCGCTACGAGCGCAGCGACGTGTGCGCCGTACCTGCCGCGGCGGTGGTCGGGGAAGCGGTGGTCTTGTGGGAGCTCGCCGCCGCGTTCTTGGAGAAATTCGGGGGCGACTCGGTGGGGGACGTCGGGAGAGCCCTGGAGGCCTATGCCGCTCGGATCCGGTGAGATCCTGGCTCTGACCGGCATGATGGGCTCGGGCAAGACCGCCACCGCCCGGGAGCTCTCGCGCCTCACCGCTCGTCCCGTGGTCTCGACCGACGACGAGATCGAAAGGCGGGCAGGCAAGCCCGTTCCGGCCATCTTCGCGGAGGACGGCGAGGCGCGCTTCCGCGCCCTGGAGCGCGAGGTCGTGGCCGGCCTTCCCGAAGGAGCGATCGCCGACCTGGGAGGCGGCGCCTTCTGCGACGCCTCGAGCGCCGCGCGGCTCCTCTCGGCCGGCCGGGTCGTCTTCCTCTACGTGTCGGCGGAGGAGGCGGCTCGCCGAATCGGGAAAGATCCCGGTCGTCCGCTCGCCCGGCGCTGGGAGGAGCTCTCTCGCGAGCGGCTGCCGCACTACCGCCGGGCGCACCTTACGGTCGCCACCGACGGCCTCTCCCCGGGGGAGGTGGCTCGGCTGATCCTCGAACGCCTCGAGGCCCCTTACCGGTGAAGGGAGGAACCTGCATGGCCCGCTTCCACAGTCGCCCCGATCGAAGTGGCACCACCCCGTCCTCCCACGGCGCGCCCCTCGGGGAGGTGCCCCCCATCGTCGACATCATCGCCGCCCGCCAGGGCGACCACAGCTACCCCGTGCACGTCGGTCGGGGGGCGCTCCGTGCGCTCGGCCCGCTCCTCGCCGGGGCGGACCGGGTGGCGCTCGTGACCTCTCGTCCCGTGCTCCGGACACCCGTCGGTGCTGAGGTAGCGGGGTGGCTGGCCGCGGGCGAGCCGCTCGCAGTCACGCACCTGTTGGCCGACGGCGAGCGGGGCAAGACCCTCTCCGAGCTGGAGCGCGCCGCGGTCGCGCTCCTCGAGGGCGGCTGCACCCGGCGGAGCCTCCTCGTGGCCCTCGGGGGTGGCGCCGTCATCGACGCCGCCGGGTTCCTGGCCGCGACCTACATGCGCGGCATTCCCTGGATCGGCCTGCCCACGACCCTGCTCGCCATGGTCGACGCGGCCATCGGGGGCAAGACCGCCGCCAACTTGCCCGTGGCCAAGAACGCGGTGGGCGCGTTCCACCCGCCCCGCGCCGTCCTCGCCGACCCGTCGGCGCTGTCCACGCTCCCCGCTCGCGAGCTCGCGAGCGGGAAGGGCGAGGTCGTGAAGTATGGCGCCCTCGACCCGGCGCTGCTTCCGTCCTTCGCCGAGGCGTGCGCCGGGTGGTCAGTGGACGCCCCGGTGATCGCCGCCTGCGCGCGGATCAAGGTGGACGTCGTGGCTCTCGATCCGACCGAGGAGGGGCCCCGCAAGCTCCTCAACCTCGGCCACACCTTCGGGCACGGGGTGGAGGCCGCGGGAGGCTTCGAGCGTTACACGCACGGGGAGGCGGTGGGGATCGGGCTCGCCTTCGCGTTCAGGCTTGCCCGCCGGCTCGGGCGGGTGGGGGACCAAGCGGTGGCCGCCGTGGAGGGGGCCCTCGGCAGGGCTGGGCTCCCGCTGCGGGTACCAGCCGGCCTGGCCCATCGGGCCGCCCGCCTCATGGCCTTCGACAAGAAACGGACCGTGGCCGGACTGCGCTGGGTCCTACCCCGGGCGAAGGGGCGGTCCTGGGTGGTCGAGTGGGATGTGGAGGCCGGGGCTCAAGAGGTGCAGGATACGGTGAACGAGGTGTCGGCCCCAGCAAGGCGCGGACCGCACGGTCGGGCCGCCCGGAGGACGCGATGATCCTGCTCGTGAACGGTCCCAACCTGAATCTGCTCGGCGAGCGCGAGCCGGAGATCTACGGCCGGACCACGCTCCACGAGATCGAGAAACTGGTGCGAGACGCCTGCGCCGGCTGGAACGTCGAGGTGAAGGCGTTCCAGTCCAACCACGAGGGAGCGCTCATCGATTTTCTCCAGGAGCACCGCGCCCGCGCCCGCGGCATCGTCATCAACGCCGGCGCCTACACCCACACGAGCTACGCTCTGCACGATTGCTTGAAGGCGCTGCCCGTCCCCGCGGTCGAGGTGCACATCTCCAACCTCCAGGCCCGAGAGCCCTTCCGTCGCCAGAGTGTCATCGGTCCGGCCTGCCGCGGACAGATCACCGGGCTGGGAATCCGAGGCTACCTCCTCGCCGCGGAGTGGCTTTGCGCCGAGATCGGCGCTACGCCCCGGGATGATCGCGGCTCCCGCGCCGCCTGAACCCGCGCCCCCACGGCACCACTCGCACCGGCTCATGGCCGCCCTCCCCTCGCCGGCGGGGTTCTCCCCTTTCAAGGGGCGCGAACGGGCTTACGCCAGAGGCGAACCTCGGAGAGGAGATCCCACAGCGAACGAGGACCCGGCCCGGGCGAGCGCGGGCCCGGGCGCGCGACCCGCTCGCCCGGACCGAGGATGAGACCGTGCCGCGCGTCTCGGTGCTCCTCCCCGTCCGGGACGCCGCGCTCACGGTGCGGGCCGCGGCGGTCTCGATCCTGCGGCAGACGGAGCGGGACCTCTCGCTCGTTTGCGTGGACGATGGCTCGCTCGACGGAACCTTCGAGGTGCTCTCGAGGCTCGCCGCCCGCGATCGGCGCGTCCGGGTGATCCGCGGGCCGGGCGAGGGGATCGCCCGGGCCCTCGAGCGAGGGCGGGTTCTCTGCGACGCCGACGTCGTCGCCCGGATGGACGCCGACGACGTGGCTCACCCCCGGCGGGTCGAACGGCAGCTCGAGGCTCTGGGGGCGGATGGCTCGCTCTCCGCGGTGGGCGGGCAGGTCCGGCTCTTCCCCCGCCGCGCCGTGCGGGCCGGCATGGCGCGCTATGCGGCCTGGCTGAACGGACTCGTCACCAAGGAGCTCGTCGAGCGTGACCTTCTCGTCGAATCGCCCCTCGTCCATCCGGCGGCCTGCATCCGGTCGACCGCCCTCTTTGGCGTAGGCGGGTGGCGAGAGGGGCCCTTCCCCGAGGACTACGATCTGTGGCTCCGCCTCGCCGCAGCCGGAGGCCGGCTCTCGAACCTCCCGGAGCGGGTTCTCGACTGGCGAGAGAGCCCGGCTCGCGCCACCCGCAGGGACGGTCGGTACGCCCTCCCCCGGCATCTGGCCCTGAAGTGCCGTCACCTCGCCGACCATCTCTTGGGCCGGGGCGGCGAGGTGGTCCTTTGGGGCGCGGGCCGGACCGGGAGGGCATTCGCGGACGGGCTCGCCGCCGAGGGGATCGGTGTGCGGGCCTTCCTGGAGGTCGATCGGGCGAAGATCGGCCGCACAGTACGGGGCAGGGCGGTTCGCCCGTTCCGCGAGGCGACGAGGTTCCGCGGGACCCCACTCCTCGTGGCCGTAGGTGCCCCGGGGGCTCGCGAGCGGATCCGGGATGAGCTGCGATCGATGGGGCTCGTGGAGCTCCGCGATTTCCGCTGCGTTGCCTAGTACCTAGTCCGGAGCAAGCGGCCCTGGGGATGCTCGATCAGGGCCGGGGAGGGGCACCGGGCCAACGAGCGCGGCCGCCGCTTCGCGGAAGTCCGCGGGCAACGGGGCCGAGAAGGCGAGCGAGGCGCCCGTGAGGGGGTGCGAAAGCTCGAGCCGGAGGGCGTGCAGCATCACCCGCGGCACCGCGAACTCGCCCACGCGCCTCGGCCCCCCGTAGCGCGCGTCCCCGAGGAGCGGCGCGCCGAGATGGGCGAGGTGGACCCGGATCTGATGGGTCCGACCGGTCTCGGGCTGGGCCTCGACCAAGGCCCCCCCGGGGCCGTTCGCGAGCGTGCGGTAGCGGGTGACCGCGGCGTCGCCTTCCGGCGCGACCCGGCGGAGGCCGGGCCGGGAAGGATCCTTCGCGAGCGCGGACTCGATGCGCCCCTCGGGCGGCTTCGGGGCCCGGGCGGTGAGGGCGAGGTAGGTCTTCACCGGCCGGCCTGCCCGGAACGCCTCGGAAAGAGCTGAAGCGACGACCCGCGAAACGGCGAAGAGCGTGACTCCCGAGGTCTCGCGGTCGAGGCGGTGAACAAGGAGCACGGGCGCTCCGAGGAGCGCCGAGACGAGCTCGGGGAGCGCTCCGCGGTCGGTCGTGAGGGTGGGCTGGGCCGCAACCCCGGCCGGCTTGTCCACCACCGCGAGGTAGCCGTCCGAGAAGAGGAGGCGGGAGGGGTGAAGGCCGAGGCCTGGCTCGGGAGCCCGGCCCCGCTCCTCCAGGTTCACCAGGATCCGCTGGCCGGGGCGGACCCCGCGGCTAAAGACCTTGCAACGTCGGCCGTCGAGGAAGACTCCGCCAGCGTCGAGCACTCGCCGGGCCGCCCCACGTGAGATGCCCCCCCGCTCGGCGATGACGAGATCCAAGCGCCGGCCCGCGTCAGCAGGGGGGACGAGGAGGGAGAGGCGGCGCACGCGCGGCTAGGCAGCGGCCGGTTTGGCGGCGGAGCAGCCGGCGCACGCATCGGTCTTCGGCGCGTCGCACTTCGTCTCGGCCTTCTCCCCCTTGTCGGGCCGGATGGCCGCCTCATGCTTCCCGCCGTAGTCGGTGATGTAGAACCCCGACCCCTTGAAGGCGAAGGCGCTCACCGACATGAGCTTCTTCACCTTCGAGCCACAGACCTCGTGGACCTCGAGGGGCGCCGCAGACATCTTCTGCAGGACGTCGAAGCGCCCGCACCTCGGGCATTCGTACTCGTAGATGGGCATACCGGATGAAACCTCTCCGTCGCCGAACGTAAAGGCCGCGCCGGGGCTGTCAAGGGGCATGCGGCCTTACTGCGCGCCCCGACCCTGCGGACGTGCTAATTAGCGATTCTGGGGCTAACTCCCCCCTGTTGGATATAGCACTTAGGAGGTATTCAGCATGGAAGGACCGGGGCTCGAAGGCATCGAGGACGAGGTCGACTCGCTCGTTCGCGATCTCGAGCGCGAACGCGCTCGGGCGATCGCCGGCGTGGAAAGGGAGCCCGCGATCGCGCGTCTCTTCACGGCCCATCCCAAGGCCGCCCACAGGGCGACGGTCGCGGCGCTACGTGAGGCGGGAAGAAATCCCCTTGCCGAGCAGGTGGCGGCCTTGAGGGCCGAGCGAGCCGGCTCCGAGCATGAGGAGTCCTGGCGCGCGGCGGAGGCGAGGGCCTTCGCGGCCGGGCCCAGGGGTCCCCTTCCGCTCGCGGCCCTGGAGCTCGCCATCCCGCGCGAACCGGACCGCGCTCGCCGCCAGGGTCTCGCCGACGCCGCTGCGAACACCCTGGAGGAATCGGCGTCGGCCCGCGAGGCGATGCTGGAGGCCAAGGCCCGCGCCGGCGCGGAGGTCGGCATCGTTCCCGACTGGCAGGCCGTCGTGGCGGGCGACGAGCTCCTCGCGCTGACCGACGATGCCTACCGCGACTTGCTTCGGCACCGCGCGCGCCGGGACTCTACGCTCGTCGCACCCTCAGGCGGACTCTCCCGGGCTGACCTGCTCCGCCTCCTCGCCCTTGTCCCCTGGGACGGCCTCTTCCGGCAGGGGGCGCTCACGGCGGCGGTCCGTGCCACCGCCGCCCCGCTCCGGCTTGACCTCGATCGGATCCCGGTGGACGAGGGGGACCGCCCGGCGCAATGGCCTGGGGTGCACGTCACCGGCCCAAGGATCTCCTTCCGTCCGCGGTCCGGGGCCGGCGACTGGCAGGACCTCCTCGAGGCCCTTGGGCGGGCGCTGGCGGCCGCCCATGCTCCGCCCCATCGTCGAACCCCCGCGCTGGGAGCCGCCCTGGGGTGGCTGTTCGGATCTCTTCTCCTCGAGCCGCGCTGGCTCCTCGAAAACGCCGGAGTGGAGCGCCGCCACGCGGCGGACGTGCGGCGCGACCTGGCGCTCCGCAGGCTCATGGCCCTGCGCGCCCAGGCTGCCGCCTTCCGGGTGGCGAGCGAGGTGAGGCGCGGGCTCTCGGGCGTGACCTGGCGCCTCACCTACCGCGATACCCTGACCGACGCGGTGGGAGCCACCTGGGACGCTGTTCGGGCGGGGCGAGACGGCGACGCCGGCGAGCACGCCGCCGCGCTTGAGGGCGCCGGTGCGGGCGAGTGGCTCCGGACCACGGTGCGAGAGCAATTCGACGAGGACTGGTGGCGGAACCCTCGCAGCTCGCAGTTCTTGGCCGGCCTCCTCGCCGCGGGCACGCTGCCGGACACCGAGGACCGGAGGGATCCGGCGCGTGCGGCGGGCTTGCTCGTTCGGGCGATGGAGGCGAAGTAACCGAGGGCTTTCAGGCGAGCCCCTCCCGCAGGGCCGCCGCCCCGCGTGAACCATGGACCGCCTCCAGGATGCGATAGAGCCCGAACTTGGGGAGCTGCATGTAGCCGACCCAGGCGGCAGCGGCGAGCACGCCGTCCGCCAGCCAGTCGGTGAACCACTCGGCTGCGAACCGCACCTCTCGCTCCTTCAGGCCGGCACCGTTTTCCCGGACCCAGCGCCGGTTGTAGCGCTCGTGAACGCCCACCGGGGTGGCGAGGATGAGCGGCAACCCCAGGGCGGCGTAGAACACGAGCTCCGACGGTTTCGTCCACAAGACGTCGGTCCTGCCGAGGAGAGCGTTGAAGCGGGCGTAGTACTCGGAGAACGTGGGCGAGTAGAGGATGTCGATGCCGTTGCCCAAAAGGGGCTCCATCCGAGCCGCGTGGATGGCCTCCCGGAAACGCGCTTCCACCTCGGGGCGGATCCCCGCCACGAGCGCGATCCGCACGAAGCCCGACTCTATGGCGCGCCGGAAGCCGGGGAGGAAAGAGCCCACCCTCCCCGCCTGGGCCCCCGCTCCGCCCACCGCGAAGGTGAGCTGGGCGGGCTTTCCCTCCTCCTCCCGAGGCAAGGAACCTAGGAAATGGGCCAGCTCCTCCGGCATCGAGCGGCGAAATTCGGCCGAGGGGTCGAGGCGCACGATCCGAGCGGCCAGGTTCCGCTTCAGCGCGGCGAGAGACGGTCCGCCCACGAGCGCGTCGGGGAGCGGGAAGCCGGTGAAGGTGATGCGCTCGGCCGGAACCCCGTAGGCGAGCAGACGACGGGCAGCGCGTCGGGTCGGGACGAGGTAGTGGATCCGCGTCTCGCGCGGCCTCACCGGCGCCCAGACCCGGTTCAGATCGGTGTCAGTGACCACGCAGTAGATGCGGTCGAGCCCGGCGCGGTCGGCGACGATGGCCGGCGAGTAGAAGGTGGTGAGGAGGGCGGCCCCGGTCTCCCGGAGGTACCGGACCAGGCCCTGGCCCAGATTCCGGCGGACGAGCCGCTCCAAGGTCAGGACGCCGCTCGTGGGTGCCGAGAGGTCGCGGTAGGGGTGGAGCCGGGGGATGTTGGTGACCCAGTCGAGCGCGAACCTCAGGGGCGCACCGACCACCGGGAACTGCGACAGGCGGGAGACCACCTCGTAGGCGCGCCGGACCCGGCGCCAGAGCCGCTCCTCCTCGGCGGCCACGATGGGTGGACGATCGACGTGCAGCACCTCCGACCCGAGTTGCTCCGCCAGCGTGGTCGCGGCGCGGAGATGGCCGTAGCCCATCTCGACTGCCACGACGGCTGGGTCCCTCGGTGTGACGAGGTCGAGGTGCATGAACGGCCTTCCCAGAACCTACTCCTCCCAAGCCTCCGCCGGGAGTCGGACCGGCGGTCTCGGGACTCCCCGTCCTACGAACCGGGGGCAGCCATACCGTAGTGACGGACTAGGACCGGAAGAATTCGCATCCCGCCGTGGCCATCGACGGACGGATGGGCGGGCCCGTCCCCGAGCACGACGAAGACACCTGGGGCAGGACGGCGGTGGCGCCCTTGGAAGAAGGCGGCTCCTAGGGAGTCCCTCTCCGCGGTCTCGCGGGACCGTCTCCCAACGGGCCTAGAGCGCCTCCGACCAGAGCCGCTCAGGTGCCAGCGAGAGCCGGAAATGAGGAGCGGAGGCGGCGCCGATCGGTTCGAACGTCATCCCTTGCGCCGGCGGTTTTTCGGTCCCAGAGTGAGAGTACCTATTGGGTGTAAGACCTGCGTCCCTCCGGTCGTCGCCGCTCTCACGAGGCCCGACGCGGCGCGTCATGAAGCCGCCCAGGGGCCAATTCGCGCGCGAAGACGATAGAGCGGCGGAACGGGGAGCTCGGGCCGGCTATCGCCGCCGCCGAAGATCGGCGGGGGCGAAGGGACCGCTAGCGCGTTCGTCGGCGCGGCTCGACGGGTGCGGTTTTTTGGGCTAGCGTTTTGCGGTCCGCTCAATCGCTCAATCGGTTGGTGGATCGATCGTCATCTCGACGGATCGTCAACTCGAAGAAAAGAGAAGCGGTAATGGCGACTGGCACCGTGAAGTGGTTCAACGACGCAAAGGGCTTCGGCTTCATCACGCAGGACGACGGTGGTGAGGACGTCTTCTGTCACTACAGCGCGATCCAGGGCGAGGGCTTCAAGAGCCTGTCCGAGGGTCAGAAGGTGGAGTTCGACGTCGTGAAGGGGCCGAAGGGCCTGCAGGCCGCGAACGTTCGCAAGCAGTAGTCGACGCGACGCCAGGCAGACCGGGCCCGGCTTCTCCCACGGGAGGCCGGGCTTGAAGCTTCAGGGATCACCCTCCGCGCGAGAACCAGATCATGGCCGCGAGGAGCGCCGCCGCGAAGAGGGCCGCCACCGCTAAAAGCCAGGGGGCCCGGCGACGCTCGGACACGAACCGCTCGATGCCGGGGCTTTGGAGCCGGGCCCCGCGCGTCCGGTCCAGGTAGCGACGCCCGGTGCTGGAAAGCGTCGGCAGGGGTTTACTGCGCTTCATGGGGGGAGATCCTCGTCGATGGGGGTGGGCCAGTCGCCCGGGTCATGCCCGTGCGTTCCCCGGGGCGCAAAGGGCAAAACCCGCGAGCGGGATGCACGAGCCCAGGGGTGGGGCCCGACCGCTGCCCCGGCCTTTTTCGTGCCGGCGCGGTGGAGCGAGGAACCTAGAGCGGAATGTTCCCGTGCTTGCGTGGCGGGAGCTCCTGCCGCTTCGTGCGCAGCATCTCCAGGGCGCGGATCACCTTGGGGCGCGTGTCCTCGGGGTGGATCACCTCGTCCACGTAGCCCAGTTCGGCGGCCTTGTAGGGGTTGGCGAACTTGTCCCGGTACTCCTGGATGAGCCGCGCACGCTCGGCGTTTGGGTCGGCGGCGGCCGCCAGATCCTTTCGGAAGACGATGTTGACCGCGCCCTCCGGACCCATGACCGCAATCTCGGCGGTGGGGTAGGCGAAGTTCACGTCGGCCCGGATGTGCTTGGAGGCCATGACGTCGTAGGCTCCGCCGTAGGCCTTGCGGGTGATGACCGTGACCTTCGGAACGGTCGCCTCGGCGAAGGCGTAGAGCAGCTTGGCCCCGTGAACGATGATGCCGTTCCACTCCTGGTCGGTCCCGGGTAGGAAGCCGGGCACGTCCACGAAGGTGAGGAGCGGGACGTTGAAGGCGTCGCAGAAGCGGACAAACCGGGCCGCCTTGACCGAGGCATTGATATCGAGGACGCCGGCCAGCACGGCGGGCTGGTTGGCCACCACCCCCACCGGCCGGCCGTTCAACCGCGCGAAGCCCACCACGATGTTTTGGGCGTAGTGTTCCGCCACCTCGAAGAAGTGCCGGTCGTCCACGACCGCGCGGACCACCTCCTTCATGTCATAGGGCTTGTTGGGGCTGTCAGGGACGATCGTTCGCAGCGATTCGTCGCGCCGCCCGACGTCGTCGGAGCAGGGCTGGGCCGGAGGATCCTCGGCGTTGTTCAGCGGGAGGAACGAGAGCAGCTCGCGAACGGCCTTCAGGGCGGCTTCCTCGGTGTCGAGGGCGAAGTGGGCCACGCCGGAGCGGGTGGAGTGGGTCTTCGCCCCCCCCAGGTCCTCCTTGGTCACCTCCTCGTGCGTCACCGTCCGGATCACGTCCGGGCCGGTGATGAACATGTACGAGGTGTCCTTCACCATGAAGACGAAATCGGTGATGGCCGGGCTATAGACCGCCCCGCCCGCGCAGGGGCCCAGGATCACCGAGACCTGCGGGACGACGCCCGAGGACAAGGTGTTGCGCAGGAAGATGTCGGCGTAGCCCGCCAGGGAGACCACCCCCTCCTGGATGCGTGCCCCCCCGGAATCGTTGAGCCCCACGACCGGGCAACCCACCTCCAGGGCCCGATCCATCACCTTGCAGATCTTCTCGGCGAAGGCGCCCGAGAGAGAACCGCCGAAGACGGTGAAGTCCTGGGCGAACACGAACACCTGGCGCCCCTCCACGAGGCCGTATCCGGTGACCACGCCGTCCCCGAGGATCTTCTGCGCCTCCATCCCGAACTCGGCGCAGCGGTGGGTCTTGAACTTGTCGAGTTCCACGAACGAGCCCGGATCGAGGAACATGTCGATCCGCTCCCGCGCGGTGAGCTTCCCCGACTGATGCTGCCTTGTGATCCGCTCCTCGCCGCCGCCCTTCTCGGCCTCGGCGTCGAGGAGGTCGAGTCGAGCGCGGCGCGGGTCGGGATCCACGGGATTCTGCATAGGGCGTCTCTCCGGGGTGGACACCCCATTAGAAGGCATTTCCGCCCGGTGCAAGGAAGTCCGGCACCGACATGGTCGGGGCGGGGCCGACGCCGCGCTGCCGCCGTCGGCGGTGAGCTAGAGTACCCGACGGGAGCGGGTCCACCAGCTGGCCCAGGCGCGGGCCACGGCCTCTCGTTCCGCAGGGTCGGCGTCGGGCGAGTACTCGACCGGTGACGGGGCTGCCTCCGAGAGCTCGGCCGCGGCGGCGGCCCGGACGGCGCGGTCTTGGTGTGTGAGCCCGGAGAAGAGCCAGTCTGCCCGGCCGCGGCCCCGGTTCTCCTTCCACCAGGAATGCCAGAGGCGGGGCTCGGCGCCGATGCGTTGGAGCGTGATGCGCGAGAGCGCATCGGCGGCGGCGTCGGCATCGGCCCCTCGGGAGGTCTCGAGCAGCTGGATGAGGAGGGGGATCGCCTCCACGTCCCGGAGCGCGCCGAGCGCGCGCGCGGCTCCCGCTCCCCGAACCGCCACCCCGGAAAGAAGCGCGCGCCGCAACCGATCGAGGACCGCGCGCATGCCGGGGTGGGTACGGTTATGACCCAACGATTCGGCGGCGGCGTTCGCCACCCGGCGGTCCGGGTCGAGCGAGCGATCTGCGAGCGGCGCGAATGCGGTGGGGTCGGCCGCGGCCCCGAGGAGCACGGCCGCGCACCTCCTGCGTGAGGGGTCAGACTCCTGGAGCACTCCGAGGAGCATCGGAACCGCCGCGGTCCCGTGCAAGGAGAGTGCGGCCGGGACCGGTCCGAGGCGCGCGGGCTCGAGCGCCCCGTCATCGTCGATCGGACCGGGAAGCGCCGCGACCAGGGCCTGGACCGCGGCCTCACCCGATGCGGCCAGGCGAGCCACGGCCTGGGCGCGCCGCGGCGAGCCCGGCGGAGTGGAGACGAGCCGGGCCACCTCCCCTTCCACCGACCCCGCGGGCTCACCGTTCTCCCCCTCGTCCACGTCGATGTCGAACTCGGCTGTCCCAGAGAGCCCCGGCTCGCGCGTCCGCCACTCGTCGAGCGGCTCCGGCGGTGGCGGAGCGTCCGTCGCCCGAGCCCTCGGCGCCTCGAGGGGCTCCGCCTCGGCCGTGGGGGGCTCCGCGGGGGGAGGCGGAGGGGCCGGGGAGCCGGCCTCCCCCAGACCCCGCTGCTTCCGTTCCCGGATGAGCCGCTCGAAGGAGGGACCGACCGCGGACAGGAGCAGGAGCAGGTCGCCGAGACGACGCGCAGAGACCGGGGCGTCGCCGTTGTCCGCGTACAGGATGCAGGCCGTCCGGTCGCGCAGCACGACGGGGCAGACGAACACCGTCCGGGGAGAGCCGCGGCCCAGGCCGGAGAGGATCGCTTCGGTCCCCGACAGCTTGCCCGCCACCGGCCCGAGGTAGGGAGCCTTCGTCTCGATCACGGTGCGGAAGATCCCCGGGTCGCTCGTGTAGATGGCGGTGGCGCGGCAGCGATCCCGGGCGTCCTCCTCGGGCCCGAGGGCGTCGTGGCCGGCGACCGCGTCCCGAGTGACGGCGAAGAGGGCCGCGAACTGGAAGAACTCCCGGGCGTAGCGGAGCGCCGCCAGCACGAGTTCATCCCGGCCGCGTGCCCCCGAGAGCGCGGAGCGCGCCTCCTCCAGCGTCCAGTGCGGCGGCGCGGTCCGGTCGAGGGGCACCGCCCCCGGTGGGGCAGACCCGGGACCCGGGGGCGGCCCCAGGTCGACGGCCGCGTCGTCGAGCCAAGGGAAGTCCTCCGACTCGAGCGCCTGGGCGAGGGCTGCGGCCAGGGGCTCGAGTGGCTCCGAGTCGTCCTTCGAGAAGCCGGAGATGGGCGGAACCGGAGGCGGCTCGGGCTCGCGGGAAGCCTGGCCCTCCCCCTCCGGGCCAGCCGGGGCGGGAGCGGGCGCGAGGGCCGGGGCGCCGCTTTTCGCCGCGAGGGACGCGAACCGCGGCTCGAGGGTCCCGCCGTAGAGCCGGCGGATGAGGGACCGGACTCGCCACTCGAGGCCGACGTGAGCCGCGAGGTGGAGGGAGAGCATGAAGCTGATCTCGTCGAGGAGCCCGAGGTCCACCGGATAGGTGGCGACCAGAGCGAGGTCCCGCCCGTCGAGCCCGAACGGCGCGAGGCCGTGACGTTCGGCCACGCGCGAAGGGAAGACACGGCGCGCCCGGGCATCGGCCGCCTCCCAGGCGGTGGAAGGAGCGGGGGGAAGGCCCGTCGCCCGGGAAAGCGCCGCGAGCAGCCGCGCCTCGTCGATCGCTCCCACCTCGAGGAGCGCGGTGTCGAGCGCTCCTCCGGCCTCGGCCCGGCGGCTCAAGGCCAGGTCCATCGTGGCACCGGCGACCGCGCCTTCTTCGACGAGGAGAGCGGCGAGATCTCTCGGCACGAGGGCGTTTGTAGGGCCGAGGGCGGGAGGCGGTCAAGGCACCTCGACCACCCAGGTCCTCGCGAGGAGGTCGTGGAGTGCCCGGCCGCTCCGGGTGAAGAGGGCCAAAAGGACGCCGAGCCCGAGCAGGAGGAGGGAGAGAACCGCCAGCACCGCCCGGATCGCCGCACGGGCGAAACCGGGGCGCTTCCCGTCCGGTCCCACGAGCCGCAGCCGGACGATCCGCTTCCCCAGGGTCGCACCCGAGAGTGCGTGAGAGAGGGCCTGGTAGACCGCGAACAGGACGAGGACCCCTGCGAAGACCGGTCCGGTGATGCCGGCGACCTCCGCCACGGCCAGTTGGGCGGTGCCGACGAGGTCGAGCGGAGAAGCGTGCGGGAGTCGGTCAAGCGAAAGGTGGAGGACGAGCGCGAAGAGGGCGACGAAGGGCAGGCCGTCGAGGAGCCAGGAGAGCACGCGCCGAGAGTCCGAGGCGCGACGCAGATGGATCTCGACCGGTTCCACCACCACCTCGACCGTGCCGGAGTCGACGAGGTTGCCCGGCGGGAGCGGCCAAGGAGTAAGGGGAGGGACCGGAGGCCTCGGCGCTGCCCGCGGCTCGGGTCCGCGGTCGAACCGGCGCTCGCGCGGGATGGGGGGCGCCCGCAGGTCAAAGCGCGAGCGTTCCTCCAACGGCGGTGCGGCCGGCCTTTGCCGAGTCGGGGGCGGGGGGACGGCCGGGCGAGGCTCTGGCCCCGCGGGTGGGGTGGGGGAGAGGGGCGCCCGAGGCGTCGGCACCTTCCCGGCCGGGGGCGTGGGAGCCCGGGAGGAGGGTCCGCCCGAGGAGGTCTGGGGCGCCGGGGGGGCCGACCGCGGCCTCTCCTCCAAGCCGCGGCGGTCGAGGTTCAGGGTGGTGTCCAGGGCCGGGATGGGCGGTTCGGGCCGCAGGGTCAGGGGGGCGCCACAGCCTGGGCAGAACACCGTTCCCTCCTTCGACTCCCTGTCGCAGCGCGGGCAGCGCACGCGCCGAGGCTACGGGGCATGGCCTGGGGGGTCAAGGAACGGTCGCGAAGCCCGCGTGGGTGATTCAGGCCAGGTCGCCGAAGCGGGCCTGCAAGAGCGCGGCCGCGACCACCGCCGCCGTCTCGGCGCGCAGAATGCGGGGTCCCAGGGAGACAAATCGGGCCCCCGCCGCCTCGCAGGAATCGACCTCCTCGGGGGAGAAGCCGCCCTCGGGGCCGATCACGGCCGCGACACCCGCCCCCCCCGGCTCCCCGGCGAGCGGCTCGCCTCCCGGGTGGAACACGAGCCGGGCGAAACCATTGGGCACGGGCTTGAGCGCCTCGGCGAGCGACACCGGCTCGTCCACGAGGGGAACGTCCGCGCGACCGCACTGCCGTGCCGCCTCGGCCGCGATCCGTCGCCACCGCTCGGCGCGCGCCCCACTCCGTTCCCGGTCGAGTCGGACCACCGAGCGGGCTGCGGCGAACGGCGAGACGCGTGTAACGCCCAGCTCAGTCGCCTTCTGCACGACGAAATCCGTCTTCTCCCCCTTCGCGAGCGCGACGAGGAGCCAGAGCGCCATCTGCGGTCGTGCCGCCCGGCGCGGGCCGAGCTGCAGGGAGGCGAGGTCCGCGTCGAGCCGGGCTGGGTAGGAGTTTCCGGCACCGTCGAAGAGCTCCACCCTGGCACCGGGTCCCAGGCGAAGCACGTCGCGGAGGTAGTGGACGGCCTCGGCGGTCAGCATCGCCCGGTCCTCTGAGATCCGGTCTGGGGACAGAAAGAGCCGCCGGGTGGTCATTCGGCGGGCTCCCGTCCGAACGCGAGTAGGACCCACTCGCCATCGCGCCGGTCGAGTTCCTCGAGCGGCCGCAGCCCGGCGGCGAGGTACGCCCGGCGGACCACGGCCTCCTGCGGCAAGAGGATCCCGGACAGGATCGCCTTTCCCGAAGGCGCGAGATGAGAGGCCACCTCCCCCGCCAGCTCGACGAGGGTGTTGGCAAGGATATTCGCGACCAAAAGGTCGAAGCGGCCGGGAAGAGACGCAAGCGGCTCCCCGGAGAAGAGGACCTCGACGCCGTTACGGGCCGCGTTCTCCCGGGCGACCTCCACTGCCACGGGGTCCACGTCGTTCGCGTGCACCTCGCGCGCTCCCAGCTTTTTGGCGGCGATGGCGAGCAGGCCGGAGCCGGTGCCCACGTCGAGCACCGATGCCCCTCCGCCCTCGACGAGGAGTTCCGAAAGGGCGGCGAGGCACAGGGCCGTGGTGGGGTGGGAGCCCGTCCCGAAGGCCATTCCGGGATCGAGCACCACCTCGACCGAATCGTCTGGAGCCCTCACCGCCACCCAGGACGGGCGCACGAAGACCCGACCCACCGAGATGGGCCCAAGCCCCTCCTTCCACGTCTCGCCCCAGTCCCGATCCTCTACCTCCCTCAGGTGCCCGCCCAGAACGCTTGCGGCGCGCTCGGCCTTGTCCCGGTCGGAGAACCATCCCACGAGAAGGGCACGTCCGGGCGGCGGGCCCTCCCCCGGTCTTTGCGTGGTCTCGTCGTCGCGAACCTCGACGCCCAAGGCACCGAGGTCCCACAGGTCGGCGCTTCGCAGTTCCGCCACTTCAGCGGCGATCTCGAGGTCTAGGGCGTAGGAAGGCAAGCCGATCCCGGTCCCCGGCCCGCACGCTCGCTGGTCCGGCCGGCGGGCGAAAGGTGTAGGTCCAGACGGCTTCGAGGTAAAGGCCTCCTTCGGCGCCGGGCGGTGGGGTGATATCGCCCCCGACCTCATTTCGCGGCACCCGGCCATCGGCGGTACCATGCTCGGCGACATGGGTTTCCGAATCCTGCTCGTCGAGCCTGAGGCCGGCCTGGCGGAGGAGATCCGGCGGGCCTTCGGGCCTGCCGGGTTTGGCGTGACAGCCGTCTCGACTGGTGAACAGGCGGTCGAGCGATGTCGGGAGGAGCATCCGGACCTCATCCTCCTCGCGGCGGAGCTGCCGGACATGAGCGGATTCTCAGTCTGCAACCGGCTCAAGCGGGTCGCGAGCGCCGTCCCCCTTCTGCTCTACACTGCAGAGGCGACGGACGCGGCCATCGAGGCCCACAGGGCGACCCGCACGCGGGCGGACGATTACCTGAAAAAACCGTTCGAGCTGGCGGAGTTGCTCGGCCGAGCCGCGGGACTTCTCCACGCCGATGCGCCGACCTCCGCCCCACCTGCTCCCCAAGCAGCGGCCCGGCTCGATCGCAAGCGGGCCAAGCCAGCGGCGGAAGGAGAGGGTCCACCCGTCTTGCAGCGGGTCCCCTCCTCGCTCGTCGCCTCTCGCGGGCTGGCGAGCGCCCTCGCCGCTGCCAGCCGAGCGCCTTCGGAGGCGCCCGCCCGTCCGCGGGCGCCCGCAGGTCCACCCGCAGGTCCAGCCACGAACTCCGCCGTATCGCCGGTGCCGACCCCGGGGGTGGCCTCCGAGAGCACGCCGCCGTCCGGGCCCTCGCCTGCCCCCGCGGTGCGATCGGGCCCTCCGCCGGTTCCGCCCCCTTCGCCCGGCAAGTCGCGCGCCCCGCTCGCCCGGGTGAAGGTGGCGACCGCGCGACCCGACCCGACCGAGATCCTGGCGGATTGGCCCCGGGATCCCGCCCCCCCGAAGGGCACGCCCGAGGAGAAGCTCGAGTACTTCCGGGAGCGGCTGCGCGCCCGCGACGCCTTTCTCGCCAAGGTTCGCGATGCGCTTTCACAGCTCAAGGCCCAGATGGCAGAGCTCGGCGGGGAGCGAGACGGACTCGACGACTCGCTTGCGGAGGAGCGGTCGCGGGCCGAGGAGCTCTCGCACCGGCTCCAGGAGGCCGGTCAGGACACCGCGGCCCTCTCCGCGCAGCTGGCCGAGCTCCGCAAGACGATGGAGGAGAGCGAGGCCACTCGCCGCTCGCTCTCCGACGTCCTGAACGAGACGATGCGGCAGCACGAGGCCGCGGACCAGTCCTGGTCGGCGAGGGTGGCCGCCGCGGAAGAGGCGCGTGCCCGGCTCGAGGCCGAGCTCACCGACGCGCGTGACGGGCACGCTCGAGCGGTGGCCTCCCTCGAGGCTGATCGCGCGGACGAGCGCGCCCGCCTGGAAGCGGCGCGCGCCGAGGCCGAGGCGGCCGCTCGGGCGGCGCTGTCGGGAGCGGAGGAGGAGCGCCAGGCGGAGCGCGAGGCCGCGGCGGCCCGCCTCGCGGCGGCGCAGGTCCGGATCGAGGAGGTCACCGCCGAACGCGAGGGGCTCGAGGGGGAACGTTCCCGGCTCGTCTCGCTCCTCGCGGAGCGCGACCAGGCCCTCTCCGAGCTCGAGGCACGTGGCGCCGAGGAACGGCAGGAGGCGCGCTCGGAGGCGGACGCGCTCAAGGCGCAGGTGGAGGAGATCGAGGCACGGCTCCAGCTCACCGCCGGCGAGCGGGACGACGCCCAGGGGCGCCAGGCGGCCCTGGAGGCGGAGCTGGAGCGCGCGGCCGACGCCCGGCGGCAGATCGAGGAAATGCTGAAGCACGCCCGGGCGGAGGCCCGGGCACACGAGGAGAAGTCGATCGCAGCGGAGCACGCGTTCAAGGCCAAGGCGGCGGAGCTGGTCTCGGCGCAGAACCGGATCGGCGACCTCACCCGGGCCCTGGACGAGGGACGAGCCTCGGTGGAGGGGACGCGGGGAGAGCTGGCGCGGGTGGAGACAGGCCGCGCCGAGGCGGAGCGCCGAGCCGCGGAGGCGGTCGCTTCGCGCGACCAGATCGGGCGCGAGGTGGAGGCCGCCCGGAAGGGATGGGAGGGGGAGCGGGAACGGGTGAAGCGGCTCGAGGCCGAGGTCCAGCGACTGGGCAAGCTCGAGACGGTGGCCGACGAGGCGACGCGGCTGCGGCGGGAGGTGCAGTCCCTGCGAGACATGGTGCAGCAGAGGACGCAAGCGGCGGAGTCCGCCTCGCGGGCCGCCCAGGCCGCGGCCGCCGAGAGAGCCAAGGTCGAGGAGCGGCTCTCGGTCGAGGCGGGCCGGCTGCAGGGCGGGGTCACTCGGCTCGAGACCGATCTGGCCGCGGCCCGGCGACGCCTCGCCGAGGCAGAGGGAGAGCGAAACGCCCGCGCCGCGGAGCTGGCTCGGGCCAAGGGGGAGCTGCAGAGGGCCCAGTCCGAGGCTGGGCGCCTCAACGCCTCGCTCGAGGCCAAGGAGAAGGCGGCCACCGCAGAGGCCGGCGACCTGGAGCAGCGCCACCAGGCCGAGGTGGCTCGCCTCAAGGCGGCCATGGTCGACCTCGAGAAGCACCTCGAGGCCCGCGCGCGGGCAGAGATGTCCGCTCGCAAGCGCGTGCAGGAGCTGGAGAAGGCGGCCGCAGCCCCGCGGCCACCGTCCGCCGATCCCTCCGAGATCGCGCGGCTCAAAGAGGCGACGCGCAAGCTCGAGGAGGAGGTCGAGGAGCTCCGTGGCGAGAACGACTTCCTGAACGGCGAGGTGGCCCGCTACGTCCAGAAGAACAAGGACCTCTCGGCCCAGATCGCCTCGCTCAAGGAAGCCTAGCCTTCTGGCCCCACCGGGCGCGCCCGAAGGCTGGCGCGGCCCACGGTACCTGCGTCTGCCATGTACCTCGCCCCCTTCTCTTTGGCGATTCTGTTCTCGGCCGGCACGGCGCTCGCGGACGAGCCCTGCGCCCCGGTGAAGCCCTGCGAGGTCCCCGACACCGGCCCGACCGGGGAACAGGAGGCGCCCGCCGACTTCGCCACCGAGGCGCGAGCGCTCTTCGACCTCCTGAGCTGCCAGGGGAAGGTCCCGCAAGGCCTGGCCCCCGAGCCGGTGAAAGTCTACTGCGCGAGGCAGGCGCGGCTCCTGGCAAAGCAAGAGGAGGCACGAAGGGCGCTCGACGCGCTCCTCCGGCCCCTTCGCCCCGTGCGCCTTCCCTCGGCGGTCGTCTATCCGCTCTCCGGCTCGGATCTCGCGGGCGCCCTCGCTGTCTACCCAGACGCGCGGAACGTCACCCTGACATCCAGCCGGCCCGCGGGCGATCCGCGCCTCCTCGCCCGGCTGCACGATCGGGCCGCGCTCGCAGCGTTCTTGGACGAGGTAGCCAAGGAGGGCGAGCGGCTCGCCGGGGGACTCGGGGGCGAGGAGGGGCCCGAGAACCGACCGGCGCTCCCCGTCCTCCTCCTCGCGCTCTCGGTCGAGGGCTGCGAGCCGGTCGGGCTCCGGTACCTTTCCGTCGAGAGCACCGGCACTTTGAGGTACCTCGGGGCGAGCGAGATCGCCTCGAGGGAGCGGGACGGCAAGGGCCAAGACCCCTTCGCGAGCTGCGAGCTCTCCTTCGTCCGGCACGGCGAGCCCCCGGGCACCTTGCCCCGCTTCGTCCGTAGTCTCCGGGTCGACCTCTCCGACGCGGGGATCGCGACCGATCCCGGTCCGCTCGCACACCTCGCCGCCAAGGGGGGGTTCGCCGCCCTGCTCGCTGCGGCGACGAGACTGTCGGGCGATGGATACACGCGCTTCAGGGAGCTCTTCCTCCGCCGCGCGGCATTCCTCGTCTCGGACGGTACCGGGCCGACCACGGACCAGCTCAAGCAGGCGGGCTTCGAGGAGGAGAGCCATCCTCGCCCCGGTGGCCCGGGGAAGGTCGTCGTGATCCGAAGGCCCTGAGGTCTCGACGGGCAGAGGGGGGCCGCGCCCGATACACTTCACCAAGCGATGATGCCCCGCCCCTTCGGCGTCTACGTCCACTTCCCGTACTGCACCCACCGCTGCCCCTACTGCGACTTCGCGGTCACGACCGAGCCGCCTCCCGGGGGAGGACGGTATGCCCGGGCGATCCTGGCGGAGCTGCGCCTCCGCGCCGCCCAGTTCGAACGGCTGTCGCTCCAAAGTATCTACCTCGGGGGGGGAACGCCCTCGCTGTGGGACCCGGACGAGGTGGGAGAGGTGATCGCCGCCGTTCGAGGACGATTCGGGGAGGGCGCCGCCCCTGCGCTGGAGGTGACGCTCGAGGCCAACCCCGAGTCCTGCGACCCGGGGCAGCTCCGGGCCTTTCGCGACGCGGGGGTAAACCGGATCTCCCTGGGGGTCCAATCCTTCGAGGCTGCGGTCCTCGCCAAGCTCGGCCGGCGTCACGGGCCCGAGGAAGCCGAGCGGGCCGTTCGCGCGGCCGCCCGAATCTTCGGCAACGTGAGCGTGGACCTCATTCACGCGGCGCGCAGGTCCTCTCCCGAGTTGGCGGCGTCGGACGCCGCTCGGGCGGTGGCAGCCGGCGCGGTCCACGTCTCCGACTATGCGCTCACCGTGGACCCCGAGGTCCTGGCCGAGGAGGTTCCCTTCGCTCGCTTGGCACGGGCTGGCCGGCTTTCCCTCCCGGGAGAGGAGGAAGCCGTCCTGCAGGGGCGAGCCCTGCGGGCCGCACTCCGGCGCGCCGGGCTCCGGAGATACGAGATCTCGAATCATGCCCGTCCGGGCGCTGAGTCGGTCCACAACCTGCTCTACTGGCAGTACGAGAGCTACCTGGGGCTGGGCGCAGGTGCCTTCGGTTGCCGGCGCACGGGGACGGGCTCGCTCAGGTACGGCAACCTGCGCGACGCGACCGCTTTCTTGGCGGCGGTCGAGGCGGCGCGGCTCCCCTCCCTGGAGGAGGACTGGATCTCACCCCGGGCCGAGCGGAACGAGCGCCTCATGCTCGCTCTGCGCACCACCGCCGGCGCTCCGCTCGCTTGGCTCGGCCGGGCGGCTCTCGAGGAGGTGGAGACCCTCCGGCGACGCCGGCTAGCGGTGGCACGGGGAGGACGGCTCATCCTCACGAGCCGGGGGCTCGACCTCCACAGCGCGGTGGTCCTAAGGCTCATGGAGTGATACCGGGGCTGGCGGTACACTCTCCCGATGGTGCGCCTCGCCCGCTCGCTCCTCCTGGCGCTGGCCCTGGGGCTCGGGCTGGGCGGGGGCGCGCTCCTCGCCGCACGGGCCTTCCCGGCCCGCCGACCTGTTCCCGACCCGCCCTCGGTCGTGTGGCAGGTGCGGGAGGTGGCGGAGCTCGAGACCCTCCACGTCTCTCTCTACAAGAAGGTGAGCTTCGCGCCCGAACCGACGCCCGCAGACAGCTTCTGGGGGGACGTGGCCGGGTGGCTGCGCCAGACCTTCCACACGCCCCGCGGGAAGGCCATCGTCTTCGCGGACGCCTTTCTCGGCCTGGACCTCGCGCGGCTGGACCCGGGGAGCGTGCGCATCCGGGGCCGGAGGATCGAGGTCCGCTTGCCGCCGGTCCGAGCCGAGGTCCTGTTGAGGCCGGGCGACACGGAGGTGATCGGCTCCAACCTCGACACCGCGGAGACGGCCCACCTGTTCGAGCTGGCACGGATCGCCTTCGAGCGCGAGGTCGAGGCGGACGCCCCCCTTCGCGAGCGCGCCCGCACCTCCGCCGAGCGCGCCATCCGCGCCCTGCTCCTCTCGGTAGGTTTCGAGGAGGTTCACTTCGCGCCGGACGGCGCACCCGGAACCTAAAAGGGCAGCGCTACCACCGCGGTTCCCCGCAGGAACGGCTTCTTCGAGAAGCCCAGGTCACGCTCTCCCCAAGGAAGAGGAGAGCGCGGCCCGGCGAGGGAGTTCCGGGCCGCGCTGCGTTCACCTGGCCGGTGAAGCTGCCCGGAGGGCGCCCGCCCGGGGAAGCGGGCTTTCTCCGGGCACGTGTGCGCTCGGCTCCGCTGAGCCCCGTCACGAGAACCGGCGAGCCGCGCGGCCGGAGGAAAGACGCGAGGTTCGCACGGCGGAGGAGAGAACGGGGATCGGAACGCGGAGAGAAGTGGGGGTCATCACCAGAATGCGGAGGTTCTGGCGAATGCTCTCTGCGAGGCGGAGTACGACACGCACGTGAGGTGGACCTGCAGCGGCCGTGCCCGCCCCGATACACCGGCAATGGCAGGGACGAGTTCGGAAGTCGGCCCCTTTTCTCAATCGGGGGAGATGGGGTGCTTTGAACCCGGGTCGCCCGCGCTCCAGGTGATCGGAATCGGCTGGTCCTGGACCGCATCCACGGTTGCCGCGAAGGCCGCGAACTCGTGGTAAGCCTCCGGGGGGATCCGGCCGCGGGCAACCAAAAGCCGCTCCGCTCGCACGAGGCCCCCCCCGTTCGTCTCCTTCTCGGTCCGCTCGTACGATCCGTAGGGCGTGGTGACTCGCGCCGGGGGCCCGATCACGACGTGCGCCCCCTTGGGGGGAACAAGCTCCATCATCGCCGAGGAGCGTTCCGGGGACCCGATGAGGAGCGGCGTAGTCCGGGCCGCAATCCGGACGTACTTCGCGGAAAGGCGCGCCCGCTGGGTGCCGGCCTCCAGCACGAGCCCGCCATCGACGGGCCGGGCGAGTTGGGCCGACCGTCCGCGCCAGCGGATGGCGAGCGGGGCGTCGGGGTCGCCTTCGCCCTCGAACAGAACCTCGCTCACCGCCACGCCCTGAAACGTCCGGGTGAGGAGGCTCTCCACTGCCTGGCGGCGCCGCGGGAGGTCGAGCGGCTCGAGCTGGGCCTTGAGGGCAGCGCCCAGGGTGCCGGTGAAGCGGTCGACCCCGGCGAGCGTGCCGCTTCCGTCCTGGGCGAGCTCGATGCGGAGTTCGCTCTCGACCCGGTCCTGGCCCGAAGGACCGGGAGTGCGGTCCACGGAAAGAGGTTCGCCCGGGTGCGGCAAGACAATAGCCTCGCAACCGGCGATCGAATCGGGAATGGCGCCGAACGGGTTCATGCGGGTGGAGGGGTCGAGCCAGACCACCTCCCCCCCGGCTCGCACCCGGAGCACCTGAGCCGGATACAGCGCTGCGGTGTAGAAACGGTAGGCCGAGGGATCGACCGAGAACGGTCTCACGAGCGCGATCCGTGCCTCGAGCCCGAGCTCCTCGAGCAACGCCTGGAGCACGAGGAGCCTGCTGCCGCGCCCCCGGGAGAGCACGTGGCTCGCGTCCTCGAGGAGCGGCCCATCGCCCAGGATGGTCCGGGCGACCCACGCGTACGCGGCCCGGGCGAGGCCCAACGGGCTCTTTTCCCGGGCTTCGGCCCGCACCCGTCGCGAAAGGTCGACGAGCTCCACCGTGGGGAGCGTCCGGCCCACCAGTCGATCGGCGATACTGCGCTGGAAGGCCTCGCGGGTAGCCCCCGTGCCCGCCACCACGAACGGCATCACCTCGCTCAATCCCGGCTCGTCCGGCTCGGGGACGAACGGAGGCACGTCGCGGCGCTCCGCCCGCATCGTCTCCTTTCCCCCTTCGCGCACGACGTCGGGCGGGGGCATAGAGTGCGCGTCGGCGGCGAGCCCGGACCCGGAAAACGCTCGCACCACGTAGGTGGAGTGGAAGAGACGCTCGCGAGGGGCCTCGAAGAAGAACGGGTCGGCGACGTAGCCGAGCGCGCCGAAGGGCGCCCGGACGGCGCGCACGTAGTCCACCTGAACGTAGTCGCCCGGCTCGAGGCCGGAGAGCGAAAGCGACCCCTTCTCGTCCGTCGTCCGCTCGGGCTCGACTACCCGGCCATCCGGCTTGATGGTACGGGCGGCGATGACCTCGGCCCCTGGGGGGAGGGAGATCTCTCCGTGCTCGTCCACCCCGGCCTGATCGAGGACGTGGATCACCTGCTGGGTACGCTCGGTGGCCACACCGCCCGGGTGGATGTCGACGGCAGCCGCATCGAGCACCAGGACGGAGGAGGTCCCGGCCCGACGGCCCGCCGCCTCGTAGGCGCGGATCGCAGCGCGAGCATCCTCCGAGAGATCGTCCAAGACCTCGCTCCCGTTCTCGAGCGCCAGGGCGCGGCGGAGGGACAGGTCAGCGCCGTCGAGGAGGAGGGCGCGCTCGCGGGCGGCGCGAGCTCCGGGCCGGTCGCCAGAGAGCTCGAGGGCGCTGGCCAAGGCCGCCTGGACCCTGGCACTGCGGGGCCAGAGAACTGCCAGCGCCGCCACCCGCTCGGCCGCCTCACCGGGCTTCTCCGCTGCCAAGAGAGCCTCGGCCCGTGAGAGCGCCAGGTCGACGTCCCAGGGGCGCACCGCGAGGACCTTCTCCAGCTCCTCCTCCGCTCCCACCGCATCCCCTCGCTGGCGAAGCTTGCTGACCCGCCGGCCCAGGCCACCGCGGCAATGGGCCAGGACCGCCAAGGCCTCGTCGATCCGAGGAAGCGCCTGCCGACGGTGTGCCAGGGCCGCCAAGAGGTCGGCGGCATCGCAGCTCCCCGGGTCGGCCATCGCCTGGGCGGCGAGCGCCTCCGCGCGCTCGGGGAGCCCCCGAGCCTCGGCGGTGCGGGCCCGGGCGGCGAGGGCAGGAGGACGAGCAGCGGCGGGCGCGACAAGGGCACCGAGGATCTCGTCGGCATCGTTCGCTCGCTCCGTGGCGCGGAGAAGGGCGGAGAGCCTCACCCGCGCCTCGGCGTTACCCGGATCGGCCCGCAAGGCATCCCGCAGCGCCGCCTCGGCCCGGGACTGGGCCACCCGGCGATCGAGAGTGGGGTCGTCCACGGAGGCCTCGGCGAGGCTCACGAGAATCGAGGCAGAGCCGGGGGCGAGTTCCCTGGCCTCCGAAAGAAGGACCTTGGCGCCCTCGCGATCGCCGGCCAGCGCGTCTCGCGCAGCCAAGAGCCGCGCCAGCACCGGCCCGGCGCCGCTCTCCAGGGCGGAGGCGAGGAGGCGCGGGGTGGCCACCGGTGCCGCGGAGAGGGATCCCGAGGAGGGTGGAGGAGGCGAAGACCCGGGCGCAGGAGCGGTAAAGCGGGCATCGGAGACGACACCGTCGGCCCGCGCCAAGGACACCGAGATCGCCCCGCCGCCGCCGGTTCGGGAGACCTTCACAACGAGCCGGTGCGTCCCGGGCGAAAGCTCGACCGGCAAGTAGACGACGCTCGGCAGCCAGGCCGCGAAACCCCTTCGCTCGTACAGGAGCGCGCCGTCGAGGAGAAGGCGGACCGTGTCCCCGGTGTTCAGGACGACGAGGTAGCTCCCACCCCGCGCCAGCGCGACGTCCGACGACAGGGCGAAGACGTCGCCGGGGGGCGGCTCGCCATCGAGGGAGAAGGTGCCATCCGGGGCGGGGATGGCGCGGCTGGGAGTGGAGGGCAGCCCGGCCGGCGCCGCCACCTCCGGCGGGATCTCCCCCTTCTCGGGCGGGATCGGCTCGTCGAAGTCGAGCACCCGAAGCTCGCTGAACGGCCCGGCCACGGTCCAGGCGCTCACGGCTCCGTTCTCGGTCCGGGCGCGGGCGGCGCCCGGTGGATCTCCCAGCACCTCCGAAACGAGCGCGCGAGCCACGCGAGCCCGGTAAGCGCCGACCCCGGAAAGCTTGCCGCTCTCGAGGAGTGAAGCGATCCCGGTATCCACCCGGGCCGCCAGCGCCGGCGATTCCTCGGCGAGCTCCGAGAGCCGGCGGATGGCGACGACCACGAGCGGGCCGTCGGCTACGGACCGTGCCGTGGCGAGCAGGGCCTCCACCTCGGCGGGGCCGTCGAGGAGCCGCCGGGCGTGAAGGGCCTGGGCCAGGAAGCCCCACGGATCCCCGGGGAGGGCAGGGCGGGCCAGGGGCAGGGCAGGGTCGAAGGCCTCGGCAGCGGGGGGCGGGACCCTCACCACCGCGCGGGGCGCCGCACAGGCGGCGGCGAGCGCCAACAGGGCCACGGCAGCCCGGGAGAACCTCATGTGGGCCCTCCCCCCGTGCCGGCCGGCTCGATGCGGACGCGGCGCCCGAAGGCGCGATCCACCTCGATCATGAGAGCCCGGAAGGCCAGGTAGGCCTCCGCAGAGATGCGACGGACCGGGAAGAGCACTCGGCCCTCCGCCACCACCGCGCCTCCCTCCTCGCGGTATTGCAGCGCGAAGGCGCCGAGCAGGCCCTGGAGCTCGACCGGGGCGGGCAGCTCGCGTACGCGCCAGCCCGAGGGGAGCTCGTACCGGTACCGGAAGTGCGTCTCGCGAGGACCGCCCAGGTCGAGATCGTAGCGGCGCACGGAGAGCGGGGCGTACGCCTCGACGTAGCCGGTGGTCGCGCCGAACGGGGGGAACCGCAGCCCACGGCCGTCAGGCTGGGCGCAGCGAGGGAGCGCGAGCGCGAAGCGGAGCTCGACGTCCTCCTCGAGCCGGGAGAGGTCCGAGGTCTCCACCCATTCCGCCCGGACGCCGGGGAAGAGCTGGCCCATGGACTTCTCGAGCAGCGCCCGCCGGCCATCCTCCACCCCGTAAGAGCTGCGGAATGCGGGCGCCTCCACTCCGGAGGCGCGCCAGCGACCCCGGGCGGACGCGCTCCCGTCGGCCGAAAGGGTGAAGTTGAGCTCGGCCTCGAGGCGGTTTTCCTCGGGCCGGGCCTCGGGGATGGTACCGAACCGCGGCGGGCCATCCGGATTCACCACCAGCACGTTCGCGCCGCGGTCGTCGCCCGGGAGGTCGCGAGAGCCCGAGTAGGCGGCCGTTCCGTCGAGCCAGAGGTCGAGTTCGGGAACGTACAGAATCGCATGGTTGAAGACGGCCAGGGAGGCGGGCTCGTCCGGGATGCGCCCCAGGTGGCGCATGCGCAGGAGCACGAGCCGCGAATCGATGCCCATCGCCTCGAGCAGGGCGTGCAGCAGGGAGGCCTTGTCCTTGCAGTCGCCGAACCGTCTCGAGAGGATCTGGTCGACGCGGTAGGGCTTGTAGCCGTGGATCCCGAACTCCAGGCCCACGTACCGGGTCTGGGTGACGACGAAGTCGTAGGCGGCTCGCACCAGGGCGGCCCGAGCCTCGCGGTCCGCGGGCGGTGGGAAGAGGGGTGAGGCGGTAGAAGAATTCCCTTCCTCCTGGGCCTTGGGGCGAGGGGGGACCCGGTCGCGGCCGCGCACCTCCTCGGCGATTCGCTGGGCGGTGGCCCGGATCTCAGGGGTGGGCCGGAGCTGATCGCGTACCAGTCGCCAATAGAACTGGTTCACCTCGTCCCAGCTGCCGTAGGTGGAGAGGTGGAGGAATCGGGCCACCTCGCTCCACCCCGGCATCCCCGGCTCGGGGATCACGGCGGCGAGGTCCCGGGCGGTGAACCGGTGCTCCTTCACCCCCCCGGGCAGGGAGCGGACCGCGTGCTCCACCCCCCGCGGTTCGTTGGCGTGGATGGAGCGGCTCTCGGGCACGAGGAGCACGTAGTCGAACCGGAGCTTGCGCCAGGGCTCGTCGAGGTAGGTGAAATCCCCGAAGTAGTCGGAGAGTAGATTCTCCGAGGCGGTGTCGTCCACCCTCCACGAAAGCTCGAGGACGTCGCCGGGGGCGAGGGCCGGGAACGAGAGGGTGCGCGCCAGCACGTCGTAGTAGAGGCGGTACCATGGCTCGCTGGTGCTCTCCACCTCCTCGTTGTGGCTTTCCATCGCGGTGCCGTCGGGCTTCCACACCACCGCCCGCTCGACCCGCACCTCCTGGCGATCGGGGGACCAGGCGAGCTGCTGCCGGCGGAACGCGTCGGCGCCGCGCTGCGTGAGCACCTTCACGATCCGCTGGGTGAACGAGGAGGAGAGCCCGGACGGCAGGACCCGGGTGACGTGCAGCTCGCCGAGGATCACTGCGTCCTCGCCCGCAGCCGGGGGTTCCGACGACGAGACCGCCCGGGCCTCGAGCTGATAGGGCTTCCAGAACCGTTCCTCGTCGGGGGTGAGGCTCAAGACCAGCTCCTTCACCGAGACATCCTGAGGACGGAGGGCGAGGGCCCGCGACAGGTCCGCCTTTGCCTCGCGGGCGCGCCCCTGGTTGAGTCGCGCCCGGCCGCGCCGTTCCCAGACCTCTGCCTCCTCGGGGCAGAGCTCCAGGGCCCGGGCGAAGGCCTTCTCGGCCTCGTCGAAGCGATCGTTTGCGGCGAGGAGGTCGGCCAGGCGGAGGTGGAGACCGAGGTCGGAGGGTGAGATCCGAATCGCCTCCTCGAGGAGGGCGACGGCGCCGGCGAGGTCGCGCCGGTCGAGCAGGTGGGCGCTGAGGGAAGCCCGCGCCGGCCAGTCGTCGAAGCGCAAGGCGAGCAGGGTGCGCTCGCGTCGCATCGCCTCGTCGACCCGGCCCAGCCGCTCGGCCGCGTGGGCCGCGCCTCGCACCGCGGCCGGGGAGGTTGGAAAGAGGCGGGCGGTCTCGTCCGAGAGGAGGGCGGCGCGGGCGGCGAGGTCCGATCGTTCCAGGGCCTCGCTGAGAGCCACCCGGGGCTCGGCCCAGCCCGGCGCCGACGCGATGGCGCGCTCGAGGAGCAACGCCGCCGCCTGCGGACGGTTCTGGTCCAGCTCCTCCCCTGCCAGGACGCGCAGCAGGCGGGCGTCCCCCGGCGATTGGCGAAGGGCCGCGTCGAGGAGGGCCCGACGCTGGGCCCGGTCCTCCTCCAGCGCCGCGGCGGCGAGTTGAGCATCCACCGAGCGCGGGGCGAGAGCGGCAGCGCGGGCGGCCTCGGCGAATGCCCGCCGCTCGTCCGGATCCCCTGCCGACCGCACCGTCAGCACTGCCGAGAGGGTGGCGTGGGCCTCGGCGGCGGCCGGACCGGCGGCCTCCGCGGCCCGGCGCGCCAGGAGGATGGTGGCGTCCTCGATCGGCGTCGGGGCCGGCCCGGGCCTGGCCGCGGCGGCGGCGGGGTCCCCGGCGAGAAAGGAACGCCCCTCGCCCCGATCGTCGGAAAGCCGCAGGTAGAACCCCATCTGTCCGTTCTGATGGCAGAGCTTCACGAGAATGCGGTTCGCCCCTTTTTGCAGGGATACGGCCGCGGCCCTCTGGTCGAGCCGGGCGGCGTGGTAGGTGGAGTCCTGGAGAGCCACGACACCGTTCACCCACACCCGAGAGGCGCCGCTGGCCCCGAACCAGAGCCGCACCCGCTCGTCGCGCGGGCTCACCACCACCGCGAGGGCGTAGGCCACCACCTCGTGGGAGGGACGGAGCGTCGCTCCGAGGTGGACGAAGCCAAAGACCTCGGCATCGCCCGGGAGGGCACGCCAGCCGACCTCGCGCTCCTTGCCCGGGTAGCGGCCCGCGAGATCGATCTCCCGCTCGGGCGGATAGGCCACGGCGAAGCCCTGCTTGCCCTCGTCCTCGAACGGTCCCGAGATCCACCACCCGGAGACGAACCCGAGCCCGCGGAGGTGGGCGTTGGCACGCTGGAGGTTGCCGCGGCTCACCTCGAGGTGCGCCAGCTGGAACCGGGCGAGCGCTCGCACCTCCGGGTGGGAGGCGGGGTCGGTGGCGGCTCGCTCGTAGACGCGAGCCAGTCGCCCCAGGTCCGGAAGCTCTTCCTTGAGGCCCTCCAGGGTGGCGAGATCGGCGATCCCGGCCGGCCCGCTCCACTCCCGTTCCAGCGAGGCGGAGGCGGCCGCGAACCGCTGGGCCACCGGGTCCGCTGCTCCCGGGCCGACCGGGGGGAGCGGCCCGAGGGCGCGAGCGACAGAGGCGACGAGGAGAAAAGCGGCTGCGAGGAGATCTGGAAGGCGCCCCATGGAGCTCGGAGGAGTCTAACGCACGGGTCCGGGGGAGGATTTCCCTCTCGCCGGCCAAGGGAAGAAAAGCGCCAGAACCCGCTTACACGAGGGCGTGCGCAGGCACGGGCCAGGCCACCCTTGCCCCTAACGCAAGGAGATCGCCTTCCCGTGTCCGTCGAAGAGGTTGCTCGTGCCGGGGATGGGGCGAACGCCCAGCGGGTCGCCGGACTTGAGCCCGTTGCGCTGGTGGCCCTGGAGCTTGGCGGCGATGATCTGCTTCGTGCCGGAGAGCTCGCAGTAGACCACGGTGGAGTCGCCCAGCTCCTCGATGAGGTCGACCCGGCCGCGCAGCCCTTCCTCCGGCTTGCAGAGGAGGAGGTGCTCGGGGCGGAGCCCGAGG
>Ga0335069_10001515_pt1 | contig 37327 bp, 27 predicted proteins | sample Lox_Sample_11_FD_206714 | JGI IMG/M metagenome (GOLD analysis project Ga0335069, IMG submission 206714) | Soil microbial communities from Loxahatchee National Wildlife Refuge, Florida, United States - Lox_Sample_1.1 | ecosystem: Environmental > Terrestrial > Soil > Wetlands | place: USA... | reverse complement strand
GATGTTGTTGCCGGGGTTGGGGACCGTCACCGAGCCGCGGGTCAAATTCAACGGGGTGTTGCTGTCGAAGAAGATCGCCGTCAGGATATCCGAGGGGGTTCTCGCGTCGTTCGTGCTGAGATTCGATAGCGTGATGACGAGGTCGAGGTTGGAAACCGTGAACGTGGCGATCGTCTTGAGCACCACGCCTTTTTCGCCCTTGACGTTGGAATTCGCGCTGCCCGTGTACGTCACGCTCGTGGGCGAAGTCAGCGCCCGACTGTTCGTGACAAATGTGAATAGAATCAGAGTGACAAAGGCGCTCGCCAGTTTTCTCATACCGATACCCTAAATACCCTGCGTACCCTCTCCACGTGTGCCCTACCCAGACACGCTCACAATCTCTCTCCCAAACAGTCTACCACACGGCTCGCGGCATTGCAACAATGCTGTATTCAACCCGGAAAGCCTCGTTTCGTCAACCACGAAGTTCGGCTGCCGGCATCCAGACGATGCTCCAACCCATTCCGGATGAAGCGCTTAGCCAAACTTGACGGCTCGAAAGACCGCCCCGCCCCTAGAATAAGAACATCGCCTTCGCCTCCAGCGACCCAAACTGGTCCGCGCGCCGTTGGCCGACGAATTCATGGGTGCGCGTGACGCGCGTGTAGCTGATTTCCACATGGCCAAACAGCCTTACCGCGCCACCCGTGCTCAGGTCGGCCACCCAGGGGATCCGTTCCACGCTTGGCCCGCTGCGGAACGAGTTGCCATCCAAAAACAGGTTGTGCTCGACCGCCCGCCCGTCCACTCCGCCGAACAGGTAGCACGCGAACGGGGATGAGTTCGACGTGGTCCCACCGCCGAGCGATGCGGGGGAATCGATCAGTTGCGGGCCGAAATCGTCGGGCAGATTGTAGCCCACCCGGAGGATGCCGCCCAGATTCTGGAAGATCATGATATTACCGAGCTCGCCGCCCATGTGCGGGATGAGATCGAGGTACCGCGCCGTCGCCGCATCCGGCGACAGCCGCCAGAACCGCTGATACTTGAGCAGCAGGCCGGGTTCGCCCGACAACTGATTCTTCCACCCGTGGGGGACGCTGGCGCTGTCGAAAGTCTGATGGAAATGCGTTTGGATCCAGCCCGCCAGCGAGCCGGGTCCGGTCGTCCCGAAATCAGCCTCGAAGCTTTCCTGCACGGGAATGCGGGCATCGCCCACTTCACCCCGGCGCTGCAGGAACGCGCCGCCATAGAGCCAGCCGGCGTACGGGCGGTCGTTGGTGATCAACGCGTTGGTCTGAAGGTTCGCCGGCGTGTACATGTTCTGGCCAAGGACGTACCCGAAGTTTTGCGCGGTCATGCCGAGCCCCAACTTCGGCAGATCGTCGCTGACGGTCCGCGCCCACGGCGGCAGCTCGTTGTCGCCATTGAGCCAGGTGAGCTTCAACCCCTGCGTGTAATGCCGGTCGGTGTGGTCGGCTGTAATCGGATTTGAGAACAGATCGTTCTCCTCGGTCACGGCGAGGAGCGGGCCTTGCCGGTCTCCGCTCGGCTCGGCCGGGGTCACGATGGAGGCCTGGCTGTCCGCCCGGCAATTCCGAGCCGGCAGCACCGAGACCAACATGTAACCTGCGAGTACAACGACACTGAATCGCCTCATGGCAAATTTCTCTTTGGATGCCTCCGAAACGACGAGGGATGCAGTCTATTCCTTGTGGCCGGGCATGCAACCTCATTTTCGCTGGCGCCAAGGATGCGCCTTCATTCTTTGCGCGCTCAGCGCCTGCAGCTTCGCCGGAGGGGCGACGATGTCCTGCCGGTTTGTCGTGTGAGCGTGGAATGGCTTGCTTTTCAGTGAAACTCCGGTCTATAAGGCCCGTTGTTCACCCCGGTTGGGGCCATTCCTCTGGCCGGAGCAAGCGTCCTGTCCGCGCCGAGGCGTTGCGAGTCGGCTCCGGAGGCAATCATGAACAAAGGATGCCAGAAAGCTTCTCGACCATCCCGCTTGCCAACTGTGTTGCCGCCGGCAAACTCGACTGCCTCCGTGGCTTCTCCAAGGGAAGGAGTACGATGAACGGATTTCGCATGGTCACGGTCATTGTCGCCGCTCTGATCATTGCGAAGGTCGTCGAGGCTCAGAATACCAACAGTTGGACGGATGGCAGTGGAAAATGGGAGAACACAGCGGACTGGTCGTTGGGTGTGGCACCGTCCACACCCGATGCCGCCGAGCTTATCACGAACGCCAATACTGGCACCGTGACCATTGATGCTGCAACCGCCAGCAATGCCCCCGCCAGTCTGTCGATCAGTAATTTGACTGTGTCCGCGCCGCCCGGGTTTACCAACACACTATTCCTGAACAACGAAGGAACGGTAGCCCCGCTGGCAGTTCTCAATACACTATCAATCGACGCGAATGGCGCCGTGGCGGTCAACCACTCAGCGGTGCAGATCTTCACCAATCTGTTTGTGGGTATAACTGCCAACAGCGCGACCCTGACCGTCACCAACGGCGGCGCGGTGTCTGACGCCAACGCGTACATCGGGTATACAGGCTGGGCTAGCGACAACTCGGCTGTCATCTCCGATCCCGGCTCGGTCTGGAGCAACAGCGGCACCGTGTATGTCGGTATTGCTCTCCACGGAAATGGCAACCAGTTGATCATCACCAACGGCGGCACCGTGTACAGCGACAATGGACAAGTAGGAGGGCCCGGGCCGGGGTGGGGCACGGCCTTGGTCAGCGGTCGTGGCTCGGTGTGGTTTAACAACCAGGAACTGGAGGTGGGTACTTACTATAGCGGACCCTTCTCGGACGACTCATTGACGGTCGCCGATGGGGGTGCTGCCTTCGCCAGCACGATGAAAGTGTGGTCGGACGAAGTCCTATCCTACGCCACGGTCACCGGAACGGGCTCGGTCTGCAGCGTCAGTGGGGAATTGTTTATTGACGGCGGGGCAGTGACAATCTCCGATGGCGCGGTGCTGTACAGTGACGGCGGCTGGCTGGATGCTGACGTCGTTGCGGAGGTTTTGGTTACGGACCCTGGCTCCGTCTGGGACAACAGTGGGAGCATAACCTTCTCCGGCGTTTACGGCGAGATGACCATCGCAAATGGCGGGGCTGTATTTAGCAGTGGCAGCACTGTGAGCTGCGACACGTGGGAGGGGGGCGGCTCAATAGTGGTCACAGGCAGGGGTTCGGTTTGGAGTAACAGTGCCGACCTAACCATAGGTGCGAACGATGGTGGGGGCTCGCTGACCATCGCTAGCGGAGGCGCGGTGTACAATGCAAACGCTAATCTGGACACAGTCGGTGATGGCCGCGTAACGGTGGGGGTTAGCGGGCCAGGTTCAGTCTGGGAAAACAGCGGGAATCTCTCGATAGGAAATTCTGTGGCGTCGTCATGGGTGCAACTTACGATTAGCGGAGGCGGAATCATTCTCGCCAGCAACATCTTTGAACGTCCGAAATATCCCTCTGCCCAAAACACAATTACTGTTTCAGGCGGCTCCTTGTACGTGACAAACGCGCTCGGCAATGGCGAACTGTATATGTCGGGTGGCACCCTGACACTCAACGGTGGCACGGTCACCGTGGATCAACTCCTCCTGGTGACCAATGGCACCGGTGCCACCGATCTCGTCTTGTTCAACGGCGGGCTGCTCAACAGCGGGGGAACATCCGTGACCAATGGCTCCGTATTCAGGGTCGGGGACGGCACCGATGCGGCGATGTTTCACCTGTTGGGCGGCGTCCATTCCTTTGCCGACAACCTGGAAATCAGCAACAATGCCACGCTCGCGGGTTGCGGCACAGTCAGCGGCAATGTCGTAATCGATCCGGGCGGCACGGTGCTGGCCAACTGCGGTGGCACGTTAAGCTTCACGGGCATCGTCACCAACAAGGGAGTGATCCTCGCCAGCGGGGGTACAGACATCGAGTTCTTCGGCCCCGTGGTCAACAACGGTGTGATGGATGCGCTCGCTGGCACAGTCCACTTCCATTCCACGTTCACCAATACCGGCACGTTCTTCAATTCGAACAATATGCGGATCACGGCCGTAACAAAGAAGAGCAACGATGTCCTGGTGACCTGGACGACGGTGGGTGGCCACAGCTATGTTCTCCAAAGCACGAAGAGCACGGCGATGATTGCTGGGTACAACACGACTTTTGTGGATGTCAGCCCGGCAATTCTTGTCTCTGGTCTTGGCCCTACCGCCACCAACTACCTCGACGCGGGGGCCGCATACGCTCCCGTGGTCACAGCGCCGGGCGGCACCATGGTCACAACCTCAGTTGTGCCGTCAACGGTTTCCATATTGGCAGCGGGCACACGCGGGATTGAGGATTCCTTAAGCAACGCCCTGCCGATAGGAAGCGTTGTGATGCTGGGAACCTTCAGTATGAGCGAACCGACCATCCAGTCGAACTTCCTCGTGGGGAATACCAGCGCGATTATGTCGAACTTCACCGTTTACGGTACGCCGTTCAAGGTTGGTGACGGAACCGGACTTCCTGCGAGTTGGGACACTTCGCAAAGTGCTGCCGGGTTCGGTGGCCAACAGATTTACGTGCTCGCGACAGATAAACCCGCGCTGGCGGCGGCGACTCATCTGGGAATCTATACCGCACCGTCATGGGTGTTCCCCGCCGATGGAGACGAAATCGACATCGACCTCGCAGACGTGACTGATTTTGTCATCGGTGCGCATGGTGGTTCGTTGACTATCGGCCTTCCTGTGGGGGGTGAGACTTACACGTTCACGGACACGGCCAGGTTGAGCGTTCTCCCCGGAAGGATTCTCTTCTATCGCGTCCGGCTCGCGCAATAGGTAGTAGGGAGTGGCCAGGCGCCGTTCTGCCGGAGATCGGCCGGCGTTGCCGGCTCGTCTCCATAATTCGCTGGGCAAAATTCCTGTCAAGGGATATTCTGACGGCGCGCACAGAATGCAACTCATGAAGAGCATCGTCATCGCCATTGGCGGCAACTCGTTGATCAAGGACGACGAGCACCGCAGCGTGGCCGATCAGTACGCCGCGATTGTCGAGACCGCGCATCACATCGCCGATCTCGTCGCCCGCGGGTTCCGCGTGGTCATCACCCACGGCAACGGTCCGCAGGTGGGGTTCATTCTGTTGCGTAGCGAACACTCGCGCGGCCTGTTGCACGAGGTGCCGTTGGATTCGATCGGCGCGGACACGCAGGGCGCCATCGGCTACCAGATCCAACAGGCCATGCAGAACGAGTTTCGCCGGCGCGGCCTGAAAAAATCCGTCGCCACCGTCGTCACCCAGACGCTCGTGGACCAGAATGACCCGGCGTTTCAGAAGCCGAGCAAGCCGATCGGGCAGTTCTACAAGAAAGAGGAAGCGGACGACCGGATGCGCGTCGAGAAATGGACGATGGTCGAGGACGCCGGGCGCGGCTGGCGGCGGGTGGTGCCGTCGCCGAAGCCGGTGCGGATCATCGAGGCTGATGTCATCAAGAAACTCGTCGGTGACGGCTACGTCGTTGTGGCGGCGGGCGGCGGGGGAATTCCGGTGGTGCAGGACGCACAGGGCGACGTGCATGGTGCCGCGGCAGTGATCGACAAGGATCTCGCGTCGGCCGTGCTCGCCAGGGAAATCGGCGCGGACCTGCTGGTGATTTCCACGGCGGTCGAAAAAGTCTGTCTCAATTTCGGCAAACCCGATCAGCAGAGCCTGGATCGCCTGAGCGTTGCGGAAGCCAAACAATACGCAGCGGAAGGCCACTTCAAGCCGGGCTCGATGTTGCCGAAAATCCAGGCCTGCATCCAGTTCATCGAGAACGGCGGATCGGAATCGCTGATCACCTGTCCCGAATCGCTGGCGCTGGCGCTGGATGGTCGGGCCGGCACGCGCATCGTGCGGTAGCTGGCGCAGTGGCGCAACAACCCACCATTTGGGCTGCCCCCTCACCTTAATCCTCTCCCCCGGAGGGGCGAGGAGATCTTCCTCCTTGCGTTGCGGTTCTTGCTGGTGACGGGCTGTCACGCGTCAGATCAAGTGTGTCGCACGACGAAAACTCGTCACCGCGCCGGCGCGTCGATTATCCGTGAGTGTGAGGGCGCGGGCAGGGATGCCCGCTAGTGTTTGGAGAAGCGCACGGACAACGGAGCACGCCGACGCGGCGAGAGGTTCCCGCGCCTGCGAAAAGGCAGCAACTGGGCGATGCGGAACGGCCGGTGAGTCAATTCGAATTCGGCCTGGAGCCAGTCGTCGATTTCATGGCCGGGCTGGCCGCCACGTTCCCGATACAACTCAAATGCGCGGGCGCGGATTTCGTCTTCGGATGGAGTGTTGAACGTCATCGAACACCTCGCCACCACGAGAAAAGGTAGTCCTTGCGGCTGCAGATGCAACTGGAAGAAGGGATGAGTTTGGGATAGGGCGAAGACCTAAGCGGCGGATGGTCAATGGGTGATGGTTACTGGGGCAGGCGGCGCGACAAGGGGGACGGAGCATCGGGTAAATGGCCGGTGGTCGATGGTCATTCGTCGGGGAAATCCACGTCAAAAGTGGCTTGACTCCTCCCCGGCCTTGAGGATACTGGGCCGGGAGGCAACGCCGGGTGCTTCCCCGCCGAGGAAATAGCGCTTTCGGCTGGAAGCGCAGTGCCGGCGGTCAACGAACCACAGCCCACTGGGGCGCCAAGAATGGAGAGAAGAGTCATGGGAGACCTTACAACTACGCTCACCAAATTCGCCATTGTCTGCATCTGTATGTCGGCGCTGACGTCCGCCCGCGCCAACTTGCTGACCAACGGAAGCTTCGAAAGTCCGGGAGGATATGCGACCGCCAATCCCGGTGCAACATGGATCACGGGCTGGGTCGTGATCAACGGCCAGATTGACTACGACCCGGGCTGGCAGGCGGCTGACGGGCTCGCCAGTCTGGATCTGAACGGTTCTCCCGGTGTCGGCGGCGTGGAGCAAACGTTCGCGACGGTACCCAGCCAGCAGTATCTGGTCACGTTCGCGCTGGCGGGGAATCCGGACAGCCAGAAGGTTTACACCATGAGCACGCAAGCCGCCGGTCAAACGGGCAATTTCTCGTTCAATTCGACCGGGCATACGAGCACGAGCATGGGATGGGTCACCGATAGCTGGACATTCACGGCCAACGCCAGCAGTACGACGCTGGAACTGTACAGCACCACCACCAGCACGCCGTATGACGGGCCGGCGCTGGACAATGTGATTGTCACGGCCATTCCGGAGCCATCCACGGTTGCCCTGCTGACGGTCGGAGTCCTGCCATTTCTGGGAATCCGAAAGTGGAAGTTCACGCGGTAGGCTCCAGAACGGCGCGCGGAGAAGGAGAAGGCCGGCCGGAGCCGGCAGATTGTAGCGGATGGTAAATGGCTGATGGTAAATGGGGCGGGCGGTGGGACAAGGGGGGGATTCCGGAGTGCCGAAGTGCCTGAGTGTCTAAGTGTCTGAGTGCTTGAGGGCGGGGAACCGTTAGAGTGCCGGAGTGTCTAAGTGCCTGGGTGCGGATGTTCACCGCGAATGGACACGAATGGGCGCGAAGAATTCACCACAGAGACACAGAGGGCACGGAGTGCGCAACCCCGAATGGTTTCGGGGCAGGCGGGGGGGGGGTGGCGAACGACAGGGTGTTTGGCGTGCTATGCTAGAGTTTTAGCATACCACACGGGCGGGATCCTCCGTCGCCAATCCGCCGTCGTCGAGACTATGGCGGACAAGAGCTATGGAGGACAGGGGCGTCCACGCCACTATTCGGAGAATCAATTTTGGATTTGACAAATATATCGGAGTGGAGATATGATGTATCGGAATGACGAATACCGGAGACAGGAGGAAAGAAGAGATCCTTCGACAAGCTCAGGATGACACCCTCAAGGGAATGAAGGGCGGGCGTGGGAGCCTGCCCCTACGGGGGGCGTCCGTCTGCGCTCTTCGAGCTTCCTCCTTCGCCAAGGCTACGGAGGACGGGTCGGCGCGACAAGGAGGGCCCCCCCCCCATTATATGTTTTTACGAAACGAACCCAAGTTTTGGGGATTATATACTTGACTCAAGACCGCTGGTCTTGTTTCATGATGGGATGGCTTTCACAAAACCGCAGTTCAAACGTGCAGATGTGGATCGAGCAGGGCATGTGTTGGCCTCTCAATCTGCAACGCCTGAAGAACGTGACGGTGCGCTTACCGTGGTGAATAACTGGCGATCTTCTCACGCCTATCCGCTGCTTTCGATCAGAACCACATTGCGACAGCGTGCGCGAAGCGTGTACGGGGGGGCTGTTGTCGCCCAACGCATCAAGCGTATCCCCGCAATTCAAGCGAAGCTTCAAAAAAATCCACACATGAAACTATCGCAAATGCACGACATTGGCGGTTGTCGAGCGATCCTGTTTCCTAGCTGGTTGGTAGAAGAATTGGTAAAAGTGTACGAAAAGGCGGACAGCAGGAATCCCCAACGCGGTATGCAGTTTGTGAAAAAGTTTGATTACATCTCCTCGCCAAAGGCCGATGGGTATCGCAGTATTCACCTTGTCTACAAATATCGCACCACCTCCAAGAAGCTGGCGGTATACAACGGATTAAGAATCGAAATTCAAATACGGTCATACATCCAACATCTTTGGGCGACCGCCGTTGAAACAGTAGACACGTACACAGGCCAAGCACTCAAATCAAACCTCGGTGCGGCGAGTTGGCAGCGTTTTTTTGCACTCGTTTCCAGTGCATTTGCCAGCCTCGAAGCAGAAACGCTGGTGCCGGGTACGCCCTCCGTTCTTCTGGAATTGAAAGCAGAACTGGAAAAACACAAAGATCAAATTGATACGCTAAACAGACTGAGAGAGGTAACGGACATACTGACTTTCAAAACCATCTATGCGCGGTTCTTCCTGATTCTCCTCGATTCAAAAGAGAAAAAACTGAAGATAGAATCGTTTACGAAAGAGCAACTGCAAAAAGCCCAAGATCGGTATCTTGAGGTGGAGAAAGCCAACAAAGACAACCCGCACATGCAGGCCGTTCTTGTTTCTGTAGACTCAGTGGCCGCGCTGAAAAAGGCATATCCAAATTTCTTTATGGACACCGTAGGATTCATGGCCCAACTGAATATGTGGTGGGCTTCTGTTCACTAACAAGGAGAGGCTCAATGCCGAATGAACCAACACCATTCGAGAAATTCCGCGAGTTCACACGCCGGGTCGTCTCAGTCCCGAAGGCTGAGATCGACCGGCGAGAGAAGGCATATAAGGCGGCACGGAAGCGTCTGCGCCGCCGATCTTCGCAAGGAACGGCCTGATTGTGTTAGTTCAAACCGAATCCAGCGAACGGCCTCCGCTTCATGTGGCGCTTGACCGTTTTCGCTTCCCGCGTCCCTGTCGCCGTTTCCTCGTGGCTACCGGCTTCGGAGATCAACTTGGCGTATTTCAATCGACGGCCAATGACACCCATGATGCCAATCAGGAACCGGCCCGCGTCGGTGTTCTTGCGCTCATTGAATCGGAAGGCTTGCTCATCGAGGTATCGAAACAGGTGAAAAGGCTCCACGCTAACGTAGGTGCCGCGAATGGTTCGCTTGAGCAGCGACCAGAAATTCTCAAGCCCGTTGGTATGCACACGGTCTTTCACGTAGCAAACAGCATGATTGATTGTCTCGTGTGCATAGTGGGAATGAAGCCTGTGGTACGAGGGCAGCGTGTCGGTATAGACGGCGGAGCCGGGTTCAACGTGCCTGTAAATGTGCTCGCTCAGTGTTGTGAGTTTGGCACTGGGCACGGCCTTGGCAATCACGCGGCCCTTGCGCTCCAAGATTCCCATCACAACGGCCTTGCCGACCATCCCGGAGCCGGTAGCGCGTTTCCGTCGCTGCCTGTTGTTCATCTTGCGGGAAATGCCGCCGACGTAGGTTTCATCGACTTCGATTTCGCCAGAGAGTTTGCCAATCGAACCGTCACGGAGAGCCAGACGGATGCGGTGAAGCATGAACCATGCGGTTTTCTGTGTCACACCGAGAGCGCGGGCAAGCTCGCAAGAACTGATGCCGTTCTTGGCGTTGCATATCATCCAGAATGCGGGCAACCACTTGTCCAGACCGAGAGGGCTTTCCTCAAAAATGGTGCCGATCTTCACAGAGGATTGCTTCTGGCAGGCGCGGCAGCGGTACAAGCGGCGCTCGGCCATGTATACCGTGTCACTGGACTGGCAGCGGGGACAAGTGACCTTGCCATCGGGCCAGCGAATCGCCACCATGAAGTTGTGCGCGTTATCGGCATCCGCGAAGTACTGGATTGCCTCTTTGAGTGTCTCGGGAAATTCGTTGCTCTCTTTCATGGTGCAAATCTAACAGGAGAATCGTTTTGAGTCAAGTATATAATCCCCCAAGTTTTTGCATGCCGGCTTGGGTTTCTTGAGAAAGGACCCCGAAAACGAACCCAAAACGAACCCAAGTTTAGGGAAAACGAACCCGAGAACATGGTTACCGGAGGCACCCCTCACCTCAATCCTCTCCCTCAAGGGGCGAGGAGAGTGCTGGAGAGAGGATCGCCGACGATTGATGAGTTAGTGCGGCTTGGAGGCAGCAGCCGGCGGGGCGTTGGTCGAGGTGTCGGTGGGGAAGGTGATGGCGGCGTCGACTTCGTCTTCGACGGCTTTGATCTCATCAGGGTTGGCGTCGGCGAACGGGGCGAGGCTGCGCCAGTGAAGTTTGGGCATGGATTTGCTGAGGGTGTACCGGCCGCCGGCCCAGAGTTCGAGCCAGCGCCGGGTATGGGCGGCGTCGCCCTGGACGGCGACATCGACCCAGCGGGCGCCCATGCTGGCGACGGCGACCTTGTTGAAATCGAAGTAGTCGCCGGTGCGGGCGTTGAATCGTTCTTTGCGGACGCCGGCCCAGCGGCCCGAGTCGAAGTAGGCCTCGAACATGCCGCCGGCGATGAAGTGTTGGGCATAATGTTTCTGGAGCGTGACGGGATCGTAACCGTGCTCGATGGTGCCGTCGGGCGCGGGCACGCGGGGGGCGAGTCCGCCGGCGTGGAACAGCGGGAGCGGCTCCTCGTTCTTGCTCGTCCAGAGCCAGAGGCCGCCCCAGATGGAGCGGACCTCGTCCTGGATGTTGAGTTTGGAGTTGACCGCGGCGTTGGTGAGGGCGGTGCGACAAAGGGCGGCGAAGATGCTGTCGAAATTCCAATTACGGAGCTGGAGGTTGCGGGCCTGGGTGGCGAAGCGCTGGTCCTCGGGTGGGAAATGCTTCGGGGGCGAGAGGGGCGCGTCGGCGGCCCGGGTCCCGATCCCGGCGAGAATCAGGATGAACCCAAACGCCAGCCAGAATGTTTTCGAAACGTGCATAAATCAACGCCCGCGGTTGCGTATGTGCCGAGCAATTCGTGCGCCTGGCGTGTTTGCCGCCGGGGCCAGCATCGGACAGGCTCTGCCGGCCGATGGCGCGCGACCAGCACGAGGATGGATCGTACCACGGGGCGGCGTGGGGAGCCAGAGCGATGAATGACCAGATGAAGAAACAGCCGAGCGTTCTGCCCGACCCGAATGTCTGTCGGACCCGCGTGCTCAAACCCGTCGCGCTGGTGGAGTGTCTGGTGGATTCGCCGCAGCAATGCGCGTATGTGCTGGTGTATGGGAATGATTTTTTCTGCCGGCATCCCGATGGCCGGAGCTTCGCGAAGCGATCGCCAACTGACGCGGAACCGGCGTAGCCGCAAGTGATTGCGTTTGTGCCTGCCGGAATGAAGATTGCTCTTTTTGAGGAGTGCTGTGTGCATCTCAAGCGTGATCGACGGCAAAAACACGGCGCGCGCCACGGGAACGGCCCGCGGGGCGTTCACGCTGGTGGAGATGATGATCGTGGTGGCGGTGATCGGGCTGCTGTGCGCATTGGTGATGCCGAGCATGGCGAAGGCGCGCAAGCAATCCCAGGGCCGTCGCGTGCTCAACGACGCGCGCCAGATGGACGCGGCCATCAGCCAGTGGGCACTCGAAACGACGCAGACCGATGGCGCGACCGTCAATACGACGCAGGCGGCTACGTATTTGAAGGCGGCATGGCCGGCGAAAGATATCTTGGGCAACACGTTTCGAATCCGCACGGTCGGCACAAACCAGGTCGCCATCTCGCGACGCACCAAGAACAGCCTCGCCGGGGTGGGAATCGATTGGGGACCGTATTAGGGGACGGCGGGGAGTGAAGCGTGGGGCGCTTCATCGTGGCACGGCAGGTTAGGAAAGTGGCCTGGGTCAGAATCGGACTTCGCCTCATTGCCCGAGCTTTCGCTCATGCCTAAAGTAACCTCAGGTTAGGTTCTCGAGACGGGAGACTACGAGATTCGTCAGGGAACAAACACGCGATCTGTTTCTCTTACAGATATCGCTTCGGAGAATTGAAAGGCGAGTCAATCAAACAAGAAGACGAAAGGAGCAAGGCATGAAGTCGTTCAATGGCAAGATGGCAGTGTGCTTGTTGGGGATGGGTGCGGCGGCGGGATGGTGGATCGTATCAGGCGCGAGCGCGAAATCGGAGAAAGACCATGGCGGAGTGACCCCTCCGCCATTCACCACGCAGTACCGGCGGGTGAATCTGGTTTCGGATCTCAACGGCGTGGCGCGGTTTACCGATCCGAACCTCGTGAATCCGTGGGGGATTGCAATTGTGCCGTCTTCGGGCCGGGTGTGGGTGGCGGACAACGGCACCGGTTTGTCGACGATTTACAGCCCGAGCGGAACGGTGCAGTCGCTGGTCGTGACGGTCGCGCCGCCGGCGGGCAGCACGAATACCGCGGCGCCGGACGGCCTGGTGCTGGACGGTCTCGGCCGGTTCCATATCAGCGAGGGGACGAATTCCGCGGCGGCCCTGTTCATCTTCTCGACGGAAGATGGAACGGTATCCGGCTGGAGTCCGTCGGTGGACCCGACCAACACGATTCTGATGGTGGACCAGTCGGCGTCGAACGCCGTGTTCAAGGGGCTGGCGCTGGCGACGGACAGCTCGTCCAACGAGTTTTTGTTCGTGACGGATTTTCATAATGGGATCGTCGAGAAGATCGATACGAACTTCAATGTGGTGGCGTCGTTTACGGACACGAGTTTGCCGGCGGGATACGCGCCGTTTGGGATTCAGAACGTGAACGGAGACCTGTATGTGACGTTTGCCGTGCAGGACGATGAGAAGCATGACGATGTGGCGGGGCCGGGCAACGGCTTCGTGGGTGTATTCGACGTGAACGGGAACCTGCTCCGGCAATTTGCGGCGCACGGCGCGTTGAACTCGCCGTGGGGCATCGCACTGGCACCGGACGGCTTCGGTGAATTCAGTGGCGCGGTGCTGGTGGGCAATTTCGGCGACGGGACGATCAACGCGTTCGCGACGAACGGCACATTTCTGGGTCAGCTCACCGATGCCTGGGGCAACGTGATCGCGATCGATAGCTTGTGGGGCCTGGCGTTCAACACTCCCCCGACGATCACGGTTGGATATGGGCATCACACGGTGCAGGTCGAAGACATCGACAAGCTGAAGCTGTATTTCACCGCGGGCATTGGCGGGGAAGGTCACGGATTGTTTGGAATCATCAAGCCGGTGCGTCATGACTTCCGGTTTGATGGGTTCGATGGGTTCGGCCACGACTATTAATCGCGTCCGCAGATTGCGCCGGCGTCTCGCGGGGAGTAATCCCCGCGGGACGCTGGCGCTTTGGGATCTCCAGTAGTTGGGCAGCGGTTTGTTCGTTCCGAAAACCGGATCCGCTGCCCGAGGTATCGCGGAAGTTAGAAGCCCTGCGCCTGCAGGAAGCCCTCAACCTGACGCAGGCGGGTCGGATGCCGCATCTTGCGCAACGCCTTGGCCTCGATCTGGCGGATGCGCTCCCGCGTCACGCGGAACTGGCGGCCCACTTCTTCCAGCGTGCGGCAATAGCCGTCGCCGAGACCGAACCGCAACTGGAGCACCTTGCGCTCGCGCTCGGTCAGCGTGTCGAGCACGTCATTGAGCTTCTCTTTGAGCAGCGAGTACGACGCCATGTCGGACGGATTCTCGGCGGATTTGTCCTCGATCAGATCGCCGAAGCTGGTGTCTTCGCTGTCGCCGATCGGGGATTGCAACGAAATCGGCTGCTGGGCCATCTTGAGTACGGCGCGCACGCGGTCGACGGGCATCTGCATTTCCTCGGCGACTTCCTCGGGGGTCGGTTCCCGGCCGAACTCCTGGAGGAGCTGCTTCTGGACGCGCATCAATTTGTTGATCGTCTCGATCATGTGGACCGGGATGCGGATCGTGCGGGCCTGGTCGGCGATCGAGCGGGTAATGGCCTGGCGAATCCACCACGTCGCATACGTCGAAAACTTGTAGCCGCGCTGGTACTCGAATTTCTCGACGGCCTTCATCAGGCCCATGTTGCCTTCCTGGATGAGGTCGAGGAACGACAGGCCGCGATTCGTGTACTTCTTGGCGATGGAAATGACGAGACGCAGGTTGGCCTCGACCATTTCGGCCTTGGCCTGCACGGCTTTTTTCATCCACGACTTCAGCTCGTCGTGGGCCTTGATGAACTCCTCGGTGTTCATCCGCGCGGTCAGTTCGAGCTTCTTGAGCTTGCGCTCCTCGTTGCGCAGATCCGCTTCGAGGGCCGGGGATTTGCGCAGCTTCTCCATGCGGTCGATTTGAAACAGCGTGTCGTCGAACCGCTCGCGGACCTCGTTGGCCTTCTCGACGAATTCTTCGAGCACCTTCTGTTTGAAATAGAACTTCTCGAACAGCTTTTGCAGGGCGGTATCGGACTTCTTGAAGTCGCGGCGCAACTTCTCGGCTTCGCGCTTGCTCAGGCCCGAGCGGGTAAACTTCTCGTATTTCCCGTCCACCGTCGTGTCGGCCTTTTCCACCTGGGCCAGCAGGCGGGGCAGCACCCGCATGTATTGCTCGCGGCCGTCGATCTTCTTGTCGATGATGACGCGGTCGAACCGCTCCTTGCCGCTCAACAGCCGTTTGGCCAGGCCCATGTGCTCTTTGGCCGTAAACCCGAAATTGTTGATGATCTGCTTGACGTGGTTTTCGGCCGTCTCGATGCGCTTGGAGATTTCCACTTCCTGCTCGCGCGTCAGCAGCGGCACCTGGCCCATCTGCTTGAGGTACATGCGGACCGGGTCGTCGAGGATGTCGAGGCGGGAATCGACCTTGGCCGTCTCCTTCTCCTCCTCGGCTTCGCGCTTGAAGCGGTCGACTTCCGACGCGTCGATGATCTCGATGTCCATCCCGCGGAGCTGGATGATGATCGCCTCGAGTTCTTCCGGGGAGAGAATGTTTTCCGGCAGGATATCGTTGAGGTCGCCGTAGGTGAGGTAGCCCTGTTCCTTGGCGAGCTTGATCAACTCCTTGAGTTTTTCGTTTTTCTCTTCGCGGTCGAGCTTGGGAGGCTCGGGAACGGCAGGTTTCTTCCGATGATGATTGTCCTTCGCCATAGTGTGTTGCAGCGCCGGGTAGTTACTATTTTCCCCTCAAGAGCGCGCCAATATGCCGTAATTTCGAGTTCAAGTCAAGGAACTGTTTCTGCAGCGCCACGAGCTCGGCCGGGGCCAGCCCGTCGGTTTGTTGTTGCCGCTGAATCTCGTGCACCTTCCCCTCCAACCAGCGGCGCTGCAACAGCATGAGCGAGTTGGGCGCTTCCTTCTCGGGATCTTTGATCGTCCGCCGCGCCAGCAGGAGTTCGGAAACGAGGCGCTCGGATTCTTCGCGCTGTCCGTCCGCGAGCAGCGAGTGCGGCCCGTTCCATCGACCGCCTCGGTGAAGGTCCAAAACATGCTGAATGGTTTCCCCAGCCACGCTGCGGCTCAGCCATGCCGCGTCCAGCGTCCCCATGACCAGATCGATCACCTCGGGACTGGCCAGCATCGCCTGGAGCAAGGTTTCCTCCTCGGGCAATCCGCGCGGCCGACCCGCGCCGATGTCCGGCGTCTCCTCATCGACGGCTTCGCCTTCGGCGGCGTTGCGCTGGCCGCGGCGGGCGCTCGACAATCTGGCGACCTCGCGGCGGAGCGCGTCCTCGCTGATATCGAGTTGCTTCGCCGTGCGTTGCGCATACGTGGCCAGTAAAATCGGCGTGGGAATGCGCGCCAGCCACTCGGCCATTTGCCGGCCGATTTGGAGTTTGCCCCGCTCGGAGTGAGGATCGTGTTGCCGGCAGAGCCGGTCCAGCAGATACGCGAAGAAGCTCGGAGCGTTGGCAATCAGCTCTCTCAACTTGTCCGCGCCGAACGCCTTCACAAAGCTGTCGGGGTCATGTCCCTGTGGCAGCACGGCGACGCGGATCACGACGCCGGCGTCCCACAACGGCTCGGCGCTGCGCACGATGGCGTTCTGGCCGGCGGCATCGGCGTCGAACATCAGCACGACTTCCTCGGCGTAGCGTTTCAAAATGCGCGCGTGTTGTTCGGTCAACGCGGTGCCTTGCGGGGCGACGACGTTCTCGATCCCCGCCTCGTGGCACGAGATCGTGTCGACCTGCCCCTCGCAGACAACGGCGAACGCCTCTTCGATGATCGCCCGCTTGGCCTTGTCGAGCGCGAAGAGGATGCGGCCTTTCTGGAAAATCGGTGTCTCGGGGGAGTTGACGTATTTGGGCTGGTCCTTCTCGTCGGTCAGGATCCGGCCGCTGAAGCCGACGGTGCGACCCTGCTCGTCGCAAATCGGGAACATCAGCCGTCCGCGGAACCGATCATAAAAGCCGTCGCCGCTTTCCCGCCGCAACGCGAGCCCGGCGGTTTCCAGCAACTCGGCGGAGAACTTCTTGCCGGCGGCGTGTCGGATCAGTCCATCCCATTTGTCGGGCGAGTAACCGAGCCGCCATTTCTTGGCGACCTCGGCTGTGATCTTGCGTTTCTTCAGATATTCGCGGGCGACGCTGGCGCTGCGTTCCTTCATGAGGTTGTGGTGGAAGAAATTCGCGGTCAGTTCGTGGAGTTTCAGCAGGGATTCTTTGACGTCGCGGGTGGGTTCACCGGCGCGCTCTTCGTACTCGAGCTTGATCCCGGCGCGCTCGGCCAGTCGGCGGACGGAGCCGACAAAGTCGAGGTTCTCGTACTTCATCACGAAGGTGAACACGTCGCCGCCGGCGCCGCAGCCGAAGCAGTGCCAGATTTGCTTTTGGGGATTGACGTTGAAACTCGGGGTCTTCTCCTTGTGGAACGGGCACAAGGCGCGGAAGTTCGCTCCTGCGCGTTTCAACGGGAAATACGAGCCGATCACCTCGACAACGTCGTTGTTTTGGCGAATGTGCTCCAGAACGGGTTGGGAAATGATACAGGCCACGGTTGATTGGAAGGGCGAATTAGCTCAGCGAAATGGCACACGACAGCCGGTTCCGCTTCGATTCTAACTCGCCTCGCAATGTATCCCCCTTTTCAGGTGCGCAGTCTAGCGCACGAACCCGAAAAACTCCAGTTCAATTTGTCTGTGGCTGCAGATGCAGTATGTAATTCTCGAAGTCCGACTGCCAGCGGTCGATGTCCGCCCCGAACCGGCGCTGGAAACTGCGGTAGTCATCCTGGCCGTATTTGAGGTCCTGCATGTAGCGGCGGAATTCGCTCTGCCCGAACCGCTCGCCGTTCGAGTTCACCAGATAATAGACCAGTGCCCAGCTCATCGGGTAGGCGACGTTGGCGTTGGCGTAAAACGTGTTGCGGTCCCATTGGATCAACTGGGACAACGGCGGCGCCTGTTTATTGGCGATCAGCGCCTGGGCGTAGAGCAGCTTGCCGCGGCTGACCTGGCCGACGTGGAATTGCGAGCCGGTGATGAACGCGGTCTCGAAGTACTGCGCCATGCCTTCGTTGAGCCACATCGGAATCCGCTGGCCGAGTTCGTACCCGATGAACTGATGGAACCCTTCGTGCGCCAGCACCCGCCAGAGATTCGGGCTCTCAAACGTGACCAGCTCGTAGAACGTGTTGCCCGCTTCGTCGGTCTTGAGATGACAATAACCGGCCAGCCCGGCATGGGTCAGGGACACCGTGCCGCCCGCGTACTTGCGGAAATCATCGGCGTTGTCGAACACGACGACGCGCGCCCCGGATTTCCCGGACCAGTTTTGGAAATATTTCTCGTACTGGCCGAGGATGGCGGTCATGAATCGGTTGACTTCCGAGGCCAGTTGTCGGCTGCTCTGGCAGAGGACCTGATAGCGGCTGTTGGTGTCGCCCACGCGCGGGAAGTCGGCCAGGTTGGGCGCGCCCGTGTCCTGCGCGAAGATCACGGTCGCCGTCGTCACGGCCAGAAGGGCAAGCAAAGTCCTGAATTTCACGGCTGCACCATAGCGCAAGCACGGGCATATTTCCAGCAGGGAGAATCAAGGGATGGAAGGGTTGGCGTAGACACGGACGTTATTTTTTGCTGACCGACCGCCAGAGGGTATCCAGCGCGAGAATCAGCGGCAACGCTACGACCAGCCTAACAATCACGAAACGAATCCCTCGCAGGTCGAGGACAACACCCACAAGAACACTGGCAGCGAGAATGCCGGCAAGTTGGGTCCAAATGGAAGTGTGCGTAAACCTATTCACTGCACCTCAACTGTAGTATGTGGTTCTGCGCGTGCCGTAGCAAGGTGTTTTCCGTTGCTCCGCTACGAGCGAGAGGCTATGCTGCGGGCGGGATGGAACCACAAAACGACCTTATCAAGCCGCGTCTGGAAAAACGCGAGAAGCTGATCGACAAAGGCATCGACCCCTACGGCGGGCGATTCGACGTGAGCGAATCGATCGCCACCGCGCGGGCCAACCCGGTACCCGACCGCGAGGTGCGGCTGGCGGGGCGCGTGATGAGCCATCGCGACATGGGCAAGAGCCTGTTCGCCGACCTGAAAGATTCCACGGCGAAGATCCAGATTTACGTCAAAAAGCAGGACATCGGCGACGAGCAGTTCGATCTGGTCAAGAATTACATCGATCTCGGCGACATCATCGGCGTGGTCGGGAAACTGTTCACGACCCACGCGGGCGAGCTGACGGTCAAAGTGGAGAACGTGACGCTACTGAGCAAGGCGATCCAGCCGTTGCCCAAAGAGTGGTACGGCATCAAGGACGTCGAGACGCGGCTGCGCCAGCGCTATCTCGATTTGGTTCTCAACGACAACGTCCGCGACACGCTGCTGACCCGCAGCCGGATCGTCGCGGAAATCCGGAAGTTTCTCAACTCGCGCGGGTTCATCGAGGTGGAAACGCCGATGATGCAGCCCATTGCAGGCGGGGCGGTCGCGAAACCGTTCAAGACGCACCACGAAGCGCTCGACATCGATCTGTTTCTGCGCGTCGCGCCGGAGCTGTACCTGAAACGGCTGCTGGTCGGCGGGTTCGAGCGGATCTACGAGATCAACCGCAATTTCCGCAATGAAGGCATCTCGCGCCGTCACAATCCCGAGTTCACGATGCTCGAAGTCTATCAGGCCTACGGCGACTACGAGACGATGATGGACCTGGCGCAAGGATTGATTGTGTCGGTCGCGGAGAACATTGTGGATTCGCTGCTGATCAAACGCCCCGACGGCCAGGAGATCGACCTGACGCCGCCGTGGCGGCGGGTGACGTACCACGAGCTGGTCGAAGAACGGATCGGCAAGGAGTGGTTCACACTGTCACCGGACGAGCAGCGGACGCGGGCGACCAACATGGGCGTCGAGTTTCCGCCGGGCGCGCCCGATTACGAGGTGACCAACGCGATCTTCGAGAAGACAATCGAGCCGACATTGATGAACCCGACGTTTGTGACGCATTTGCCCGCGGAACTCGTCGTGCTGGCCAAGCCCAACAAGCAGGACCCGCATGTGGTCGACGTTTTTGAGCTGGTGATCAACGGGCAGGAAATCGCGCCGGCCTATTCCGAGTTGAACGACCCGGTGCTGCAACGCGTGCGGCTGTTGATGCAGGCCCGCGGACACGACGAGAAGCTCGACGAAGATTTTCTGATGGCCCTCGAACACGGCATGCCGCCCGCCGGCGGGATGGGCATGGGGATCGACCGGCTCGTGATGATGCTCACCGGCGCCGAAAGCATCCGCGACGTGATCCTGTTCCCGTTGTTAAGGCCACAAACATAGAGGAAAATCCGAAATACGAATCTCGAAATCCGAAACATTCACAAGACTCGAATGTCCCAAATGGCCGCCGCGCTTCCTACTGGAGTATTGGTAGTTCGAGTTTGCCCGCTTTCTTCGGATTTCGGATTTCGAGCTTCGAGTTTGTCGCGATCATGACTCGTTTGCCCTTCGAACTGTTTCTCGGGCTCCGCTATCTCAAGCCCAAGCGCACGTTCGTCTCCGTTATCACCCTGATCTCATTGGCGGGCGTGATGATCGGTGTCTGGGTGCTGATCGTCGTGATCGCCGTGATGAGCGGGTTCGACCGCGAGCTGCGGGAGAAACTGATGGGCATGCACGCGCACGTCACGGTCACGGGCGGCGTGATCGAGCACAGCGACCAGTTGCTGAAGACGGTCCTGGCCACGCCGCACGTGGAAGCGGCCACGCCATTCGACATGGGATTGGTGTTTCTCGAATTCGAGCATCACGTCGCGACGCCGTATTTGAAGGGGATCGACCCGAAACGCGAGGTGACCGTGAGTCAGCTCGGCACGTATATCAAGGAAGGCAGCCTCGATCTCGACGGGGAGAAGGTGGTCATCGGGCGCGAGCTGGCCTCGCAGTACGGGATTTTTCTCGGGGACAAAATCACGGTGTCTTCACCGCGCTACTTTGAAAAGAAAGGGCAGGAAGTCGATCTGCCGATGGATTTGACGGTGACGGGCATTTTCGAATCGGGGATGTACGAGTACGACATCGGCCTGATCTTCACGTCGTTGGAGACGGCGCAGGAACTCTACGGCCTGGGCAATGCCGTGCAGGGGATCGAAATCAAGACGGACGATCCGATCCGCGGCGCGCAGGCGGTGGCGCAGACGCTGGACCGGAAGCTGCCGCGGCCGTTGGTGGCGCAGACGTGGGCCCAGATGAATTCCAAGCTCCTCGGGGCGATCGAGGTCGAGAAGACCACGATGTTCATCATTCTGATCTTCATCAGCGTGGTCGCGGCGTTTTCAATCACGAGCACACTGATCACGGTGGCGGCGGAGAAGACGAACGAGATCGGCGTGCTCAAGGCCGTGGGCGCGACGCCGGGACGGATCGCGCGGATGTTCTTGTTCCAGGGCTTTGTCGTCGGCCTGCTCGGCACGACGCTCGGCGTCGCGTTTGGATACCTGACCATCGACCACGTCGATGCGGTCCGCGAATTCCTGGCGAACGTGTTGCACGTGGAAGTGTTTCCGCGGGAGATTTACAATTTCCCGCGCATCCCGGTGTATCTGGCGGCTCGTGATCTCGCGATGATCATCGGCTCGGCGATGGTGATCTCGACGCTGGGCGGTCTGTTGCCCGCGTTGTGGGCGGCGCTGCTGGAGCCGGTGGAGGCCCTGCGCCATGAGTGACAACATTCTGGCGGCGCGCGACCTGCGGAAAGCGTACACACTCGGGAAACATCGCGTCGACGTGCTCAAGGGCATCAACCTCGAAGTCAAACGCGCCGAGGCGGTCGTCATCACGGGTCCATCCGGCGCGGGCAAGAGCACGTTGTTGCATCTGCTCGGGGGTCTCGACGAACCTTCGTCCGGCGAGGTCACGCTGGGCGGCCAGTCGGTGTTTTCGCTATCCGGCACGCAACGGACGCGGCTGCGCAACGAACAGCTCGGCTTCGTGTTTCAATCCTACAATCTGCTGCCGGAACTCGACGCGCTGGAAAATGTCTGCGTCCCTGCGCTCGTGGCTGGACGGCGGGGCAACGACGTGATCCAGCGGGGCAGGGAATTGCTGGAAGCCGTCGGGTTGGGCGGGCGGCTGGAACATCGTCCCGCGGAATTGAGCGGCGGCGAACAGCAGCGGGTAGCGGTGGCGCGGGCGTTGATGAATCGGCCGGCGTTGTTGTTGGCGGACGAACCGACCGGCAACCTCGATGCCAGGACAGGCGAAGCGATACTCGACGTGCTCTGGCGGCTGCGCGAGGAATCAGGGACGACGCTGGTGATGGTCACGCACGACCAGCACGTGGCCACGCGCGGCGAACGGGTGTTGGAAATTGCGGATGGAGTGATCCGGTAGGAAACGCCGATGCCGCCTGCCGTAATGCAGACATGAAGAAGCCGCTCCCAGAAGTCATTTCGATGCGCGGTAGTCGTTCCGACGACCGTGCGATTGGCTTTTCGTAACGGCTGGGCGGGCACGCTGAATCTGGAACCGGCATTGCGCGGGCGGGTGTTCGGCGCATTGAGGCGGCCGGAGAGTTTCCGCAGAGTCGAGGTGCATGACGGCGCGCTGGTGTGGGCCGGATGGCGCTGACATCGGCCCGAGTGTTCTGCGTTACTGGTGCAAGCTCGGTCGGGTGTGCAGCCAGGAAGAGTTGGACGGTCATCTTGCGAAGGAATTGGCGACTGAAACGACTCGCGCGGTTGCGGAGCCGAAGCGACGGTACCGGGTGAACTCCAGGCACTAGACGGGTGACCCGGTTTCGTGTGCTGGTCTTGACGGCCTGCCGTCGCGGGCGCGGATTTCCCACCGAAGTCGGCAAGCTGACATATAGATTGCAGCGGGTGCGCTTCTGCTGTAGATACAGAGACCAATGTGAAGGAAGAATTGTGAAGATCTACCTGGACGGCAAATACGTTTCGGACGACGAGGCAAAGATATCGGTCTTTGACCATGGCTTGCTGTATGGCGACGGGGTGTTCGAGGGCATCCGGCTGTATGGCGGCCGGATTTTCCGCCTCGAGCAGCACCTGGATCGGCTGTTCGATTCGGCGAAGGCGATCATGCTGCCAATTCCGATGACGAAGGAAGATCTGATCGAAGCGTGTTGCGAGACCTGCCGACAGAACAAGCTGAAGGACGGTTATATCCGCCTCGTCGTGACCCGCGGCATCGGCTCCCTCGGGCTGAATCCGTTCCGCTGCAAGAGACCGACGGTGTTCATCATCGCCGACCGGATCGAATTGTATCCCGAGGAGGTGTACCACAAGGGATTGAAGCTGATCACGGCGAGCACGCAACGGACGAATCCGGCGGCGGTCAATCCGGCGGTCAAATCATTAAATTATCTAAACAACATCCTGGCGAGGATCGAGGCCGTGAACGCGGGGACGGACGAAGCGATCATGCTCAACAGCCAGGGACACGTGGCCGAATGCACGGGCGACAATGTTTTTGTGGTGCGGCGCGGCAAACTGGAAACGCCGCCGGTCAGCGCCGGCGCGCTGATCGGGATCACGCGGCAGGTGGTCATCGAACTGGCGGCCAAGCGGAACATCGACGTGAGCGAGCCGAACCTGACGCGATACGATTTGTGGGCGGCCGATGAGGTGTTCCTCACGGGGACGGCGGCGGAAATCGTGCCGGTGGTGAACCTCGACGGCCGGGTGATTGGCTCGGGGCGTCCGGGCGCGCTCACCTTGAAATTGACCGGGGACTTCCGTAAGTTGACCCGGAGCGACGGGGTGTTGATCGGCGCGAAATAGAAGCCAGACCATGCTTTGCGACATTTGCAAGAAGACGGAGGCGACAGTCCATCTGACCCAGATTGTGGACGGGAAGATGTTGAAGGTGGATTTGTGTGAATCCTGCGCGAAGGAGAAGGGGGTGCAGGAGGCGGCGGGATTTTCGCTGGCGAACCTGCTGGTCGAGCTCGGGGCGGGGGAGGAATCGAGGATCGAGGCGCCGGGGGCGCCGTGTCCGGTGTGTGGGTTCACGCAGGCGGAGTTCAAGAAGACCGGTCGGCTGGGCTGCAGCGCGTGCTGGGAGACATTCGAGCCGTCGCTGGCGTCGCTGTTGAAGGCGATGCACAAAGGGGACCATCACGTGGGCAAGATTCCGGCGCGGGCGATGCACACGCTGGCGCTGAGCAGCAAGATGCAGGAGTTGACGGAGCAACTGGAAAAGGCCGTGCGGGAGGAGAAGTACGAGGACGCCGCGCAGATTCGCGACCAGATTCGCGAGATGGAAGCGAAGTGGAAAAAGGTGGCGAGCGCGGCGCATCCGTCCGTGTGATCGGGGCCGAGGGGTACGGGCATGAAGATCGACGATTTGCTGAAGAGTCCGAGTGAATGGGTCAAGGCGGAGGGGCCGAACAGCAAGATTGTCATGTCATCGCGGGTGCGGCTGGCGCGGAACATCCGCGATCATCCGTTTCCGGGGTGGGCGAAGAAGGCCGAGCGACAAAAGCTGCTGGAGATGATCCAGCCGGTGGTCGAGGCGCTGCCCGAGATGGCCGACCATTTCGGGGATTCGATGGATAACATCAGCGCGATCCACAAGCAGGTGTTGGTGGAGCGCCATCTGATCAGCCGGGAGCACGCCGCCAAGAACGTTGGCAGCGGCGTGGTCATCAACGACCGCGAAACCATCAGCGTGATGGTCAATGAAGAAGACCATCTGCGGATGCAGGCGATCAAGTCGGGACTCCAGCTCAAGAGCATTTTCAAGATCATTGACCGGGTCGACACCGAGCTGGAGGAGCATCTCGACTTCGCGTTTTCGCCGAAGCTCGGTTATTTGACGGCGTGCCCGACGAATGTGGGGACGGGGATGCGCGGGTCGGTGATGTTGCATTTGCCGGGGATGGTGTTGAGCGACCAGATCAACCAGGTGGTGCAGGCGGTCAACAAACTGGGTCTGGCCGTGCGGGGGTTGTACGGGGAGGGGACCGAGGCGCTGGGCAATGTGTTTCAGGTGTCGAATCAGACGACGCTGGGCGAAAAAGAGATGGAGGTCATCGACCGTCTCAACAAGGTCATCCTGCAAATTATTGAACACGAGGAGAACGCGCGGATCACGCTGCTTGAAAAGAAGCCAAAGTTGGTTTATGATCAGATCGGGCGTGCGTATGGCATTCTAACCAATGCACATACAATCAGTTCGAAAGAGGCATTGAATTTGCTTAGTTTGGTAAGAATGGGGGTAGATTTAGAGATGTTTCCGGTCGCAACGCGTGGAACGGTGGACGAGATGTTCATTCTGTCGCAGCCGGCCCATGTGCAACGCGCCGCCGCGAAGAAGCTGACCGCCGAGGAACGGGACGTGCTGCGGGCGGAGCTGATTCGCACACAGTTGGGGACGATTTCGAAGCCGGATTTGAGTGACCGTCCGCGAGGGGACGGGGGACGAGCCGAGGCAGAATGAGAGGACGGTGATGGAAATGAACAATTTCACACCGCGAGCGCAGCAGGTGCTCGCGTTGGCCCGCAAGGAAGCGGACCGGTTTAACCACAACTACGTGGGCACGGAACATCTGCTTCTGGGTCTGATCAAGCTGGGCCAGGGCGTCGCCGTCAACGTTCTCCAGAAAATGGGACTCGATCTCGAGACCGTCCGCATGGAGGTCGAGAAACAGATCGGCACGGGACCCGAGACGAAGATGGTTGGCAACATTCCCTACACGCCGCGCGTGAAGAAGGTCCTGGCGCTGGCGCAAAAGGAAGCCAAGCAGCTCAATCACAATTACGTCGGCACCGAACACATTTTGCTCGGCTTGCTACGGGAAGGCGAGGGGGCCGCGGCGCGCATTCTGAAATCGCTCGACGTGGACATCGAGCGGTGCCGCAACGAGATTTTGAAGGAGCTCGATCCGAATTTCACCCCCAGTGAAGGACAGACCGAGGAGACCGAAGCCGCCGGCGGTGGCGGCAAGAAGGAGATGAAGACGCCCGCGCTGCGGATGTTCGGGCGCGACCTGACCGAGCTGGCCCGCAAGGGCGACCTCGATCCGGTGGTCGGCCGCCAGAACGAGATCGAGCGGGTCATCCAGATTCTGTGCCGCCGCACGAAGAACAACCCGGTGCTGCTGGGCGAAGCCGGCGTGGGCAAGACGGCGATCGTCGAGGGCCTGGCGCAGGAAGTCGCCAAGGGCAATGTCCCGGAGATTCTGCGCGACAAACGCGTGGTCACGCTCGACCTGGCGTTGATGGTGGCGGGCACGAAATATCGCGGCCAGTTCGAGGAACGCATCAAGGCCGTGATGGACGAGATCAAGCGGTCGAAGAACGTGATTTTGTTCGTGGATGAATTGCACACGATCGTCGGCGCCGGTTCGGCCGAGGGCGCGATGGACGCGAGCAACATCATCAAGCCGGCGCTGTCGCGCGGCGAGCTGCAGGTGGTCGGCGCCACGACGATGAACGAGTACCGCAAGTACATCGAGAAGGACGCGGCGCTGGAGCGCCGGTTCCAGACCATCGTGGTCGAACCGCCGACGGTCGAGCAGACGGTCGAGATTTTGAAGGGGCTCCGCCCGAAATACGAAGAGCATCACCGCGCCAAGTTCTCCGACGAAGCGTTGTCGGCGGCGTCGCGGCTTTCGGACCGCTATATCACGGGCCGATTCCTGCCCGACAAGGCGATCGACGTGGTCGATGAAGCGGGCGCGCGCGCGCGCATCCAATCGATGACGCGGCCGCCGAACATCCAGGATTCCGAGCGCGAGATCGAGAAGATCAAGGAAGAGAAGGAATCGGCGATCAAGGCCCAGGACTTTGAGTTGGCGGCGAGCTTGCGGGACAAGGAAAAGCAGGCCCGCGAACGTCTCGAACAGACGCTGGCGGAATGGCGCCAGGCTCGCGACGAGAAACAGATTGTGATCACCGAAGACGACATCATGCAGATCGTCGCCAAGTGGACGGGCATCCCGCTGAGCCGGATGGAGCAGAAGGACGCCGAGAAGCTGCTGGCGATGGAAGGCGAACTGCGCAAGACGGTGATCGGCCAGGACGAAGCGGTAATTGCGATCAGCAAGGCGCTGCGGCGCAGCCGCGCGGACCTGAAGGACCCGAACCGGCCGATCGGCTCGTTTGTGTTCCTCGGGCCGACGGGCGTGGGCAAGACGCTGATGGCGCGGGCGCTGGCGGAATTCATGTTTGGCGATCAGGACGCGTTGATCCAGCTCGACATGAGCGAGTACATGGAGAAATTCAACGTGTCGCGACTGGTCGGCTCGCCGCCGGGCTACGTCGGCTACGAGGAAGGCGGCCAATTGACGGAGCGGGTGCGGCGGCGGCCGTACTCGGTCGTGTTGTTCGACGAGATCGAGAAGGCGCACCCCGACGTGATGAACATGCTGCTGCAGATTCTCGAAGACGGGCATCTGACCGACTCGCTCGGGCGGAAGGTGGACTTCCGCAACTGCGTGGTGATCATGACCTCGAACATCGGAGCCGAGATGATCCGCAAGGCGGGCGAGCTGGGCTTCGCGCCGGTCAAGGAAGAGCACACCTACAGCGACATGAAGGGCAAGCTGATGGAAGAGGCCAAGCGCGCGTTCAAGCCGGAGTTTATGAACCGCCTCGACGACGTGATTGTGTTCCACAACCTGAACCGGGGCGACATGGGCCAGATCGTTCATCTCGAAGTCGAGAAGGTCAAGAGCCGGCTCAAGTACAAGGACGTCGAGATCGCGCTGACGCCGGCGGCGACGGAGTTCCTGATCGAGAAGGGCTACGACCCGCAGTTCGGCGCGCGGCCGTTGCGGCGGGCCGTCGAGAAATATCTGCAGGATCCGCTGGCGGAGGAGATCCTGCGGGGCAACATCAAGCCCAACGAGACGATCGAAGTCAGCGTCGGCGACGACAAGGAGAAACTGGTTTTCAATCAGTTGGCGGCCAGCGCAAGCTGATCCTCCTTCGCCCATCCGCCGTTGTCGAGACCATGGTGCGGCGGACAAGGGCTACGGAGGACAAGTCCGATTGACAGGTTTCACCCCGGGGCCGCCCCGAAGCAATTCGGGGCGGCTTCTTTTTTTGTGGAGAAGTTGGAAGGCGGCGGGGGCACGGTGACAGGCGCGTCACCAGGCGAGATCCCGTTCGAATCCGGTCGCGACCAGGAGACCGCCAAAGCGCGCTTTGAAGGCGCGTTTCAACCGGTTATCGAAATGATTCTTCCAGTCGCCGGCGACGCCTTTGCGCTCGTGGGCGGTGACATCCTCCAGACCCCGTGGGCGACCGGTGAGTTGCTCGAAGCGGTTCGTCAGGATCGCGTGGCGGAGGCGTTGATGGTCCACCGGGAGCCGGCACTCATCCACGAGGACCCGTTGGAGGATTTCGGCATCGCGATCGAGCAGGTCGCAGTAGCGGATGAGGGGCTCACCGGATTCGAGCCATGACGTCTGGATCCGGGCGCATTCTGGAAGCCATTCATCCATCATGTAAACCATGCCGTCTTCGAAGCTGGTGGACTGCAGGACGCGACGGAGTTTCGCGGCGTCCGAGTCGAGTATCGGATGACTGAATTTTGCGCTGAAATAGGCGGAGACCAGCGTGTCCCTCAGGTCACGGATGACAACAAAGTGGCGGGCGCCCGCCGGCTTGGGGACAGCGTCGAAATCTTGTTTGGTGACATAGACGGACGGGTATACCCTGCCGGCGCGTAGCGGCCAGTGCAGGAACTGGGCGTTTCCCGGCTCCGGTTTGACGATCGACCCCGGGGAGGCGGCAGCGAGGATTTTGTAGAGCCATTGGGAGCCCGCCCTCCAATGTGTCACGTGAAAGACCGTGGGAAGATCCGGGTGGGATTCGGCGCTGGCGATCGCGCCCGGGGAGGGGGAGGCGGATGGCTGGACGGTCACGGAGGAATAGCCCGGGAGGTTCGCGGCGCCATGATGCAGCAGTTTGCCGTCGGCGGCGAACTCGACCATGAAGTTCCCGACCCTTTGCACGCGGCAGTGCTCGCGCATGAGGCGGGCGAACTCTGGATGGGGCAATCGCCCCTGTCGGTAATCTTGATAGGCGGACCTGGCAACCGAGGCCAGTCCGACGGTTAGCCAGTACTCGCCGGTGGCGACTTCCAGAGAAACCACGCTGTGGCATCGCAGACGCATCCCGGCATCCACGCTGGATGGCAGGGGGCCGTCGCACTGGAACCCATTTTTGCCATGAACAATCCAACCTCTCTCGTCGCAGAACTCGACTCCGCCGGCGGACACCGCCAGCGTCGTGCTGACGTCGAATTCGTAAAATACATGCGCGCGCTGGCCCTGATGGAACTGGCGCGTAGGGTGTCCGTCGTCATCGCAAACCGCGACGCCCGTGCAACGGGCGGCTCCATCGTTGATTTGACCCGCCACGGACAGGGCTCGAAACGCCTCGTGCGGAGGCCAGAAGGCGTCGGGAATCACGGCGAAAGGGGCCTCCTTGAACCTCCCGCACGGGCCGGCTCCTGGCCCAGGACGGGCGGTCCAGTCGCCGGGCCAGCGACGGGGCGCCGGGCGTCTCGGTCCAGCGTGTGTCTGATCACTTGGGTCACTCCGGATGATTACAATAAGCGAACTCGCGAGGCAAGGCGAGCGTCTTTTGGCAAGACCCGAGCCGAGATGCGCGATTCGGGACGGCGTTTTTGCGCCGGCCACTTCCGGTGGGCGACTTCTTGACACGGAGTGTGATGTTGGCCAGTATCGGTGAAATAGCGACGAACGCTTTGGTCGGGTCTGCCAAAGCATGACGTGGCGGAGAGGTTTGAGAGACGATGGGTAGATTACAGTCCTTCATTGCTGGTCTGGTGGTGGTTGTGTTTCTTGCCAGCGGCTGTGGCAAGACGCAGACAGCGGGTCCTTCTTCGAAGAACGCGACGGCGGCAGCCCGGATGGACAACGCCCCGTCCGCGGCGGACATGGAATCGAAGGCCGGGGGAACCAGCGCGACGGCCGGTGAGAATCCGGACGCCGGGCAGCAAACCAGCACGGATACTGCGACACAAGAGGTCGCGGCGGCGCCGTTGGCGGGCGAGATCCCGATGCAGTTTTTGGATTCCCGGTTGCAGGACACGATCCGGAATTTCCAGACGGCATCGAACCGGATGAATCGGTCGACGATGGCCGGCGACATGCTCAAGCTGGTGGATGCCGGCGTTCCCAAGCCGCAGATTGCCAGCGCCCTGGGTTATCTGTACAGCAGTGACAACAGTGTGGACGTCAAGGTGGACATTCTGAGCGCGTTGGGCGATCTCGAGGATCCGTCGGCCTTCGATCCGATTGTGCGGGGGCTGGATCCGCACCAGCCGGATGAAATCCACGACGCCGCCATCGAGGCATTGGATTCATTGGGGGACAAGCGGGCCATCCCGCTGATCCAGCCGTTTCTCAGCGATCGCGATCAGGACGTGCGCGAGTCGGCCCAGTCCGCTCTCGATTCGCTGACCGATCAGTGACGCCGGCCGCGGCGGATGGCCCTCGCCTCAGTCTCGGTGCCTTGACGTATCGCGGCTTCCGGGGCTGTATCACGCTCCCTGCAACCACTTGACGGCATCCTGGGTTTGTGAGAGGGTTTTTACCGGCGTGAGTAAACTGAACCAGGTGCTGGGTCAGCAGCGGCGGTGTGTGGCGTGCACACGTTGGCTTGTTATCTAGCGCAAATCACAAAAGGAGATGGAACCATGACGAAACGTTCCTGGGTTGTTTTTTGCCTGGCAGCGGGTCTGGCGGGCTGGATGGGGCAGGTGGCCGCGTTCGGGGCGAGCACGAACGCAGCGTATGACGTGACAGCGACATCGGTACTTTCCGTCGCTGGCCATAAGTTGAGTCAAACGGAGTCGGCGACCATCGCGTTTCTGAGCGACAACACATTCACCGGGGTGCTCGGGACCAATGTGTTCACGGGAACCTACACGGCGTCCAAGAGCGGGGTCGCGTTGATACTGGATACCAACGGGGTGGGGGGGATTGAGAACGACGCGAACGACTGGCTATCGAGTGAGTTCCCGGGGGTCACGCTCACGTACTCAAGCGCCAAATTCACCAAGATGACGCTGGCCAAGACGTCGGGCTTGCCGGCGAAACTCTCCGACACGATCAAGGGCAAGGGCAGTGAGACCGTCGGAGGCAAGACCCGGAGCAAGGGGTTCAGCATCAAGACGTCGTGGGCGGGCTGGACGTTGACAGCGGGCACGAACTTCTGAGTGAACCGATTATATAGCACGACGAGGCCGCCCCGGAGAGATTCGGGGCGGCTCTTTTTTGTGGCAGAGGGGCCATTGCCCGTGAACGGCATGGGGCCGGGTGGTAAACCGCGCCCTGGCTATTGCCGAAGGTTGATCCGATAGAAGCGGGATGCGGCGTTGGTGACGGCGCCCGGATCGATGTAGTTGGTGGTTCCGTACGCCGGCATGATGATGGATGCCAGGTCGACGAAACTGTCCGGGGAAGGGTCGTCGGCGACCTGGACGACATTGGTACCCGGCGGGGCGTTCCAGACGAGGGTAACGGTCTGGCCCGTGAGCGTGATTGACGTGATGGCGAAGGACGGGAAGTTGGGGGCCAGCGCAATGGCGACCCGGTAGAATTCACTGGGTTGCGTGGCATCGAGGTCGGTGATGGTGACCTGGCCGTTGTTGGTTGTCGGGCCGGCGTAATCGGCCAGCGGGAACCACACGCCGCCGGACAGGTTCGTGCAGAACTGCGGCGCATAAACCCGGCCGGCAACGACCGGACCAAACCGAAACGTGAACTGCCCCGGCGCATTCGGACCGCCGGCGGGACTGACCGCAAACACCGAAGCCGGGTTGGTGGGATCCAGTCCGGCGGTGTACTTGAAGAGGTTATTCTGGCCGGTGCCATCGGCATCGGCATTCATCAACGACTGCATGCAGTTGGTGCAGTTGAAATAGCGGGTGAGCCACGCTTGGAACTGGGGAGCTTCGGACGTGCTCAGGACGGTGATGTAATTGTAGCGCGTCACCGCGCTCGTGCCGCCGGGCCCGCTGACGGTTTCCGTCACGGTGTAATTGCCCGCGGCGGAGTAGGTGTGAGAAACCGTGGACGTAGCCAGGATTCCGGTACTGTTGTCGCCGAAATCCCAGGACCAGACGGTGACCGGGCCGCCACTGGATGCGTCGGAAAAAACGACGGACAACGGAGCCGCGCCGCCGGTCGGGGCGGCGGTGAAACCGGCCAACGGAGGCGGCCACGTCGCCGTGATGCAGTTGGGCACCGTGCTGGTGATCGCTCCATCCGGGCCGCTGACGATTTCGGTCACGGTATAGGTGCCCGGCGCGGCATAGGTGTGACGGACGACCGTGGTGCTGGCATTCGTGGTGGCGCCATCCCCGAAACTCCAATACCAATTCGTAATGGCGCCGAGTGACTCGTCGGCAAACGTAACGGCCAACGGCGCCACACCACTCGTCGGAGTCGCCGTGAAACTGGCGGATGAGACCAGCGCGGTGATGTAGTTGACGAACGTGTTGGTCGTCGCTCCTCCCAGGCCGCTGACGATTTCGGTGACCGTGTAGGTGCCGGCAGTGGAGTACGTGTGGGACACGCTCTTGTTGGTGCCGCTGGCCGTGCCGCCATCGCCGAAACTCCAGGACCAATTCGTAATGCTGCCGTCCGAAAGGTCAGCGAAGGTCACGGTCATGGGGATCGCCCCGTCGGTCGGGGCGGCGGTGAAACTCCCGTTATAGCCTGGCGCCGGCGGCGAGTTAGTGCCCAGGGCGAAGAACGCTTCGTTCCACAGGAAGCCGGCCAGGTACTGTCCGCCGTTGTAAGTCCAATGAACCTGATCAGCCATGAACCCGAGCGAGTTCATCCATGGCCAACTGACGCTGGGGTTCATCAGATCGCAGTAGGCGCGGTTGTACTGCAGGGCGATGTAGCGGACGAGCGTGTTTTGCTCGACGGTGACGGGCGTGGCGGGGTTGGTGTCATAGGCGGTGTAGGGCGTGCCGATGTAGATGACGTCACAGGACGGGGCGGCGTTGGACCACCACTGTTCGCAGTACATCAATCCGTTGCTGGTGACGGTGGTGCCGTCTTCCTTCATGTGCCAGATCAACAGGTCGGGTGAAAGGGCGGCGAAGATGGGCGCGCGGATGGCCGAGGGGACGTTCGTGACATCGCTGATGGCGATGCCGCCCTTGTCCATGAAGGCCACGTGCACGCCGTTGGAGGTCTGAGACAGTAATTGCGGGCCGATGACATAGTTGGTCCCCGATACTCCGTCGAGCCGAAGGCGGTGGAAGTCCGGCGCGATCACAACGTTGGTGTATTCGCCGACGGCCGTTGGCGAGTAGCCATTGAGCGTCAGCATGGGCACCCAGGGTCCCGCTTCCGTGGACACGGAGAACGTCATCGTGCCGCCCTGGGGTTGCGCCACCCAGAAAACGCCGACCTTGTCGGAGTAAACCCCGCCGGGAAGGTTGTTGTTCCAAAACCACAGGCCGCCGCCGGGGGGCAGTTCGTAGTAATCCGAGAACCACAGGGCCGTCGGGCCGGTGACGAATTGCGCGCCGTTGGTGACCGTAACGAGGGTCGTGTTGCCGTAGTTGTTGAGGGAATATCCGGCGACACCGATGCTGGCGACGAGCATGTTCATGACGGAGAACGAGGGGGAGGCATACGAGTTGGCCACGGAATCTCCGAACGAAACGACAGTGACGGGCCGGTTCGTTGTTTGGACGGCGGTCCAGAAATGGGTCAGGTCGTTGAGATTCGTCTTGGACAGTTCCTGGGCGAGCGAGGGAGCCGCTGCCATCGCAATGCCGACCCGGTAGAATTCACTGGGTTGCGTGGCGGCGAGGTCGGTGATGGTGACCTGGCCGTTGTTGGTTGTCGGGCCGGCGTAATCGGCCAGCGGGAACCACACGCCGCCGGACAGGTTCGTGCAGAACTGCGGCGCATAAACCCGGCCGGCAACGACCGGGGCGAACTGGAACGTGAACTGTCCCGGCGCGTTCGATGCGCCGGCGGGACGCACCACAAACACCGAAGCCGGGTTGGTGGGATCCAACCCTGCCACGTACTTGAAGGCATTGTCTTGACCCGTCCCATCGGCGTCCGCGGCGATCTGCGCCGCGGGACAACTCCCGCAGCCAAAATACTGCGTTTGCCATGCCTGGTACTGGCCGGCCCCGAGCACCGTGACATACCAGCTCGCCGGATTTGCGCTCGAGCCGCCGGGGCCGCTGACGGCCTCCGTCGCCATGTACGTACCGGCCACCGAATACGTGTGGGACACCGTCGTGGTGGTGACATTCGTGATCGCGCCGTCGCCGAAGTCCCAACTCCAATTCGTAATCGGACTACCCGTCGAGGTGTCGGTGAAGATCACCGTCAACGGAGTCAGACCGATGGTGGGGCTGGCGGTGAAACCGGCCACCGGCGGCGGCCACGTCGCCGTGATGTAGTTCGTTTCGGTATCGGTCAGCGTTTCACCGGGGCCACTGACGATCTCCGTGACCGTATACGTTCCCGCCGTGGTATAGACGTGCGAGATGGCCTGGGTCGCAACATTGGTCGTGCTCCCATCACCGAAACTCCAATACCAATTGGTGAATGTGCCGACCGACTCGTCCGTGAAGATCACCGTCAGCGGGATCACGCCGGACGTCGGTGTCGCGGTGAAATCGGCGGATGGCTCCAGGGCGGTGATGTAATCCAGGGAGGTGTTCGTGGCCGATCCGCCGGAGCCGGTGACGATCTCGGTCACGGTATAAACGCCCCCTGTGGCGTACGTATGCACCAGACTCTTGGCCGTGGTGTTGGTCATATGGCCATCACCGAAATCCCAATACCAATTGGTGATGGCGCCGGCCGAGGTGTCGGTAAACGTCACGGCCAACGGGGCCACGCCGCTGGTGGGCGACGCCGTGAAACAGGCCAGCAGCCCCTGCTGGGTGCTCACAATCTTCAGCAATTGCACGCCGTGTGAGGGGATGACCGCCGAATAGGAATTGGCAAATGTCCCCAAATCGCTTCGCGCCCACAGATCACGCACCGAGGCGGTGCCGCAGGGGAGCAGGATCTCGCTCCACGTCACCGTGATGTTCGTGCTTGCCAGACTGCGGTTGAACAGGGCCACGGCTTTGGTCGTCGAATTTGTTCCCAGCGGTTTGCACCACACCTCCAGTGTTCCTCCGACCCCGGGGGTTTTGGCCACGGGCGTCCCCTGGATACCGGCCGGGTCCTGGTCGACGGCGATGACTTCTGGATTTGTCAGGATCCCCCGGGTCGTGGGCGACATGTTCCGCAGGTCGTTCCCGGCAATGAGCGGCGCGGCCACGACGCACCACATGCTGAACTGCGACTGGTCTTCGGTGTCGGACATTCCGCCGTTCCCGACCTCCAGCATGTCCGGGTCGTTCCAGCCTCCAGGGCCGGCGTACGCCGCCGACAGGTTGTTTTCATCCAGAATGGCCAGCACCCTGGAAAACTGATCGTACATATCCAGGGTTGTCCGCCAGAGATTACCGTCGACGGGCATCCAATTCTCAAAGTCGCCAACGCAGATGCTGTAGACAATGGGCCGTCCGCAATTCGACAGCGCGTCGCGCATCAGGCCGAAGCTAACCGGGTAGTCGCTCACCAGCGGGCAACGGCCGCAGTTGTCGAACTTCAGGTAATCGACGCCCCAGGCGGCGTAGGTGTTGGCATCGATGTCTTCATATCCGCAAGACCCGGGCCGGCCCGCGCACGTGATGGTTCCCTGAGCCGAGTAAATGCCAAACTTGAGCCCGTCGGCGTGGACGTAATCGGCCAGCGCCTTGATCCCGCTGGGAAACGAGTTGGTGTCGGCCACAATCACTCCGTTCGTATCGCGATACGAGGCCCAACAATCGTCAATGTTGACGTACTGATACCCGGCCGCCTTCATGCCGTTGGTGGCCATGGCATCGGCGATTCCTCGGACCACCGTTTCGTTGACACTGCAACCGAACCGGTTCCAACTGTTCCACCCCATCGGGGGCGTAAGGCACAGACCATTCGTCGAAGCCGACGCGGTGAAACTGGGGGCGAGCGCGCATACGAGGCACGCGCACAGGCGCACCAGAAGGCGACGATCCGCCCCGATGAAAGACGATGTCATGGCCTTTCGTTCTCTTGGGGAGACAGGGTTCATCGGGGTGGCCAATGAGATAGCATCTGGCAAGCCAAGGGGACGAGGAGCTTCATCTCACCTTTCGTTTATGATAGTCTCGCAGACAACTCGCACCGCCTCGGCGTGGATAGCACGCGCACAGGGGCCGGGTTCAGCGGTCCCAGACAGGCTCACGCACCGTATACCCCAGCATTATGCTGGAATTCAAGGAAATTCCATGGCGGCGAGGGTGAGTGTGCCGCCGCTGATGTCGAGCTGGCCGTTTTCCTCGTCGTTGGCGACGGTGAGGGCGCCGCCGTTGAGGGTGACAACGCCGTTGCTGGCGCCCCAGGTGCCCTCGCCGATGTAGAGGTTCGAGGAGATCACGCTGCCGCCGTTGATGAACGCGGTGGCGCCGTAAGTCCAATCGGGGACACCGACGTGGAGGTTGCCTCGATTGATCCAGGTCGAATTGGCGCCGGTGACCAGCACGATATTGGAGGGGTTGCCGTCATTGCAGTCGCTGCCGATATTCCCATCGATATCGACGAGGAGTCCGCCGTTGCTGATGGTGAGGCTATTGTAGCCGGACGAGCCGAAGCGACTCAGGGATGAAAACTCACCACGTTTGTCAAGTGTCAGGAGTTGACCCCGTAGACTACGGCATCGGGTCAGCCGCCATTTCCGATAGCGACTTCAATGCGGATTGCAGTCTGGCCTGCTTTTTCGCGTCCTTCTGTGCGTCCAAGGCGCGCTGCAACCGGAGCTTCACGACCTCCTTGTCCCCCTCAACGCTGCAAAGAACCTTCAGTGACAGATCTCGTGCAAGCTTGTCATCGCTCTCTTCCAGATTCCGAGTCATCGCGGGGATCGATGGGCTTCCAATTCTTGCGAGGGCCTCCGCGGCGGGATACCTGTCCCAGAACCATTGCCTATCGTTCAACCGAGGGTTCGCCTCAAGGGTAATGGCCTGTGACAGCTTGGCCGTCGCCCCCGGGAGCCTGTATTCGCCCAGGAGGTAGGCTGCGCGACACCTCGCCTCTTTGTCCGATGATTCGAGCTGGCTCAGTAGGGTCCCTTGAATCTCTTGCAGACTCTTATAGACGCCGACGGCCAAGGCTTGAAACGCCTGGTCATCCAAGTTTTCGAGAGCCTTTATTTGCTCAGCGGCGCTTATACCTTGAGTGTTGGTGTTCTTCTCGATCAACTGGCTGTCGGCGGCTTGGGCGAGTGTCGTACAGACGCCCACTGCCAGAACTCCTACGATTCTCATGAAATCTATCTTCATCGCTACTCCTTTCACAGTTAACGACGTAAAGAATTCACAAGCGTAAGGGCAAAATGGGGTCACATCTGATACCGTTTCCGACGTTATTCGCAACCGAGCGGAGTGTAGCCCCCACACGAAACGAAGCGAGGTTGTGAATAACTCGGCGACGCGCCATAATCGGCACGGCGTCGATACCGCCA
>Ga0335069_10001514_pt1 | contig 37332 bp, 34 predicted proteins | sample Lox_Sample_11_FD_206714 | JGI IMG/M metagenome (GOLD analysis project Ga0335069, IMG submission 206714) | Soil microbial communities from Loxahatchee National Wildlife Refuge, Florida, United States - Lox_Sample_1.1 | ecosystem: Environmental > Terrestrial > Soil > Wetlands | place: USA... | reverse complement strand
GCCTTCGGTGGTGACGACAAAGGAGATGATTACCGTGCCGCGGTGGCGGTTGCGGCGAGCTCGGCGCGGGTAGGCGACCCAGATGGAATTGAGCGCGGCGGGCGGCTCGATGGGATTGGTGCGCCGCAGAATGGTGGGCTCGACCGCCGTGCCTGGTCCGCGGAAGTTGTACTCAATGAAGATGCGGACCGGGACGGGGATGCCGTGAATGGTCGCGGGGTCGAAACGGAGCCGGCTGGCGGCCTTGAGCGCGGCGCTGTCGAATGGGCGCAACAGGGGCATGACAACGTCGGCGCCGGCCGGGACTCCGTCGATGCCGAGGATGGCCGTGACGAGGACGATGCCTTCGGCGTCGATCTCGCGCATCCGCTCGGAGTAGGCTGCGGTCTCGGAGTAGCGGAGTACGGGAGGACTGACTTCGCCCCCTATCGTGTAGATTCCGAAGCGATCGGCCTTGCCCGCCGGTGCACCCAACTGCCCCGGCGTCGGGGCCTCGCGGCTCGGGAACCGATGGTCAAGAGCCGGGAGCAGGGATGCGAACGGCGCGAAGGCAACGATATGGAACATGAGAGCTCAGAGGGAGGTTGGTCACACTCTAGCACACGGCACGAAAGTGGCTGAGGATAAATGGGTTGTTTCCCGCTACGTCTCCCACAGTGTGATAGCGAGCTTCACAGGCCGACTCGCTTCACCACACCATCATACGACTTTCAGTTCTCGCAAAAGGAAAGCGTGGTCGAAAGCGATTTCCTTTAAGTAATCGTACCGGCCGCTAGCGCCCCCGTGGCCGGCTTTCATGTTGGTGACCAGCAGGAGCGGGTTGGAGTCGTACTTGAGCGTGCGGAGTTTGGCGACGTACTTCGCCGGCTCCCAGTACATGACCTGGCTGTCGTGGAGAGATGTCTTGACCAGCATCGATGGATAGCGCGCCGGCTTCAAGTTATCGTAGGGCGAGTAACCGAGCATGTAGCGGAAGTAAGTTTCCTGGTTGGGGTCGCCCCATTCTTCGTATTCGGGGACGGTGAGCGGCAACGACGCGTCGAGCATGGTGTTCATGACGTCGACGAAGGGTACGTGGGACAGGACGACCCGGAAGAGGCCGGGGCGAAGGTTTGTGACGGCGCCCATCAGCAGGCCGCCGGCTGAGCCTCCTTCGATGGCGACGCGCTCGGGATCGCCATAGCCGGATGCGGTGAGATGCTCGACGGCGGCGATGAAGTCACTGAAGGTATTGCGCTTGAAAAGCATCTTTCCGGCGTCGTGCCAGGGCTTGCCGAGGTCGCCGCCGCCGCGGATGTGCGCGTAGGCCATGACAACGCCGCGGTCGAGAAGGCTGAGGCGGTTGGAGCTGAAGCCGAGGGGAAGCGAGTAGCCATAGGAGCCGTAACCGTAGACATAGAGCGGGTTGCGGCCCAGCCCTTGCGTGTCGGTCCGGCGGCTGTCTTTGCGGTAGACGATGGATACCGGGACCTGCACGCCGTCGGGCGCGGTAGCGTGGACGCGTTCACTGGCGTAGAGCGTACGGTCGAAGCCGCCGGGAACCTCGAGCTGCTTCAAGAGGGTGGTTGCGCCGGAGTCGACCGTGTACTCAAAGACCGAGCTGGGTGTCACCAGGGATTGGTAAGCGTACCGGAACGCCGGCGTGTCGAAGATCCGATTGATGTGCGGATGCGCGCTGTAGGCCGGCTCGGGGAAGGCGAGTTCGGCGGATTCGGCGACCTGGGGGCCGTCGCCGGAGAAGCGCCAGACATGCAGGCGCGGAAGGCCGTCCTCGCGCTCGCAAGCGATGAAAAAGCCGGCGAAGAGGTCGACGTCCTCAAGCATGATGGCCTCGCGGTGCGGGATCAGCTCGGTCCAGTTGCCGCGGCCGGGCGAGGCGACGGGCGCGGTGACGAGGCGGAAGTTGCGCCCGCGGTCGTTGGTGCGAATGAACCAGAGTCCGTTGCGATGGTCGATGGAGTACTCATGCTCGTCTTCGCGGGCGGCGATGAGGGAGAAGGCGCCGGCCGGGTTGTCCGCGGCGAGGAACCAGGACTCGGTTGTGGTATGGCTGGCGGACTCAAGGACCACGTATTGGCCGTCGCGGGTGCGGCCCATGCCGAGGTTGAAGCGCTCGTCGTCGTCCTGGTAGACGAGAACGTCTTCGGCTTGCGGCGTGCCGAGGGTGTGGCGCCAGAGCTGGTACTGGCGCTTCTGCTCTTCATCTTCAACGGTATAGAAGAGGGTGCGGCGATCGGCGGCCCAGACGACCGAGCCGACGCGTTCGACTTCGTACGGAGATGCAACCCCGGTATCGAGGTCCAAGATGTGCAGGGTGTACTGGCGAAAGCCTGTCGTGTCAACGGTATAGGCTAGCCAGCGGCCGTCGTCGGCGATGTCGGTGGCGCCGATGGCGAAAAAGGCGTGGCCTTCGGCCATCCGGTTGCCGTCGAGGACGACCTGTTCGGCGGCGGGGTCGATCCCTAACGGATTGAGAGACTGCGGATTGGGGCCAGCCCAGTTGCGCGTGCGGCAATGAATGGCGTACTGGAGGCCCTCCTCGGTGCGAGTGTAGTACCACCAGTCGCCGTCGCGGTAGGGAATCGTGACGTCAGTCTGTTTGATGTGGCTGAGCATCTCGTTGTAGAGCTCGTCGCGAAGGGAGGAGAGTGGGGCGGTTACGGCGTCGGCATAGGCGTTCTCGGCCTCGAGATAGGCAGCGACGCCGGGATCTTCCTTGTTGCGCAGCCAGGCGTAGTCGTCGCCGAGGGTGACGCCGAAGAGCGTGGTTTCGGTGTGCTGCCTGCGGGCGACGGGCGGGGCGGGAAGCGCGGATGGGGTCAAGTCGGGAGTCATGTCGATCTAAGTCTAGGATAGCGCGGGCGGGGAAATAGACTGCAAAAGATCAGCGATCGTAAGTATATTTATTCACAATCGTTTGAACGGAATCGGAGGCGGCCGGCTCTTGACAGGTTTTGAGGAGAACGCCTTGGGTGAGACAGTCCTGCCCATGCGGACAATCGGGAGAGTGATGTTGATGGAACGCCAGGTTCAGCAGCGGAACCTTTCAACGCCGCGCCACGTACAATAGGAAGCGATGAAAGGCTTTTGCCGCACGCAGTTCAAGTTAGTCTGGCCGGTTCTGGCCGCTTTTCTCTTCTACTTTTCAGCAGCAGGTTGGGCCGAGCAGGTAAAGGACCTGCCCAAGCCCACCGACTACGTGAGCGACTATGCGCAGGTGCTCTCGCCGGGAGCCATTGCGCGGATCGACTCAATCTGCAGCCAGCTGGATCACCAAGCCAACGCGCAAGTTGCGGTGGTGACGGTACACACGCTGGACGGGGAGGATCCGGCCGAATATGCGACGGACCTTTACCACCAGATCGGGATCGGGAAGAAGGGCGAAGATCGCGGCGTCTTGCTGTTGCTTTCCATCCAGGATCATAAGCGGTGGATCACGACCGGCTACGGTGTCGAAGGGATCCTGAACGACGCCAAAGTGGGCGACATCGGGCGGGAGATGGTTCCGCTGCTCAGAGGTGGGAACTATGACGGCGCCGTGATGCTTGCCGTGGGCGAGATTGCCCAGGCGATCGCCGCGGACGCGAAGATTACGCTGGATAACGAGCCGGTTCCGGCGCCGCAGCACCGGCAGGCGAAGCACCACTTTCCTTTTGGCGGCATCATCCTATTGATCTTCCTGCTCGTCTTCTTTGCGGGAAGCCCACTAATGCGGCTGCTGCTTGGGTATTCGATCCTGACCAGCGGATGGCGCGGCGGAGGCGGCTGGGGTGGCGGCGGAGGTTGGGGTGGTGGCGGCGGTGGCGGCGACTCCGGCGGCGGGGGGTTTGGCGGCTTCGGTGGTGGAGATAGCGGCGGAGGCGGGGCCGGCGGGGATTGGTAGACGAGGGACTAAGGGACAAAGGGACGAAGGATTAGGGAAAGGTGGCTCGCAGAGAGCCGGAGGAGAGAGCGAGAGTATGGGTCGTGGATTGGGCATTTTGATCGGGTTGGTGGTGGTGCTAGTTATCGTGGTGCTGTTGGTCTTCGGCAGCTTTGTCTCCACGAAGAACAACCTGGTGGCCAAGGACCAGGAAGTGAAGAGCCGGTGGAGCGAGGTGGACGTGCAATTGCAGAGGCGCGCCGACCTGATTCCGAACCTGGTGGAGACGGTGAAGGGATTCACCAAGGAAGAGAGCACGGTGTTTGGCGACATTGCCAACGCTCGGGCAGGCCTGCTGAATGCGCAGGGTCCGGAGGCCAAGATCGCCGCCAACGGGCGGCTGGATTCTGCGTTCGGACGGCTGCTGGCGCTGACAGAGAACTATCCGCAGTTACGGTCAAGCGAGCAGTTCATGCGGCTGCAGGATGAGCTGGCAGGGACGGAGAACCGCATCGGCGTGGCCAGGAAGCGGTATAACGACGCCATCCAGGCCTACAACACGTACGTGCTGCAGTTCCCCAACAGCATCTGGGCGGGCATGGCGGGCTACAAGCCGAACGATGCGTACTTCAACGCGAGCGAGGGAGCGAGAGTGGCGCCGACTGTGAAGTTCTGACGCTTTGAGGGACGGCGAGCGGGGCGGAATTCTGTTCTACGATTCTGAAGGGCTCGTTCCGGCGACGCGACCGGCAATCAAACGAACTTGGTGCACGAACTGTTGAGATTGAGTTGCGCAGGCTGAGGGCCTGGATTTCCGCGAGGCAGGAATGAGCCACGAGGAGCCTTGGCATGCGCAAGACCACTGCATTGGGCCTTCTCGCCGCTTTGCTTTGTTTCGGACGAAGCGGCAGTCAGACACTTTCAACCCTTCTGCAAACCGATTCAGTGCAAGCGGTGACTGATCCCGATCAGCGCGCCAATCTGCTCGTGTCGAAGATGACGCAGGCGGAGAAGCTGCAGCTTGTTCACGGCAACCTGACCCTGGAGAAGCCGCTGGGTCCGCACAACGCCGTGGGATGGGTGCCGGGAATTCCGCGGTTGGGAATTCCCGACCTTCTCTATGCCGACGCGAGCACGGTGAAGCCGACGACGGCGCTGCCGTCTTCGCTGGCCGGCGCGGCGACGTGGGACCTCAACGAGGCCTATAGATTCGGATTGGTGACCGGCAAGGAGATGCGGGCGTCCGGCATGAACGTCTCTCTGCTCGGCAATGTGAATCTGACGGCGCGCGAGCCGCGAGACGGGCGCACCTTCGAAACCAAGGGCGAGGATCCGATCCTGGCGGGGCGGATTGCTGCAGCGCAATTGAAGGGAATCCAGCACCAATTTGTGCTGGTGGGTCCCAAGCATGTGGCCATGAACGACCAGGAGACGGCGCGAACCCAGGCGAATGCCGTGATCGGCGAGCGGGCGGCAAGGGAGAGCGATCTGCTGGCATTCGAGATTGCGGTCAAGGGTTCGGGTGCGCAGATGGCGATGTGTGCTTACAACCTTTTGAACGGGAAGCCCTCGTGCGCGAACGACCACCTGCTGAACGCGGTCTTGAAGAAGGAATGGGGATTCAAGGGGTTTGTGCTCAGCGACTGGTATGCGACGCCGAGCTCGGTTGCAGCGGCGCTGGGCGGGCTGGACCAGGAGCATCCGGGCGGATACATGTTCGACGGGGTGTGGACGGCGGAGAGCCTGCAGGCGGCGCTGGGCAACGGCGATTTTCCGGTTGCCCGGCTGAACGACATGGTGCACCGGATTTTGCGCGCGATGATCGTGACGGGAGTCATGGATCATCCGGCAAACATGGGGACGATCGATGTTGCAGGAGACGCGGCGATTGCGCAGGAGATCGAAGAGCAGGGCGCGGTGCTCTTGAAGAATCGCGGACCGCTGTTGCCGCTCAGCAAGTCAGTCGCCTCAATTGCTGTGATTGGGTCGCACGCGGATGTGGGAGTGCTGTCGGGCGGGGGCTCGGCGCAGATCTATCCGATGGGTGGCGCTGCGCTGACGCTGCCGCCCGAATGCCCGCCGTATGTGCCGCCGCCGGGCGGGCTGGCATGCACGAACTCGAACCAGATCTACAACCCGTCATCGCCACTGAAGGCGATCCGGGCGAAGGCGCCGAGTGCAAACGTGACGTACAACGAAGGGAAGGACGCGGCTGCCGCGGCCAAAATTGCCGCCGCCGCGCAGGTGGCCATCGTCTTCGTGAACCGTTGGGAGAGCGAAGGGATGGACCTGGTGAACCTGAATCTTCCCGATGGCCAGAACTCGCTGGTGAGCGCTGTGGCGGCCAAGAATCCGCGCACAATTGTGGTGCTCGAGAACGGCGGGCCGGTAATTTTGCCGTGGCTGGGGAACGTGAGCGCGGTGCTGGAGTCGTGGTATCCGGGCCAGAAGGGCGGAGAGGCGATCGCCAACATCCTGTTCGGGAGCGTGAATCCTTCCGGGAAGCTGCCGATCACGTTCCCGGCCAGCGTGCAGGATCTGCCGCGGCCGACGATTCCCATTCCGAACCCACCGGCGTCAACATCGACATTCAACGTGAACTACAACATCGAAGGCTCGAACGTGGGCTACAAGTGGTTTGAAGCGAAGTCGATTCCAGTGGAGTTTCCCTTCGGGTTCGGGCTGTCGTACACGACGTTCTTGATTTCGAATTTGAAGCTGACGCCGAACGCGACGGCGGGGAGCGGCTTTCAGGTGAGTTTTGTTCTCGCGAATACGGGGATCGTGGCCGGAGCGGAGGCGCCGCAGGTATATCTTGCGATGCCGGCCGGCGCGGGCGAGCCGAAACGGCTGGTTGGATGGACGAAGGTGAAACTGCAGCCGGGCGCGCGACAGCGCGTGACGATCAGCATCAACGGCAACGATGCGTCGCATCCGCTGTCGGTGTGGAAGACGGCGACGAGTCAGTGGGCAACCCCGGCGGGGCTGTACACGGTGTATGTCGGGACTTCGTCGGCCCCGCGGGACCTGGAGGAGGCGGGGACGTTCCGAGTGGAACCGTAGACAGGGCCAGCGCGCGGCTGGGGCCGCGCATGCCGGAACTTCTGGCTGAAAAGGCCATCCAGCAGAGGATGGCCTTTCTGTTGGAGCGGATTTACGGGAGACCGTGAATCTACTTGAAGGACGCGATGGCGCTGGCCTCGTCGTCGTAGATGTCGAAGACGGTATAGAGTTTGGTGAGCTGAAGCACGTCCTTGACCTTCTTGGTCAGACTGAGCAGTTTCACGTCGGCGCCCTGGTTCTTGGCCGTGGTGAATGCGCTCACCAGCTCGCCCAGGCCCGAGCTGTCGATGTAGTTCACGTCACCGAGATTCAGCAGGATGCCTTTTGAACCCTTGCTGATGAGGCCGCGAACGGCATCGCGCAACTGCACACTGCCCTCGCCGAGGGTGATCCGCCCGCTGAGGTCCAGGACGGTGACGCCGTCCACTTCACGGGAAGCGATTGTCAAAGCCACGGAAGTTCCTCCTTAGTTTGTAATTCGGTTATAGCACTTCCGCCGGGTGGATTGCGGAAGGCTTTGTGCCGGGAGTCGGAGCCGCCTGAAGTCGCGGCGGCATAACTTGAGAGACTCAGGATGTTGGCTCGGCCGGCGCCAGATGTTTGACCATGGTCAACTCGGTTCCGGGTTGCAGTTGGCGAAAGTGTACCTCATCCATGAAAGAACGGATGAGGAATATGCCGCGGCCGGTGCCGCGCAAAAGATTTTCCGGGGCGCGCGGGTCAGGCAGAGTCTCGGGGTCAAGGCCCTTGCCCTGGTCGGCGATTTTGAAGACGAGCGACTTGCCCGTGTTTTCAAAACAGAGGGCGATCTGCTTTGACGGGTCGTATTCGTTTCCGTGAAGGACGGCGTTGACGGCGGCCTCGCGCACAGCCATCGTCACGCGGAAGGTCTCGTCCTCGTCGAGGCCGGCCTCGAGGGCGAGTTTTTCTGCGGCAGCTTCGACCTCGCCGACGCTCTCCATGGTGGAGCTCAACGAAAAACTCACCTTTGCCGCCCTGGCGCCGCTCACCGGGTCTCAGTCCGCCTCTTCCGGCGCGAAACGGGGCTTTCCGCGGTCCTGTCGCGCCGTCAGGAGCCTAGGTGGAAGTTTCATGGTTGGAAGGGATTGTGTCAAGAAGGAGCGCAGGATTGGCGGCTATGGAAATTGAATCCTGCGCCGGAGAGACTACACTCACCCTATGCAGACGCGCACCACAGCCCGGGTAAGCCTGACGGCGCTGCTCGGCACGCCGGTGACCGACGCGCAGGGGCATGTGCGCGGCAAGCTCAAAGACATCGCGGTGGCCACGGGCCCGGATGCGGGCAAGGTGGCCGGCCTGGTCTTGAAGTCGCGAACCGGGTTGAGCCTGGTGCCTTCGCAGGAGGTGATGGAGACGCCTGCGGGGACGCTGGAGCTGCGTTCGGTGAACGCGATGGCGCCTCTGGTGGACGAGGGCAACTACCTGTTTCTGCAGCAGGACCTGGTGGACCGCCAGATTATCGACATCAACGGCCGGAAAGTGGTGCGCGTGAACGATGTCGATCTCGAGTGGCTGGGGCATGGTTCGGCGCACTTGCTGCGCGTGGCGGAGGTGGAGGTCGGGCTGCGCGGCGCGTTCCGGCGCGTGTTCAAGGGGCTGCTGCCGCGCACGTCGCTCGAGAGCCTGTCGCGAAAATTCGGCGCGCATGGCATTCCCTGGCGGTTTGTGGATGTGATCGAGGTCGATCCGGCGCGGCGGGTGAAGCTGCGGATCGAGCATGAGCGGCTGGCGGAGATGCACCCGTCGGACCTGGCGGAGATTCTGGAGGATCTGGCGCCAGCGGAGCGCGATGCGGTGTTTACGTCGCTCGATGAGGAAGTGGCGGCGGAAGCGCTGGAAGAAGTCGATCCCAAGCTGCAGAAGTCGCTGCTGGAGAAGCTGGACGAAGAGAAGATCGCCGACATCGTGGAGGAGATGGACCCGGGCGCGGCGGCGGACCTGCTGGCCGAACTGCCGGAGGAGCAGTCGGACGCGATCCTCGAGGAGATGGAGCCGGAGGAGCGGCAGGAGGTCGAGGAACTGCTGGAGTTCGACGAGGAGTCGGCTGCCGGCGCGATGACAACGGACTTTGTGTACGTGGGAATGCAGGCTGCAGTGGCGCAGGCGGTGCAGGCACTGCGCAATTTCGACGGCGATCCGGAGAGCGTTACGGAGATTTATCTGCTCGACGACCGGCGGGTGCTGCGCGGGGCGGTGGCGTTGTCGCGGGTGGTGATGGCGCTGCCGGAGACGCGGCTGGCGGTGCTGTCCGAGCCGCGAGTGCTCTCTTGCCCGGCGGATATGCGGCAAAACGAAGTGGCCGAGATGTTCGACAAGTACAACTTGCGCGCGCTGCCGGTAGTGGATGGACAGGGACGCATGGTGGGCGTGGTGCAGGCCGACCAGGTGATCAGTTTTCTGCGGGAAAAGATCTAGAGCGGCGGACGCTCCATCGCACCGCCTGCCGCTCGCGCCGTTTCAACAGGCTTTCTGCTTTCAAGGCGCCTCCAAGCTGTGCCCGTCGAAAGCGGTGTTCCCGAATCCAGCTCTACCGGCTCTCGTCTTCGTCGTTGAGAAGCTGGCCCAGCCGGTCGAACTTGCGCTCCCAGGGGATGCGGTGGTCGCGAATCCACTGCTCGAGCGCGCTCAATCCCGCACTCTCCATACGGCAGGTGCGCACACGGCCGAGTTTTTCCGTGTGCACGAGCCGCGCTTCGGCGAGGATCTCGAGGTGCTGCATGACGGCAGTGAGCGTGACGCCGAGCGGCTCGGCCAGGCGCGAAACGGACGCCGGTCCTTCGACAAGCCGGTCGAGGATGGCGCGGCGTGTGGGGTCGCCCAGCGCATGAAACAGCCGATCGATATCGACAGTACGATCGCCCATCGAATCCCTCTATTCCGCCAGTTCGCTTTGCAATCGATCGATCAGCTGAGTCCAGCCCATTTCGATCATCTTCACGCCGTCAGGCCAATCGATGTAGGTACCCTGATGAGTCAGGATCACATTCGTTCCGTTCTCGGCGGGCACAAACTCGAACGTCGCCAGCATCACCACAATGGGCTTTCCGTTCAAATCCATCCGCGAGGTCATCACAATGCGCTTCTCCTCCACGATGTCCTGATACGTGCTTTCGTTGGCAATCTCAGATCCGGCAATCGGGTGACCCATCCTGAAGCGATAGCGGAACCGCTCGATCCCGCCCATACGAAAGTCCATGTGGAAGTCCTGGATGTCGTGATCGCCCTCGGCGTACCAGCGGCGCTTGAGGGCGGGCTGGGAAAAGGCAGAGAATACGCGCGCCGGACGCTGGGGAAAGTTGCGCTCGATAACAAAGGTGCTGTGGATGGCGGCGGATTCGGTAGCGGTCATGATGGTCTCCTTGGTGTGGGGCAAATAGTGAAGCAACAGCTTCACTATCTCACCGGATTTGTGAATAGTCAAGTAAATACTTCAGTATTTTTGCTAAGATTTTCGATCCTGCTGCGCGGGGCAGTGGCGTTGTCGCGGGTGGTGATGGCGCTGCCGGAGACGCGGCTGGCGGTGCTGGCCGAGCCGCGAGTGCTCTCTTGCCCGGCGGATATGCGGCAAAACGAAGTGGCCGAGATGTTCGACAAGTACAACTTGCGCGCCCTGCCGGTAGTCGATGGACAGGGACGCATGGTGGGAGTGGTGCAGGCCGACCAGGTGATCAGTTTTCTGCGGGAAAAGATCTAGAGCGGCGGGATTCCCGGCGTCGGAGGGGCCGCATGAGTACGAAATAGCACCAACTTTTTCGGGAATCCGATGATTGAGCTAACTTTCGTGAAACAATTCATGGGTGATTCAATTTCCAAAAATTATCCAGGGAGGCATGGGAGTCGGTGTCTCCAACTGGCGGCTGGCGCAGGCGGTATCGAGGCTTGGCCAGCTCGGCGTGGTGTCGGGAACGGCGCTCGACCAGGTTTTCGCGCGGCGCCTGGCGGACGGTGACAAGGACGGGCAGATGCGCAGGGGGCTCGAGGCGTTTCCTTTTCCCGAGATGGCGAGGCGGATCTGGCAGGAGTACTTCACTCCCGGGGGCAAGCCGGCGGGCGCGCCCTATCCTTCAACGCCGATGCATCAGCGCAATGACTCGCCCGGTCTGATCGAGCTGTGCATCGTCGGCAACTTTGTCGAGGTGTTCCTGGCGCGCCAAGGGCACAGGAATGCGGTGGGAATCAACTATCTGGAAAAGGTGCAGATTCCGCACCTGGCTTCGATCTACGGAGCGATGCTGGCGGGCGTGGGCTATGTGCTGATGGGCGCGGGGATTCCGCTGCACATTCCGGGCGTGCTGGATGCATTTGCCGCGGGGCAGCCGGCCGAATACAAGCTTGCCGTGACGGGCGCGGCGGCGGACCAGGACACGGAGATGCGGTTTGCCCCGGCGGGTTTTGCGGAAGGTGGACTGCCGGCGCTCACGCGGCCGAAGTTTCTGGCGATTGTGTCTTCGAACACGCTGGCGGCGACCATGCTGCGGCGGGCAAACGGGCGCGTGGACGGGCTGGTGATCGAAGGGCCGACGGCGGGCGGGCACAATGCTCCGCCGCGCGGCAAGACGCAGCTGACGGCAGCAGGCGAGCCGATGTATGGCGAGCGCGACCGTGTGGACCTGGCGGAGTTGCGCAGGCTTGGCGCGCCGTTCTGGCTGGCGGGCGGAAAGGGCAATCGAGCCATGCTGCGCCAGGCGCTCGGCGAAGGCGCCGCCGGTGTACAGGTGGGAACGGCGTTTGCATTGAGCGAGGAGTCGGGGTTGAGACCGGAACTGAAGCGGGAGCTTTTGGCGCAGGCCAGAACCGGCAGCGGCCGGGTGTATACCGATCCGCTGGCGTCGCCAACAGGGTTTCCATTCAAGGTGGCGCAGCTGAGCGGGACGTCGTCGGAAGCCGCGGTATATGGCGAGCGGAAAAGGTGCTGCGATCTGGGGTATCTGCGGGAGGCCTACGCGACGCCGGAGGGCAAGATCGGCTACCGCTGCTCGGCGGAGCCGGTTGCGTCGTATGTCGCCAAGGGGGGCAAGCTCGAGGACACGGTGGGGCGAAAATGCCTGTGCAACGCGCTGATGGCCAACATCGGACATCCGCAATCCCGCAATGGGCACGGCACGGAGCCTCCGCTGGTGACCATGGGCGACGACCTGAATTCGGTGGCGCAGTTTCTGACGCCAGGCCGCGAGAGCTACAGTGCGGCGGATGTGGTGGAGTCGCTGCTGAGCTTTGCGGCGGATGAGCGCGCGGTGGAGCGCGAGCCGGAGAGTGTGGCGGCTACGGCGTAAGCGAAGCGAATGAGTCCGACGAGGCCGCAGGCCTCAAGAGACTGCGATAGAACCGTTTGCGGTCGAACAAGTGGCCCTCAGCGGCTGAAGCCAGCTCCATTCAGCGGCCATTTGCGGCACGGACAAATCCGTGCCCTTCCAAAACAGAGTTCCAACGGAGATTGCTAGCCGCCTGGTACAGGTGCGGCGCCGGCGCCACCGACGCGAAGGACGCGCGGGATGCGGGTTTCGGCCGCGGGAAGAGCCGGAAATGCGCCGTGGGGCTCGGTCTGGTACCAGTAGGCGACGGAGTAGACGTCGTCGGCGCGGTGGTTGCCGTGGCCGGTCTCGATGGTGACCCGGATCGATTTTTCGAACGTGATGGGGCTCTCGATGTGCCAGCGGTAGAGGCAGTAGCGGCCGCCAAGGCGCTCGGGATCTACCATGTAGGGCGCGCCGTTGTGCAGGTAGCCGAAGGACTGCAGGCCGAAATCCCACGCGCCGTTGTAATAGTCCTCGGTACCGGTGCCGTTAATAGTGGGCAGTGTGTCGCCGTCGATGAAGATCATGTCGTCGCCCTCGCCGAACCACTGGTTCTGGTTCTGCAGCACCGAGTGGGTGACGCCGACGAAGTGCCCGCGGCCGGCAGCGTCGAGGAAGATGTAGTTACCTTCGCCGCTCAGATTCTTCTTGCCGTTAATCTTGTCGTCGTACTCGTTGGTCCAGTCGCCGGTCCACGCCTTGCTGGGCGCTGCCTGGCGGTACTGCGCGTGGAAGCGGCCGAGATCCGGTGGAAGGCTCGGCAGCGTGACGTAGTCGATGTGGAAGTAGAAGCTGTCGGTCTTGATTTTGCTTTCGTTGGTGATGGTGATGCGGGCCGCGGACGAGAACGGCATTTGGAAATAAGAGTTGAGGGCCTTGATGGGCGCGACGGCGAGGAGCGCGGACTGGTAGGTGTAGTACTCGCCGAGGCCGAGGCCGAAAAAGTCGCCGACGGGTGTTTCGACGGAGGGCGAGGATTCTCCGTCCCACCAGGCACGCAGAACGAGGTTCTTGAGGTGGTGCGGATCGTCGGAGGCGATGGTGAACCAGATGTGCGTGACGACGCCGGCGCCGGAGACTTCGAGGAACGTGGCGGATTTGCCGGCTTCGATGGGGACTGCGTCGCCGTTGCCGCCGGAGCGGTCCCAGCTCGACGAGCGGCGCGACTTGTAGCTGCGCAGGCGGGCGAGGGAGAAGAGTTCTTCGGGGATGTAGTCATCGGGGCCAGTTGAGGTCTCGATGCGGCCTATAGCGGGCGCGGCGTAGGCGGCGGAGCCGAAGCCTGCGATGGCGGCGGCGGAGGCCATCGAGGAGAGCAGCTTGCGGCGGGCGGGGAAGATTGCTTTCGGGGTCTGGGGCGTCATCTCTCATCCTCTTTCCGGGGCTGAAGCCCCAGAGTCTTCGTGGGTTTCATGCAGCGCGGCTCAAGCCGTACCCGACACATGTGTCTCTCCGAATCTCAATTGCAACAGGCTCCGAGGCTCCCTTTCGAGGCGTCAATTCTCGAGCCCGGTTTAGCCGGGCAGTGACGGGAAGATGGTCATGCGCAGTTCCGTCGCGCCGTAAGGGACGAGCGTGATGCGCTCGAGGTTCTCGCTGATCTTGTGATCGCCCAGCACGGGCAGTGGGGGAGTGAACTTCTGCGCGGGGTTGCCGGGATTGGGTTGAAGGTCCCAGCCTTCGATGCGGCGCACGGGAACGGTGAGTTTGGCCGGCGGTTCGGACCACGGGTCGAAGTCATCGCCGGCGGCGATCGGCATGCGGGTGAACTGAACCTCGGCGAGCAGATTCGCGGGATCGACGGCGAGGCCGTAGTTCCACGGGCCCGCGGGCGTGGCCTCCCAGGTGGGGAAGTCGGCGGTGTCGAAGCGCGGCTCGACGTGCGATGTCCAATGCGCAGGAATGGGGAAGGCGTAGACGATGGGGCCGTGCTCGAGCGCGACGCCGCCCTGAGGCCAGTGGGTGAGGGCAAGGCGCATGGGCAGCGCGAGGACGATCTCGTCCCCGGACTTGAACGTGCGCCGGATGACGGCGAAGCCCTTGGTGTTTCGTTCCGCTGCTACAGACTTGCCATTGATGGAGATGGAGGGTTTGTCGCACCAGGCGGGGATGCGCAGTAAGAGTGGGAAGGCGATGGGTGCGGAAGTCTCGATGCGGAAATGGATTTGCTCTTCGAAGGGGTAGTGCGTGGTCTGCACGATCTCGACGGGCTGTGCGGAGGAGCCGATGGTGGTCTTGATGCGCGAAGGGCCGTAGAGGACTGCGGCGAGGCCGCCGTCATTCGACTTCATCCACATCCGGATGGCGTAGTTGGGCATGATGCGGTGGACGTTGCCACCGCAGCAGGCGGTGGCCTGGCCCGGGTTAGGCTGGAAGGCCATCTTGCGGCCGCCATGCTCCATCAAGTTGTGATCGGAGTTGATGGTGGCGAGAAACTGGTTGGGGCAGGAGAAGTATTGCAGCGACTTCCAGTCGTTGCGGATAGCGCCGGGCGCTGCGTTGAAGCATGCGCGCTCGATGCGGTCGGCCCAGGCGGCGTCGCCGGTGGCCATGAGCATGTAGCCCCAGGACCAGGTGTGGTCGGCGATGTCGCAGGTCTCGTGCGAGTCGAGCGAAGTAACGGTGCGGTACCACTCGCTTGTGGAAGGAATGCCGTCGACGAGCATGTGGTGGTCGAAGATCCGGCGATTGGCGGCGACGGCGAACTCGAGATATTCGGGCTTGCCGGTGTGCAGGTAGAGGATCGCCGGCAGCTTCATGGTTTCGGCATAGGTGCAGCCATGCGCATTGATGGGCGTGGCGGCGAAGACGCGCAGCGGAGAGAGGTCGCCGTGGCCGTCGTCGGCGACGGTCAGATACTCTTTCCACGCGTTTTCGGCGAGGTCGAGCAGGCGGCGGTCGCCGGTATGGCCATAGGCCCACAGCATGGCCTCGATGTTGGTGACGTTGCGGGTGGGCTTGCCGTAGTCGGCGTCGTCGCCGAGGTAGTGGGCGCGAAGGATGCCGGCGAGGTCGGCGGCTTCAGCGGGGCCGGGCGGGTTCTGTGCGTCGCCGAGGGCGAGCAGCGAGCGGAACATCACGTTCTGCGGCCAGCGATGGAAGTCGCCCTTGGGCTCGCGGAACATTTGCGGGCCGAGGTAGCCGTTGGGCGCGGCGTGGGCGAGCGTGTAATCGATGGAGTGGCGCGTGTGGGCAAGGAGTTGCTCGTCCCCGAGAACGAGGGCGAGGCGCGTGGCGCCATCCAGCCAGTAGCCCTTCTGCTCCCACGGCCACCAGGCATCGTCGTTGTTCACTGTTTCGACGATTTCTTCGCCGGCCCAGTAGGCGCCGGTGAAGGGCCAGGAAACATTGGGAAGCTGCGAGCCGAGCTGCGCCGCTTGTTTTGCGAGCATGACGCGCAGCCAGCCTTGGGAACGTACGGCGCCGGGCGCCAAGGCGTTCAGTGCGGCGTGGGCGGGCGAAAGCGATTCGCCGCTCGCGGCTTCAAGCCATGGCGCGCCGCCGGCCATCGTGGCGCCGGCGATGAGGCTGAGGCGGATGAATTGGCGGCGATCGAGATTGAAAGCGGAGGAGCCAGAGCAGCCATGCATGGAGGAACCGTAGACCCACGGATAAGAGTTGAAAGCTTTGACGCGCGGATAATAGCACACACAGGCAGGTGAGAATGTGCGGCAGGACGGAAGGCGGCGCCGAGGCCCGCCGGGGGCGTTTTGAAGCCAAGGCCAGGTGCGCGGAGGTGTCTGCGGGGAAAGGCTTTGCGGGTCGCGTTCACCGAGCCCGGCCTGTTATGGTCAGGGAGGCAATTGAGATGAATCCACCATAGGACTGTCGCGGTATGTGGACGCGTTGGCGAACCCGGATTCTGCTTTTTTTGGCCGTGCTTGGCCCGGGATTCATTACCGCCAATGTCGATAACGACTCCGGCGGGATCCTCACCTACTCGCAGGCCGGCGCGCAATACGGATACACGCTGCTGTGGACCATGATTCCCATTACGATCGCGCTGATCGTGGTGCAGGAGATGTGCGCGCGGATGGGCGTGGTGACAGGCAAGGGCCTGAGTGACATGATCCGCGAAGAGTTCGGGCTGCGGCTGACGGTTGTGCTGATGGTGCTGCTGGTGTTCGTGAACTATACGAACGTGGTTACGGAGTTTATCGGCATCGCGGGGTCGCTGCACCTGTTCTACGTGTCGAAGTTCATTTCGGTGCCGGTGTGCGCGGCGCTGGTGTGGCTGCTGATCGTGAAGGGCAACTACCAGAGCACGGAGAAGATTTTCCTTGTCGCGTCGGTGGTGTACATCGCCTATATCTTTGCCGGCGTGCTGTCGCAGCCGAGCTGGCACGACGCGCTGCTGGCCACGGTGCAACTGCCGCAGAGATCGGTGTGGCGCGACAAGTTGTATATCTACACGGCGATCGGGATTGTGGGCACTACGATTGCGCCATGGATGCAGTTCTATTTGCAGTCGTCGATCGTGGAGAAGGGGATCCGCGTGAAGGACTACGCGGCGTCGCGGCTGGACGTGGTCATCGGGAGCTTCTTCACGGACCTGGTGGCTTGGTTCATCGTGGTGGCGTGCGCGGCGACGCTGTTTGTGCACGGGATGGGCGCGATCCAGGTGGCGGCGGACGCGGCCGAGGCGATGCGGCCGCTGGCCGGCGACTACGCATTCATCCTGTTTGCGTTTGGCCTGTTCAATGCGTCGCTGTTCGCGGCGTCGATTCTGCCGCTCTCGACCGCCTACACGGTGTGCGAGGGACTGGGCGTGGAGTCGGGCGTCGACAAGACGTTCAAGGAGGCGCCGTTTTTCTATTGGCTCTACACGCTGCTGATCGCGGGCGGGGCGGTCACGGTGCTGGTGCTGCCGGATGCGCAACTGGTGAACTTTGCAATTCTTTCGCAGGTGCTGAACGGCGTGCTGCTGCCTGTGGTGATCATCCTGATGCTGCTCTTGATCAACCGCAGGGACTTGATGGGCGAGTACAGAAATACGCGGTTGTGGAATGCGATCGCGTGGGGGACGAGCGCGATCGTGATCGGGATGACGATGGTAATGCTGTGGGGGATGATCCCGGGACGGTGAAAGACAGCTTTCAGCTGCAGCCTTTCGCTCTGAGCCGTTCCTGCTGTCTACGGCAGTTTTGCCTTCATTCGCGGCCCCTCCGAAACGATCGGCTCCGGCTACGGACGCCAGTCGAATCCGCTGTGGATCGCGCGGGTGGAGTGAAGAAGCCGAAGTGGCTAGAAGCTAAGAGCGGATGGCTGAGAGCTGCTCTACAGGAGTTTGCCGGCGGCGAGGTCGCGGATCAGGCCGCGATCGGCGGCGAGGAAGTCGTACTCGGGCAGGTTTTCGAACTTGACCCATTTGAGCTGGTGGAAGATCCGGTTCTCGATTTCGCCGCCGAACTCGTTGACGGCGAAGAACTGCAGGTCGACGGCGCCGCCGTGGCGGTAGTTGTGGCGGATGCGGGTGACGCGCGGGCCGACCACGGCGTGGATGCCAAGCTCTTCGCGAAGCTCGCGCTCGAGGGCCTGCTCGGCGCTCTCGCCGGCCTCGATCTTGCCGCCGGGGAACTCCCATTGCAGGGCCATAGGCTGGTCGGGGCGGCGCTGGCCGATGAGAACTTCGCCACCGCGCACGATGAGTGCGGCGGCGACGAAGCGCAAGGCGGGTCCGGGCGGCCGCCCGTTGAGATTCTGCTGGCCCTCTTCCACATGGAATAGTGTAGCCGCGGGAAGCGGGAATGTCCCAGTCAGGAGGGGGAGCGGCGCGGTGGATTTCCGGTCTTCCCCAAACGGCGCGGAGGGGGCGCGCCCGGCTGAGGGTCCTGCGCCAGGTGCCCAGGTCCAGAGGTTGAGCCATCCAGCCCGGCCGCCGTGAAACTGCGCCAGGGACGGGGGCGCCGGCACTGGTTGGAAGAATGCGATTTTGGTTACTCGCCGGCGACCGCGGCGTCGGCGCCTTCGACAGAAGCAGGGCGGAAGTAGCCCCAGCCGTTGGCGGCGGCGGCAGCCAGCAGCGCCGGCGACGGGTTGACCGGAAACGGATTCTTCGCGATCTCGAGCATGGCGAGGTCGTGGACGGAGTTGCCGAAGACGGCGTCGGGGTTGGGCAGGCCGACGCGCCGGAGCGATGCGGCTTTGCCTTCGTCGGTGGGAACATCGACGAGCTGGCTGACGATGATGCCGCCGGCGACGGCGACTTCGGCGGCGAGCACGTGCTGTTCGGGGATTCCAAGCGGTCGAACGGCTTCCGAGACGACCCACTTGTTGGTGGAACTGACGGCCCAGAGCACGACGCCCTGGTTGCGCAGGGCGGCGATGAGCGAAGCAATCTCATCGAAGATGCGGGGACGGACGAACTCCTCGACGAAGCGGGCGGCGGCGGCGCGGAGCTCGCTTTCGTGGAGGCCGGCATACATCTGCACCATTTCTCCGCAGATGTCGAGCTCGCTGACCTGGCCGGCCTGATAGGCGCGATGGCGCGTGTCGATCCAGTCGGCGGTGGAGCGGGAGACGAGTCCCTGCTCAATAGACCAGACCATGAATCCGCTGCCGGAGTCGCCGCTCCAGATCGTGCCGTCGCAGTCGAAGACGGCCACTTTCGGCCGGCTTGCGAAGACCCGCCGCTCGAACTCCGCGGCGGTCCATTTGGGGATTTCAATCTGTGCAGTCGTCAAGCGATCCTCTATTCTCTTTGTTCGTTGTTTCCTCGATTTGTTCGTCACTTCTATTTTCGTCGAAAACCGGATGTTCTGCAGGGGCGGGCACGCGGGAGTGCCACAGTGCACAACGGACGGACCAGCGAACTGCGGGAGTCCGGGCGGAGCGGTGCAAATGCTCAGTTTGAAGAGACATCCCACACGGGCCAAAGCCCGCTTGCCGCCGAGTCAATCGCGGCACGGCTGAAGCCGCGCCCTTTCAAGAAAAGGGGATGAGTTGTTGCAATTCCGCACAGTCCGCACAAAACCGGGGTAATCCAAAGGAGCCGACAGGTGTGATTCGCGACGTTTGATCGGACGCGGATCACCTGATATATGTGCCTGGGTGTTATTTTCGCGATGGGCGGTGACGGCATGATGAATCGAAGAGAATTTGTAACGCTTGCGACTTCGGCAGCGGTGTTGGGGCCGGTCAGCGATGCCAGGCAAAGCTGGGGCCAGTTTTCGCCGGGCGAAGTGAGGCCGGCGGGCGCAAGCACGATCCCCGAGGGCGATCTGATTCAGCCGGAGGCGCTGAACGCGATGTTGCACGGCGCGGGCGGCGAGAAGCCGGTGATGCTGCAGGTGGGATCAAGGGTGTTCTTCGCACAGGCGCATATTCCAGGTTCACAGTATGCGGGACCGGGATCGCAGGAGCCGGGCATCGCGCTGCTGGAGAGCGCAGTGAAGCCGCTCGCCAAGACGAAGCCGATTGTGCTGTATTGCGGGTGCTGCCCGTGGAGCCGCTGCCCGAATGTGGGACCGGCTTACCGGCGGATGAAGGAGCTTGGTTTTACCCGGGTGAAGGTAATGTATTCGGCCGGCAACTTTGGCGACGACTGGGTAAACAAGGGCTACGCGACCGAACACGGATGAGGGCCACGCGAGCACGCGGGCCGGCGACGGGTGCATGAATCGAGAAAGAGAAACCGGTGCGGCGATTCGACGGTGGCTGCGACGCGTTGCTGCGGCGGCCATGATGTGCGGGCCGCTGGCTGCCGGCGCGGATCCGAATGCGCTGCTGCACAAGGGGGCGCCGGCATTTGCGCGCACGGATTTTCAGGGCCGGCACGTGAACCTGAAAGCCATGCGCGGACACGTCGTGTTGCTGAGCTTCTGGGCGACGTGGTGCGCGCCGTGCCAGATCGAGATGGCGAAGTTTGCCGAGTGGCGCACAGAATATGGCGAGCTGGGATTCGAGGTGATTGCGGTCTCGATGGATGACGAGGATGCGGCGGCGCGGGCTTTCGTCGCGAAGATGAAGCTCGGTTTTCCGGTGACGATGGGAGACGCGAAGCTGGGTAAGCTGTATGGCGGCGTGCTCGGGCTGCCGCTGACTTTCTTGATCGATCGCGAGGGGAGAGTGGCGGCTGTGTTCAAGGGAGAAGCCGATCTGACAAGCATGGAATCGGCGTTGAAGAAGCTCCTGAATGAGCCGGTGAGGTACTCGCGATATTAGCTAGATTGATTCCGTGATGAATGAGATTCGGTAACCGGCGCGGCGGGCGTGGAGGCGTTTCGGGCGCGCGGATAATCGAAGGTGTGGACGGCGGGCGCAATCTGCAACTGTTAAAGGAATATCAAGCGTATCTGCGCGTAGAAAAGGGCTTGCGCCCGCTGACGTGCGAGGCGTACGAGAGCGACCTGAACACGTTCGCCGAGCATCTGGAGGGAAGGCAGGGTGTGTTGCTGACGGCGGCGCAGGAGGACGTGTCGTCGTTCCTTGAGCATCTGCGCGAGCACGGAATCGATGCGCGGTCGGCGGCGCGGAAGCTGAGCTGCCTGCGCGGGTTCTACAAGTGGCTGCTGCTGGACCGGCGGATTCATCATGACCCGACGGTAAACATCACCTCACCAAAGACGTGGAAGGTGCTGCCCAAGTCCCTGGCCGAACCGGAGATGGCAGAGATGTTGGAGCGCGCGGCGATGGCGGCCGATCATCCGCAGGCAAACGCGGCGGCGTTGCGCGATCGCGCGATTCTGGAACTCCTGTATGGCGGCGGGCTGCGCGTGTCGGAGGTGACGGCGCTGGCGGCGAGCGACCTGAGGCTCGATGCGGGCCAGGTGCAGGTGCGCGGCAAGGGCGACAAGGAGAGGATCGTCCCGCTGGGGACGGCGGCGATCGACGCGCTGGAAGTTTACTTGCGCGAAGGGCGGCCGCACCTGCAGCGAATGCCGTCGGCGCGAAAGACGGGCGATGCGCAGCGGAGTGGAGCTCGGACGCCAGTGCAGGAGCGGTCGGGGCTGTTTCTGTCGCTGCGCGGGATGCCGCTGACGCGGCAGTGGGTGTGGCACATCGTGAAGAGGGTCGATCCTCAAGCCAGCCCCCACAAGCTTCGCCACAGTTGCGCGACCCACATGGTGGAGCACGGAGCGGACCTGCGCAGCGTGCAGCTGATGCTGGGGCATGCGGACATTTCGACGACTCAGGTGTATACGCATCTCGCGCTGGGCCGGCTGAAGGCGGTGCATCGCGAGCATCATCCGCGCGGCAAGCGAAAGGCGGCGGAGGATGATGGCCAGATGGCGAAGCCGGAGCCGCAATCGACGCCGAGCATGGGGCCGCGGCTGGTGGTGAATAACCGCAAATCCGGGGGAGCGTGATGAGCGCGGAAGGCGGCGCGGCTGGTTCAGCGCTCTATGCGATCGTGGCCGAGTACCTGGCCGTGCTGGAGAACGAGCGGGGAGCGTCGGCTCATACGCTGCGCGCATACCGGCGTGAGCTGGGCGGTTTCGCGGAGTACATCGCGAAGCAATTTGGCGCGGAGTTTGCCATCGAGCGGATCGAGCATACGCATATCCGTGCGTATTTGAGTACGCTCTACGATCGCGGTTTGTCGAAGGCGTCGGCGGCGCGAGCGCTGGCCGCGGTGCGCAGCTGGTTCGGGTGGGTGTCGAGCACGGGTCGGCTGGAGCTGAATGTGGCGGCGCTGGTTTCAACGCCGAGATTGCCGAAGCATTTGCCGAGGGTGCCGTCGATCGAACAGATGAATCGCGTGGTGGATTCTGTCAGTGACGACGCGGCGAGTTGGCCGGCGAGGGATGCGGCGATCCTTGAGTTGTTATACGGATGCGGGATGCGCAACGCAGAGCTGGTCGGGTTGAACCTCGAGGACATCCACTGGGCGAATGAAGCGATCCTGGTGCGGGGCAAGGGGCAGAAGCAGCGATATGTGCCGCTGGGCGATGCAGCGGCGCAGGCACTGCGCGCGTATCTTGCGGAGCGGACGGCGAAGTTGACGGCGGCGGGCGAGGGCGGAGCGGCGACGGCGGCGCTGTTCCTGAATCTGCGGCTTCGCGGGCTGGGCAAAGGCGGACAGGCGCGGCTGACGACGCGGAGCGTGGGGCGAATCGTGAAGCGCATTGCGATCCTGCGCGGGTTGCCGGCGGATGTGCATCCGCACACGCTCAGGCATGCGTTTGGGACCCATCTGCTCGAAGAGGGCGCGGACCTGCGGGCAATCCAGGAACTGCTGGGACACGAGAGGCTGTCGACGACGCAGCGTTACACGCAGTTGACGACGGCGCAGCTGACGCAGGTGTACGACCGGACGCATCCGAGGGCGAAGTAGGCCTGATCGAGCTCGTGGGTCTACGATCGATGTCGGACCCCAATGAGATGGCGCTCATCGGAACAAAGCGGTCGTGGGCTGACGCTTCCCAAGAACTGGCGGCCAGCGGCGATGACAAGCTCGCGTGGCCGGATTTTGCGAATGAAGTTGATGCGAAGATGAAGTGTTGAGCCGGCCGGTCGTGGTGAAGGAAACGAAACCGCAGATTCTTTGACTCGTCCGCTCAAGCGGCCTCGCTCAGGATGACCGGCAACTGATTGAGTGCAGTGGTTTCCCACCCTGTCGCATGTCGCTGCCGCGACGCGCGAAAGGATGGGGCACGCAGCGTTCGTGGGATTCTTGAATTCGGGAACTCGACTCTAAAAGCTCACGCGGCGCTTGGGGAACCAGGTGAGCTGGATGTTGGTGGTCGTGACCGTCTGGCGGTTGGTGAGGTAGATGGGCGCGAGGTACTGCTCCCAGGCAAAGCTGCCGTTGACCTCGAAGTTCTTGCCAATGCGCTTGACGACCTGGAAGTTGACGTCGTCGAGCGTTGTGCCGTACTCGCCGGTGTGGGAGCGGATGAAATCCTTGGACGCTTTCTGGTAGCGCCCGCCGACCTGGACCCATTCGTTGCCGCTGATGTGATAAGTGATCCAGCCCTGGCCGCCCTTGTCTTCGCGGCCGACCCAGTCGCCGAACAACTGGCCGCGGTTGGTGTAGCCCTGCTTTTGAATGCCTTCGTAGTACTGGAAGTGGCCGTTCTGGCTGTCGTTTGTCGGGGAGTCGGTGTTGACTCCTTCGACGCGGACGTCGAGCCGCGGAGCGCCAGGCACGTGCGAGAGGTAGAGGCCCGGGCGCCAGGTGGAGCGGCGAGGCGCGTCGATCGGCGAGACTTCATCGTGGGCCTCGGAGTCGACGTAAAACGTAAGGTACCGGCGAAGGAAGGGCAGACGATAGGAGACGTCGAATGCCCCAAAGCGGGCGCCAGGGTCGTCGCGGCCGAACTTTGTTGTCTGGGCCGGCGAGGACAGGCTGAAGAAGCTCTTGAGGAACGTGTGCAGCGTGATGGGACCGTGGCCCTCTCCTCCCCAGATGACGGTGCGCTCGAAGCCGAACTCGAGGTTTTCCGTGGGGCGGAAGCTGATTTTCTCAAGGTGGATCCATGGGTCCCCGGGGCTGGTGACGTTGGGGTGGACGGCGGGGACGACGGGCGGCGGGAGATAGGGAATGTAAGTGTGCCCGCGCAATGGGCCGATCAGAAACTCGTAGCGGAACGGGCCGGTGACGTAAGAGAGGCCTGGAATATGGAGCGGCTCGGTGCGGTTGACGCGGAAGGTGTAGGGATAATCGGCATTATTGGAGAAGGCCATGCCTGCGCCGAGGCCGGGGCCAAGCCATTCGTCGGTCTTGCCGAAGGATATCTCGTGATTGAGGAAACGGCCTGAGGCGTAGCCTTCGAGCAGGTGACCTTTGAAGGTAGACGAGATGGGTCCCCAGGGAATGGTGTCCTGCTTGAAGGGCAGGCCCGTGGCGGGATTGACGGGGATCTGGTCATCCTCCGAGAGCGTGGTGGCAAGCGCGGTGGAGTAGCCGGTGGCCGAGGGCGCGCCGTTGAACTCGCCGCGCGCGTAAATGAGGAAGCGGCCTGCGCCGACCCATGCGCTGGCGCCGGTGTAGTTGTTGAATCCGTTGGCGTAGGGGCGGCCGTAGTCGTTGATGATCGTGGAGCCAAGGTGGTAGCTGTCGCGCAGCGGCGTTCCACTGATGCCGCGGGCGACGGTGTAGACGGATTCGAGGCGCGAGTTGCCTTGATGAATGAGGCAGGGGCCAGCCATGTCGTACCGGAATTCGTGGACCAGCGCTTCGTAAATCTCTTCGGCTTGGTCGGTCTCGGGGCCGGGGTCGGCATCCTGGATGCGAGCGCTGGCCTGGTCGATCATGTCAACCAGGCTGGCGCGAGTGTAGGGCCGCATGCCGAGGAAGATGTTGTCGATGAAGCCGAGGCCATAGAGGCGAAAGACAGCCGGGTAGACCCAGCTATCGACCGGGATGTAGGGCGAGTCCATGATGGAGGGCTCGCAGGGGGACTGCGGACGGTCGCGGTCGGGTTTGATCTGGCCTGCGCCTTCCGGTGCGGCCCATGCGCTTGCGGTCGTTCCTAGAGAGAATGCAACCACCGATGCACACAAAACGACTGGGGCAAGGGCCCCAGGTCTGCACAAACTCATAACCTCACTCTATCATTCGGGATGCTCGGGCCGGGCAGGTCTGCGGCGCGGCGAAGCGGCGGATCGATGCTATGTATTCGACTAATAATTCAACAACTTGGTAGCCGCGTCGACGATCTTGTCGACGGTGGGCAGATAGTACTTCTCGAGCGGCGGCGAGAAGGGAATCGCCGGCACATCGAGACCGGTGACGCGCACGATGGGGGCCTCGAGGCAGTCAAAGGCTTCTTCGGCGGCGATGGCCGAAATCTCGGCTCCGATGCCGAGCGTGCGGTGGTCTTCGTGGACAATCATGAGGCGGCCGGTTTTGGCGAGCGACTCGAGGAAGGTGTCCTTGTCGAGGGGATTGAGGATGCGCAGGTCGACGACTTCGACTTCGGCGCCGGTCTCGGTGCGGAGACGCTCGGCGGCCTGGAGAGAGAGCTGCAGGGCCCAGCCGTAGCTGACAAGAGTCATGTCGGAGCCGGGGCGGCGGACGGCGGACTTGAATAGATCGGCGACGAGATCCGGATCGTCGGGAAGTTCTTCCTTGATGGAGCGGTAGAGTTTTTTGTGCTCGAAGTAGAGGACGGGGTCGTCTTGGCGGATTGCGGCCTTGAGCATGCCTTTGGCGTCGGCGACAGTGGCGGGTGCAACCACGACGAGGCCGGGCTCATGGGCGAACCAGGTGGTGTTGGTCTGCGAGTGGTAGAGGCCGCCGCCCACGCCGCCCCCGTAGCAAACGCGGAGGGTGAGCGGGCAGGTCTGCGTGCCCCCGGAGCGGTAACGCAGCTTGGCGGCCTGCTCGACGATCGCATCCATGGCGGGGGTGATGAAGTCGGCGAACTGAATCTCGGGGACGGGACGCATGCCGGCCATGGCCGCGCCGATGGCCGAGGAGACGATGATGCCTTCGGCGAGCGGCGAGTCGATGACGCGATCGGCGCCGAACTCTTCATAGAGGCCCTTGGTGGCTTTGAAGACGCCGCCTTCAACGCCGACGTCTTCGCCGATGATGAAGACGCGCTCATCGCGGCGCATCTCCTCGCGAAGAGCCTCGGTGATGGCGGCGATGTAGGTGAGGAGGGGCATGAAGGATCCTTGTACCGGCGTGGTGGCGGAAGATCAATTCCCGCCGGGGCTAAAGCCCCATTCGTTTTTGGGGCCGCGATCGGCACGACTAAAGTCGTGCCCTGTTACAAGGTGGTACGCTGCGCGCGCGGCGGCAGCGAAATCTTGCCCTAATACTTCGGCGGCCAGGTTTTGTTGTTCAGCGCGCGGTCGCGGATGCTGAACGAGTAGACGTGGTCGAGGGCTTCTTCGGGCTCGGGGTAAGGCGACTTCTCGGCGAATTCAACAGCGGCGTCGAGTTCCTTATTGAAGGAGTCGACGATCTGCTGCTTCAGGTCTGCGCTGAACAGGTTCTTGGCTGTGAGGTAGGTCTCCATGTTGGCGATAGGGTCGTGGGCCTTCCACTTTTCGACTTCTGCGGGGTCGCGATACCTGGCCGGGTCGATTTCGGAGTGGCCGTACCACCGGTAAGTCTTGCACTCGATGAGCGTAGGGCCGCGGCCCTTGCGCGCGCGGAGGATGGCCTCGTGCGCGACGCGATAGACGGCGACGGCGTCGTTGCCGTCGACCGTGATGCCGGGAATGCCGTAGGCCTGCGCCTTGGCGGAGATGTCCTGGACCTTGGTCTGGAACTTCACGTTTACAGATTCGGCCCAGAGGTTGTTCTGGCAAACGAAGAGGATGGGCAACGAGTGTACGGCAGCGAAGTTGAGCGCCTCATGCCAGAATCCGAGCGAGGTTGCTCCTTCGCCGGAGAAGGCCACGGCAATCTTGCCGTTCTTCTTCATTTTGTCGGCGAGCGCGACGCCTGTGGCAATGCTAAGCTGCGCGGCGATGGTGGAGGACGGCGCAATGACGTTGAGCGGCGCATAGCCCATGTGCGCGGGCGAGGAATGGCCCTTGTCGGGGCTGGCGGCGCGGGCATAAAGCTGCGCGAACATCTTTTCGAGCGGCGCGCCTTTGGCGAAGTTGGTGATGAAATCGCGATGGGAGGGGCCGATGGCGTCTTCGGGCTCGAGGCCGGCGACTACGCCGGCGACGCAGGCCTCCTGGCCGACGGCAGCGTAGTAGTTGCCGGTGAAACGGCCTTGCTTGAAGAGCAGACGGGCGCGCTCTTCGAGCATGCGGCATTTGACCATGGTGAAGTAGAGGTGAAGAAGCATCTCGTTGGAGATGAGCGAGAAGGCGGGCTTTTCTCCTGGGGTTTGTGCAGGCGCCGAAACGGCCTCAGCCTTGTGTGTGATTGCCACGATTTCTCGATCCTTCCCGGTCCATGCGCCGGTCCATGCGATTGTAAACGGCCATGCAGTTGGATGCAGAGACCACAGAGCGGGGCTGACCATGGGCGAGGCGGATTGTGCGGGCGAAGAGCGGAGAATGCTACACTTGGCGGCGAATTGAGAGAGGTTGCAGTATGAAGCGCTTGACCACAGTTGCTGCCCTCCTTTTGTTCCTGCCGGCTGCAATGCTGGCGAAGGACAAGAAGCCGAATGTGCCGGCGGTTTTTGGGACGGCGACCTATGTGTATGTGGAATCGCCGGACGGGGACTTTTTCAGGCCGGGGCTTTATCCGGCGGACCGGCGGGCAATTGGCGACGTGGAAGACGCGCTGCGCGACTGGAAGCGCTACAAGCTGGCCGTGAAGCGCGACGAGGCCGAGATCGTGATCGTGGTGCGCAAGGGACGCCTGGCGAACGGGCGGCTTGGCCCGCAGGTGCAGATGGGGCAGCCGGCGCCGCCGGGTCAGTCTCCAAACCAGGCGCCGGGACATGGGCCGGGGATTGGCGCGAGCGGGCCGGGCGTTGAGACGGGCGCAGAGGTTGGTCCGGAAGACGACATGTTGCGCGTGTACATGCTGAACCCGGATGGAAAGATGATCGGGCCGATCTGGAACCGCACGCTGACGGATGGACTGGACGCGCCCGGGTTGCTCTTGTTCCGGCAACTGAAGGACGCAGTGGAGAAGGCGTATCCGGCGACGACGGCGAGCCAGCCGGGCAAGCCATAGGGGGCTTTTTATCCCACGCTTTCGGCGACAACGGGCGAACGGCTGGGCACCCACTCATCGAGGTTACGTCGAGTAGTCGGCGTTGATGTGGACGTATTCGGTGGTCAGGTCGGTGGTCCAGAAGACACACGAGCCGGAGCCCCGATGTAACTGTATCGAGATGGAGAACTCGGGCTGCTTGAGGTAGGCATGCGCGGCGGCCTCATCGAACTCCGCGGCGCGGCCGCCGTTGCGGCAGATGGGCAGCGAGCCGAACTGGATGTCGATGCGCTCGGGGTCGATCTCGGCGCCGGAATAGCCGATTGCGGCGACGAGGCGTCCCCAGTTGGGATCGCAGCCGGCCCACGCGGTTTTGATGAGCGGCGAATGCGCGATGGCCTTGGCGATGCGGAGCGCGTCCGAGTCGGTAGCGGCGCCGTCGATGTGCAACTCCACAACGTGAGTGACGCCTTCGCCGTCGGCGACGACCTGTTTCGCGAGGGATGTGCAGACGCGGCCGAGGGCAGAGGCAAACTCCGTGTGGCCGGCGCCGATGGATGCGCCGCTGCAGCCGGATGCGAGCAGCAGAACCGTGTCGTTGGTTGAGGTGTCGCCGTCGACGGAGATGCGGTTGAAGCTGGTTTCGATGGCCTGATTGAGATACGCCTGGAGGTCGATGGGTTCAACGGCCGCGTCGGTGAGGATGTAGACGAGCAGCGTGGCATGCGGGACCAACTGCGGGTGGATCATGCCCGAACCTTTGCATAGCGCGGCGATGCGGACCTCCGCGCCGTCGATTTCGAGGCGCGCGAAGGCAGTCTTCTCCACGGTGTCGGTGGTGAGGATGGCCTGCGCGGCCTCGAGGAAATGGTCGGACTCGGGACCGATGCGAGATGCGAGCGCAGGCAGCGCGGCGACGATTTTCTCAGCAGGCAGAGGCACGCCGATGATGCCGGTCGACGACGGGAAGACTTCTTCCGGCTTGCAGGCGAAGACTCCGGCGGCGGCGGTGCAGGTGGCGCGCGCGGCATCGATGCCGGCCTTTCCGGCGGCGCAGTTGGCGTTGCCGGCATTGATGATGGCGACTCGAATGCGGCCGGCGGTGGAGCGGAGATGTTCTTTGCCGATGGCGAGGGGCGCGGCCTGCACGCGATTCGAAGTGAATGCGGCGGCGGCGCTGGCGGGACGATCGGCGGCGATGAGGGCGAGGTCGGGGCGGCCGCTGGCTTTGAGGCCGGCGGTGGTTGCGCCGAATCGAAAGCCCTTCGGGATGAGAATCCGGGATGCTTCGCTCAAATCAATCTGCTCGCTTGGGTTGGATGGAATCGCTTGTTCAAATGAATGGATTCGGGTCGGGTTCGCATTGAATCGACCCATTTAATCTAGCATTTTGAGCGGAGGCAGAATGCCGGAGAGCGAGACGGACGAAGGACAGTTTCTCGATCTGCGCGAGGTGAACGTGGCGCGCGGCGACCGCGTGGTGCTGCACGATGTGAACCTGCAGATTCGCGCCGGCGAGCATGTGGCGATCCTGGGACCGAACGGATGCGGCAAGACCACGCTGATCATGGCCATGACGTGCCAGGTGTATCCGATGGTGCGGCCGGGGATGAAGGTGCGGATCTTCGGGCGCGAGCGGTGGGATTTGACGGCGCTGCGCAAGCACTTCGGCGTGGTGGGTGCGGATCTCCCGGGCGAGCGGACGGCGGTGACGACGGGAAAAGATGCGGTGATCGCGGGGTTCTTCTCGGCTTCGACGTTGTGGCCGAACCTCGAAGTGACCGACGCCATGCGCGAGCGCGCAACCGAGGCGCTGCAGCGGATGGAGGCGACGCATCTCGCGGAGCAACTGGTGGGCGAGATGTCGGCCGGCGAAAAGCGGCGCATTGTGATTGCGCGGGCGCTGGTGCACCGGCCGAAACAACTGTTGCTCGATGAGCCGTCGAATGCCCTGGATCTGGCGGCGCAACGGGAACTGCGGGTGACGCTGCGAAGGCTGGCGAGGGAGGGAACGGGGCTGGTGCTTGTGACGCATCATCTGGGAGATATTCTGCCGGAGATCGAGCGCGTGATCCTGATGCGCGGCGGGCGGATCGTGGCCGACGGGCCACGCGAGATGTTGCTCACGGAGCAGAAGCTGACCGAGCTTTTCAACACGCCAGTGCGCATCGGCCGGGATGAGGAGTGGCTGCATAGCTGGTGAAGGCAGGGACCAGCGGACCAAGGAAACGAGGGACCCAGGGTTGAGGATCGAGGGGGAGGCTCGACGGTTGAGATGACTGGGCTGCGGGCTTAACTGGCACGGGTGAGAGGGACAGGTGAAGCCATCGTGGATTTCTGCATTGTCACGGCGGCGGCGATGAGGCAAAGTGCGATCAGGGTCTCGACGATGACGGGGGCGAGAAAGAAGTTAAAGTACGAGTTGACTGCGAACGTGAGGTAGCCGAAGGCGAACGTGAGCAGGATGGGGCGCAGCTTTTCGGAGTGAGTGTGGACGAGAGAAGCGAGGAACCAGAGCACGATCGATTCCGTGGTGAGCGAGATCGTGACGCCGAGGCCCATGCCGAAATAGAAATCCCAGTAGGTGCGCAGGTTGCCCATGAGAAGAAACTGGTTGGCTTTCATGGCGGCAACGGCGACCGCGGCAGGGCCGGGATCGGCCTTGCCGAAGACGCCGCCAACGGTGTGCAGCACTGCGTGAATGAATGTGAGGACGGCAGCGATGCGGATGAAGATCACGGATTTCATACAGCCTCCTTTTCATCGACATTCCGGGCGTAGAGTGCGAGGATGCCGCTCCAGGCGCCGGGTCCGTCGAAGAGCTCGCGGAGCTGCTCGTAGCCTTCGCCGTGGCGTTCGAGTTTGCTGTGGATCAGCTCGACGAATGTGGTGCCGGGGCCTTCGGCGGTGAAGTTGATTTCGACTTCGCTGGCTTTGGCCATGTTGGGATCGAAGACCCAGTCGGGCTGATCGTGGCCGGGGCCGACGTGCCAGGAGAAGGCGACGCGGCGCGGCGGATCCCACTGCAGCACCTTGCCCCAGTCGCACAGCTCGCCGTTGGCGTTGCGCTCATACCAGCGCCCACCGACGCGCGGCTCGACGAAGATGGCAACGAAAGGCGTTTTGCCGATGTGGTGGGTGGCGGGCCACCACGTCTCCATTTGTTCGACGAAGACAGAGAAGGCGCGCTCGATGGGAGCTTTGACGCGCACGTTTTTACGAACGACGGCTTCTGCGAGTGTTTCGGACATTTCTGGCTCCTGTGTGCGGTTTCTCGGCGGCGACCTGAAAGGCGCCGAGGGCCTTTTCCCAGACCTGGTCGAAGTGGGCGCGCAGGCGGGCGACGCCCTCGGGGTTGAGCTTGTAGTAGCGGCGGGTGCCGGCTTTGCTGTCGGTGACCAGGCCGGCATCTTTGAGCACACGCAGGTGTTGCGAGACGGCAGGGCGGCTGACGGGCATCATCCGGGCGAGCTCGTTGACGGCGATGGGGCCGTGGGAGAGCTTCTGGAAGATGGCCATGCGGGTGGCGTCGCCCAGTGCGTCGAGTCCGGCTTGGAGGCAGGTGTCCATGATCGGCAAGCGTCGGCAGACGGTAAGCAGTGACGAACCGTAAGCGCCAGCTAACGGTAAGTGTGAACGAACCGATGCAGCTAGTCAAGGGTTTCTTTTTGCCCAGCTCATGCCGGGCGTGCGAAGCGCACGATTCCGCAGACCCGGAGCTTACTCCGACGAGGGCTTGGCGCCGGGAAGGCGTTTGCGCAGCAGCGCGATCTGGCCGGTGTGGTGCGCTTCGTGCTCGCAGACGTGGAACCACTTGCAGAGATTGTTTGCCGGACCCCAGTCGGGGTCCTTCAAGACGGCCAAGAACCACGCGTCGTCGCGCTTGCGGAACTCGGCTAGAGTCTTTTCGCGGACTTCGTGGAGAATGTTGACGTAGTAGTCGCGGTCATGGCCCTTGATGGACTTTCGGCCTTCGTCGCCGAGATTCATGGCGGTATCCCATTTCTTCTTGATCTCGTCGGACCATGAGTCCCACTTCATTCCGTCGAAGGTGTTCAGGCCATAGTAGGTCTCAGTGGCGGCGAGGTGGAGCATGAGTGCGCCGATGCTGTTGGCATTCTGGTCGAAGAGAACATCGAGGTCGGCCTGCGAAAGGCCCTTGGTTGCATTCAGCACACCGTTCTGTTCGCGCATCCAGGTGAGCATGGAGACGAAGGAGCCGACCTGCGGCGAAAATCCGGGCCGAGGGCCGAGGATGTTGGGGCCGGTGACTTCGACGGGCGCCGGTTTGGCGATCGAGACCGAGCCGCCGATTCCTGCCGCGAGCGCCGCAGCGGTTCCGGTGAGAAACAGCCTGCGGGAAGTGCGGATGGATGGACTCGAGGAAGGCAACTGGCGCATGGGAAGCTCCTTTTCTTGCGGGAATTTCTGCGAGGTTCTGCGGTCAAAACTGCCGGAGGGGACAAGGGCGGCCAGTATACCTGAGCGGTGCGGCAGGATGGATGACTGGGATGACGATGGCAGCCTCGGCGCTCCCGGCGGCGCGGGCGGCGCGGACGGAGCCGGTGGAAGCGCTGAGGGCGGTGTAGAGGAAGGATCGGAGCCGGCTGGCGAGCCTTGACGCGGCGGCCGGGATGGCTTTAGTTTGGGCTTACACGGGAAAGGAGGTTGATCCAGACGATGCAGAATGATGGTTCGAGTAGTTTCTTACGTGAGGTGACTGAGGCCTAGGGCATCGCGCCCCAGACCCCGGTAAGCCCCAGCGGAGAAGGTCGACCGCCGGGCCAAGGGCACTCGCGGAAGCGCGATGGCCTTAGTCCAATCCCAACAGTTCACCGGCAGCGGCCCGGGCGCGAGGTGCGTTCGGGCCGTTGTTGCGTTTGTGGCAATGCTTGCCATGCGTACCGGCGATTCGCAGGGCTGATGACTCATCCGGTTTTCCGTGGAAATGAGAGGGTGTCGCCGAAGCGGCGATTGGGTTAAACTCAGGCCGTGCGGGTGTTTGGAATCGATTGCGGCACTGAAGTAACGGGCTTCGGCGTGGTGGAGACGTGCGATGCCGAGCGGCAGCCCCGGCTGAAGTGCGTGGCGATGGGCGCGATCCGGCCGCCCAGGAACAAGCCGCTGGCGGTGCGGATCGAACAGGTGCATCGCGAACTGATGGCGGAGCTGGAGCGCTGGCAGCCGGATGCGGTGGCGATCGAGGACGCGTTTTTTTCGGTGAATGCGAAGTCGGCGCTGAAGCTGGGCGAGGTGCGCGGGGTGGCGCTGCTGGCGGCGGCGAGGCTGGGGCTGGCGGTGGCCGAATACGCGCCGCTGAGCGTGAAGTCGAGCGTAGTCGGCTACGGACTGGCGAAGAAGGAGCAGGTGCAGTTCATGGTGGCGCGGCTGCTCGACCTGGCCGAACTGCCGCAGCCGGCCGACGCCGCCGATGCCCTGGCGATCGCGATCTGCCACATTCACACCGCACAAACACTGACGTTGCAGGGAGCGGGGCGATGAGAGCCTGGGCATTGGGTGCCGCTTTGCTTTGCATGTGGATGCCGGCCGCGGCGGAGTCCACACAGGTGTTCCAGGTGGACTTTCATAACCCGCAGATCACTCCAGCGCGCTGGACATTGACGCTCTATCCGGATGGGAAGGGACACTTCCACTCTGAGCGGGGCACAGCGTCGGCGCAGGATCCGCCCACGATGGAGACGCCGGACGTCGACCGGGATGTGACGTTGAGCGAGAGGTTCGCCGGGCGCGTGTTCCGCGATGTGCGCGACCACACAGTCGTTCGCGGCGAGTGCGAGAGCCACATGAAGGTGGCATTCCAGGGGTGGAAGAAGCTGAGCTACACGGGGCCGGATGGGAGCTGGTCGTGCGAGTTCAACTATTCGCGGAACAAGGAAGTACAGGACCTCGGCGAATCGCTGATGGCGGTGGCGGGAACGATTCTGGAGGGCGTGCGGCTGGAAATGCTTCTGCAGCATGACCGGCTGGGTCTGGACAAGGAGATGGATTACATCACGGAAGCAAGCGCGGACGGGCGGCTGACGCAGTTGTGCGCTATCCGGGGTATCCTGGAGCGCCTGGCCGATGATGACGGAGTGTTGGACCGCGTGCGGAAACGGGCGAGGATCCTGTTGGCGAAACAAGACAAATAAATGACGTTTGGACGGGGTTTGCGGCGAGACTTTTCCCGGCTGGCGGGTGTCCTAGAGAGTGAACTGCAAGGCAGTGGAGTCGGCACGTGGGAAAGGGGGCTCCATGATAGCGACAGGATTGATTAGAGGGCGGCTGAGAGCCGCGGGGACTGGGATAGCGGTTTTTGCGCTGGCAATGCTTTCCTTCTCGCCGGTTTTGAGAGCGGACGATGAAACAGCGGGTGCGCCGGCGCGTGCGGTGCGGCTGAGCAGCGTGGATGGGCGCGTTCAGATCGCGCAGGACGGTCAGGTGATCGCCGACCCTGCCGTAATCAACGCTCCTCTGTTTGAAGGCACGCAGGTCATCACGTTCGACGACGGAAAGGCGGAGGTCCAGTTTGAAGAGGGCAGCGTGGCGCGGATCTCGCCGAACAGCTCGCTGACGCTGACGGTGCTGCGGCAGGATGACGGCGTGGGCGGCACCGAGGCCCGGATGGACAGAGGGCTGGGCTACTTTGAATTACAGGCTGGAGCGCAGGCCGGACATATCCAGGTGCGATTCGGCGACTCCGTGGTGACATCGAGCGGATTTACGGTGCTGCGGATCGACATGGACAACGCGCCGGGCGAGCTGGCGGTGTTCTCGGGCAATGCGCACCTGGAGCGCGAGAATGCCGTGTCGGTTGATCTGCACGGCGGCGAAAGCATTGCGCTCGGCGCGCAGGATCCGACGAAGTACAGCGTGACGGAGACGATTGAGCCCGATTCGTGGGACACATGGAATGCGGACCGCGACCAGGCGCTGAATGCCGAGGCTTCGTCGCGGACCGAGGCGACGGAAAGCTTTGCCGACAACTCGAACCCGGCGTGGAGCGACCTGGACGCGAATGGCAACTGGTATAACGTGCCGGGCTCCGGGTATGTCTGGTCGCCCTATGATGCGGCGAACCCGGAATGGGATCCTTACGGCAACGGCTACTGGATGTGGACGCCTCGGTTCGGATACGTGTGGGCATCGGGCGATTCGTGGGGGTATCTGCCGTTCAGCTGTGGCATGTGGAGCTTCTATACCGGTTTCGGGTGGGGCTGGAGTCCGGGAATGGGCGCCTGCACGCCATGGTGGGGATCCGGCGGAATCTGGGTGGTGAACATTGTGAGGCCGCCATTCGGCTACCTGCCGCCGCGCAGGCCGCACCGGCCTGTAAACCGGTTCCCGGGAAAGCCGGGCGGAAGAGCCGGGCCGTATCCGCTGATTGCGGTGAACAAGCGGATGCCGAGCGGTTTTGGCGGCGCGGCGCCGCGCAACAGAAACGTCTCAGCGACGATTGGCGGACATGTCGTGATGCCCGTGCGGACCGTGGCGCCTCGGCCGATTTATGACCGGCCGGTCACGGTGCTGGGGAACCGGCCGGTGGCGCCGGGTTCGCTGGGGAACAGGCCATCGAATGGACCGGTGATTGCTCCGGGGCAGACATTCGGTGGAGCGCGTCCGCCGTCGATCACACCGGCCAGGCCGATCACGGATGGCGGGCAGACAATGCCGCCGCCGAGCCATGTGACGCCGCCGTCTCCGAGTCACATCTCGCCCCCGCCGCCGAGCCATATCTCGTCTCCACCCCCGGTAAGCCATGCTCCGGCGGGTGGCGGAGCGCCGCACGGCGGCGGTGGGGGTGGTGGCGGAGCGCCGCACGGTGGAGGCGGCGGAGGAGCGTCGCCGCACCACTGAGAGGCTGAGCGTTCAGCTCAAGATCGTTGAAGTGAAGGATCCGGAGTGAGGCTTGCGAATGGGCAGGCCGCTCACTCCGGATTTTTGTTTTCGCCGAGCGAGTGGCCGGTGTTTCCCGCCGCGGGGAGATCTCGGCCAAGGGCATGCCACAGAGCGGCGAATGACTCGATGGAGAGGGTCTCGGCTCGAGCTTGCGCGGGAATGGCGGCGTCAGCGAGCGCGCGGGAGATGGAAGCGGGCGAGATTCCGGCGGCGCGCAGGTTGTTGGCAAGGGTTTTGCGCTTTTGCGCGAAGGCGAGGCGGACGAAGCGGAGGAAGGATGATTCGTCGATACCCAACTCGGCGAAGCGCGGTGCAAGGCGCCAGCGGAAGACAGAGGAGTGGACATCGGGCGGCGGGGAGAAGGCAGACGGGGGCAGAGTGAAGAGCCGCTCGGCGGGACCGTGGATCTGAACCGTGACGGAGAGCAGGCCGTAGTCCCGCGAGCCGGGCGCGGCGACGACGCGGTCGGCAACTTCACGCTGGACCATGAGAACGGCGCGGTCGAGCGATGCATGGCTGGCGGCGAGCTTGAGCAGGATCGGCGAGGTGATGCCGTAGGGCAGGTTTCCGGCGACGGCAAGGCGGTGGCCGGCCGCAGCAGATGCAGCGGCGAAGTCGAAGGCGAGGATGTCGTTGTGGACGACGGTGACGCGATCGGCAGGAAATCGGGTCTGCAGGCCGAGGGCCAACATGCGGTCGAGTTCGACGGCGATGACATGGGCGGCGCGGGAGGCGAGGAATCCGGTGATGGCTCCGTCGCCAGGGCCGATTTCAACGACGGTCTGGCCGGACAGGTCGCCGAGGGCCGCAACGATGCGCTCGGCGGCTGCGGCGTCCTTAAGGAAGTTCTGGCCGAGCGTGGGCTTGACGGGCATGGACTGTGTCGATGGTAGACGAGGGAGCCGGGCCAGGAGTTCGGTGCCGCTTCGGTGCGGATTCTTCGAAGCCGGCCGCTGTGTCGCGTTAGGGCTCGTTCTTGATCACGGCGAGTTCGAGGGTGCGCCGGATGGCGAAGCCGAGGCCCTGGTAGACGCGCAGCGCGGGCTGGTTGGCGGCAAAAAGATGAAGGATGGGCGTCTTGCCGTTGGTGCGGACGTGGCCTGCGACGGTTGCGGTGAGCGCGCGGGCATAGCCGCGGCCGCGGGCGTCGGGGTGGGTGCAGACGGCGCTGACTTCGACGAACTGCGGCAGGCTGAGGCGTTCGCCGGCCATGGCGACCAGGCGGCCATTCCACTTGATGCCGAAGAAAGTGCCGAGCTCGTGCGTGCGGTCGCCGAACGGTCCGGGCTCGGTGAGGTGTGCGAGCTCGACCATGGCGGGGACGTCGGCGAGCGTGAGCCGCACGATCTCGTCGCCGGGGGCGAGCGCGGGATCGGGCAGGTCCGCGTCCAGGCAGATCATCTGGTACATCGTGCCGTCGCGCATCATGGTCCAGCCGGGCGGCGGCGCGGGGGTCTCTGTGAGGAAAAGGCCGACAACCCCTCCGGGTCCGGCGAGGTCGCGGAGGGCCTCGTAGCTGGCGGCCGAGGTGTCGGGCATCCCGGCGAGAGGTCCGATGGCCGGGGGAAAGCGGCGGGCAAGGCCATTGCCGAGGGCGAGCGTCGCGTGCTCGGTAAGGAGCGAGTTCCAGATGGGGTTGTCGAGCGGGGTGACGTCGAGCGTGGGCGAGG
>Ga0335069_10001513_pt1 | contig 37333 bp, 50 predicted proteins | sample Lox_Sample_11_FD_206714 | JGI IMG/M metagenome (GOLD analysis project Ga0335069, IMG submission 206714) | Soil microbial communities from Loxahatchee National Wildlife Refuge, Florida, United States - Lox_Sample_1.1 | ecosystem: Environmental > Terrestrial > Soil > Wetlands | place: USA... | reverse complement strand
GCTCCCTGCGCGCCAGTACCCGTCGAGCCCTGCGACCCCTGCGATCCCTGGGACCCCTGCGGGCCGGTCGCCCCCTGAGCTCCTTGAGGTCCGGCCGTGCCGGCGGCGCCCTGAGCTCCTTGCGCGCCAGTACCCGTCGACCCCTGCGACCCTTGCGAGCCTTGAGACCCCTGGGGCCCGGTCGGGGCGATGAGGTAGTTGTACCCGGTGCCGTTCGACCAGACGAAGGTGCCGGCGTTCTGGGAGATGAGAAGGTTCGAGGTCGAGCCGTTGAGCGTGAGGCCGTTCGGGTTGATCGTGAGGGCCGACGCGTTCAGGTTGATGAAGGTGACCATCCACGGCTGGGCCGGCGCAGAGGCCGGGAGCGTGGCCGTGAGGCCCGTGCCGTTGAACACGAGCTCGGTGCCCGAGTCGCCGGTGAGGACCGTGTAGTCGGCCGACTTGGCCACCACGGTGCCGAAGCCGAGGCCCTGGGCGCCCTGCGTGCCGACCGAGCCCTGCGAACCCTGGACGCCGGCCGTTCCCTGGAGACCTTGGGCCCCCTGCGCCCCGACCGAGCCCTGGGCGCCCTGGGCCGCCTGGATGCCTTGCGCACCCTGGTAGCCCTGAGCTCCCTGCGACCCCTGGTAGCCCTGGTTCCCGCCTGAGGGACCCTGCGGCCCCTGCGAGCCCTGGTTGCCCTGCGAGCCCTGTGGGGCCCCCGAGGGGCCCTGGAACCCCTGGTTGCCCTGGAACCCCTGGTTGCCCTGCGACGAGCCCTGGAACCCCTGCGGTCCCTGCGGGCCCTGGGAGCCGGCCGTGCCGGCGGCGCCCTGGGCGCCCTGGAAGCCGGCGCCCGTCGAACCCTGGGCGCCCTGGTTCCCGACTGAGCCGATAGCACCCTGGATGCCCTGGGCGCCCTGGAGACCTTGCGCACCCTGGTGACCCTGCGGGCCCGATTCACTGTTCTGCACCGCAGCGATAAGCGCGGTGAGCAGCTCGCCCAGGCCGTCCGAGGTCGGGACCGGAGCGCCGAAGGCCACCACGAGCGCCTTGAGCAGCTCGGAGAGTGCTTGAGACTGTGAGGGCATCTAGCGCCTCTTGGCGCGCCCCGACGAGCGCTTGTGCTTGCGCGCCCACTTCTTCGCGTTGCGCGCAAAGTTGGCCCGCTTCTTCTCCGTCGACGACGCGTTGGGATTGGCCAGCACCTTGCGTGCGTGCTCTTGGACACCCTCGCCGGCGCGCTTGGCCGAGGCCGTGAACTTGCCCCGGTTGGCGGGATTGATGTGGATGCCCGACATCAGGCCACCCGGTAGGCGGCGAGCTCGCACGGGCCGGTGAACCCGGTGCTGGTCGACGAGCCGGCGGCCGTGGCCACGCAGTTGATCGTGGCGGCCGTCGAGCCCGTGGTGAACGCGGCGTAGACCGAGATGGTCTGCCCGGTGCCGGTGACGTTCTGAGCCGTGATCGTCATGGGCACGCCGAGCTGGTTGACCGCACCCTCGCCCGTGGCCGAGGCCGCAATCACCGCCGAGGTTGACGTGCCGATACCGATGCTCGTGGTCTGCGCCTGGTTCGAGGTGACCGCCGCGCAGCGGAACTCGACCCGGTACACGTTGCCGTCGTTCGGAAGCGTGATGCTCGGAGGCGAGCCGCCCGAGGCCGTCCAGGTGTTGACCGTGGCGACCGAGAAGGAGAAGGTCGACGTGACCACGGCGTAGGCGACACGCTGCCCGTACTGATAGAGGCCCTGCGAGGTCGCCCAGGCATACCAGTTGGTGCCGTCGAACAGGTAGACAACCGCCTCGCTGGGCGCCAGAGAGACCTTGTCGACCGTCCCTGTGGCCGCGGCGACGGTGACCGCCACGCTGGACTCGTTCTTGACGTAGATGCGCTGCCCGGTCTGGACCGAGCTCGTGCCCAACGTGAGGGTCTGCGAGGCCGTGGAGCCGGTGAGGGCGACGGCCAGGTCGGTTGAGAGCGACGTGTACGGGAGCGCGCTGGTGTTCTTGGTCGTGTAGTTGACGCCCGGGCCGTTGCCGCCGTTGGCGATCGACAGCGGGAGGGAAGGTGTGGCGCCCTGTGCTCCCTGCGATCCCTGCGAGCCCTGGGTGCCCTGCGACCCGCCCGAGCCCTGCGAGCCTTGGGTGCCGGTCGACCCCTGGTTGCCCTGGTAGCCCTGAGTGCCCTGGAGACCCTGTGCGCCTTGTGCTCCGGTCCCGGTCGCTCCCTGAGCTCCCTGGGAGCCCGTGGCACCCTGGGCGCCCTGGGAGCCAGTACCCGTAGCCCCCTGGGCGCCCTGGGCGCCCTGGGCGCCCTGGGAACCTTGCGCGCCGCCGGACGGGCCCTGCGCGCCCTGAGCTCCTTGCGCGCCCTGGGAACCGCCGCCGCCCCCGCCGCCGCCGGCCCAGCCACCACCCGAGTTGAGCGGCACGCCTACTGCCTCATCACGCAGACGCCGACCAAGACCGTCCCTGAGGACGCCGCGGCGTACAGCGAGTCGTCACCGATGGCGTTGTACGAGAAGGTCGCCGGCCCCGCCACGGCGCACCCGGGCGAAGCGCCGCCCGAGTTGGTCACCGTGGAGCCTCCCAGGTAGACCGTGCCGCCCGATGGTACCGAGAGAAGGATCGGGAGCGGGTCGTTGGCCGAGCCGGCCTTGAACTGGGTGGCGGTCGGGGAGGCGGGATAGCTCACAGCGTCGAGCACCTGGAACAACTGGGTTGCCGAGGTCCCTACGGAAACGGTCTGCCCGATAGCGGCCATGGACAGGGATGCTACAGCGAGGCGCTACACAGTGGGGGGACGCAACGATCCGCTCAGCATGGAACGGGCCAGCGCCTTCTCCTTCTTGAGCTGGTTCTTGAGCCGCCCCTGTCGGATCACGTCGCCTCGTTGCTCACGGAGCCGCATCTTCTTGAGGTACTCGGCCTCGGACATCTTGCCCTCGTAGGTGCAGAAGATCTCGTAGTCGCCCTCGTCGTTGCGGAACCGTTCGAGCTTCCATATCTCGTAGGGGTCGTGGCGCTCCAGGGCCCGCTTGATGTTGTCGACCGTGTTCTTCGACTTGACCGGGACCTTCCCAGGGAGGACCAGGATGCGGGCCCTGCGGCCGGGGTGCTGGCGAAACGGGTTCAGGCGCTTGGTCCAGAGCCCCTCGTTCTGGACCCGGGCCGTGATGAACGGGCGCGCCGGGACCGGCACGTCCCACTCAATCTTGAGCCCCTCAGACTCTTGGACCTCAAACGCCATCGGCCGGCGGCAGCGGGATCGAACCGAAGTCGGGCCGGGAGGCCCCGGTCCAGACCATCTCGTCCTCGCCCACGAGCTCCATCGTGCCGTCCTCTTGAACCTCTAGTTCAGGTTGAGGTTCGGTCGAGGGGATCACCAGGCCCGACTCGCGCACCTGCTCGGGACGCTCCTGAATGGGCGCAGCGGCGGCGGGCCGGCTCACCTTGTAGGCGACGGCCGTTCGGTCGAGCTCGTAGAGCCAGAGCCACAGGGCGTCGGTGACAGCGTCGGTGAAGGAATGGACCTCGGGGATGCCACGGTCGACGGCCTCGAGCACGGCGTCGACCTGGGCCGCCGGCAGGCGGGTGGCCCGCTGGACCGTGGCGCCGGCCAGCTCCTTGTCGGTGCGACGGGTGTGCCGGGGTCTCACGCGTGTTTCTCCAGGTCAGGAGGGATCGGGGGGAACACGGGCGCCTCCGAGCGGCAGCGAGGACACCGCTTCTCTGCTGCTTCGTCCCTGAACCACGCGCCGCAACCCCGGCACACCTTTATCACGCCCCTGATTGTAACCCAACGGGATGCGGAAGGCTACAGAGGGGGTGGTGGCGGGGTGGGTGCGACCTCGGCGGGCGGCAGGCCCGGGTACTGGGCGGCCAGGGTCTTGTAGAGCTGCTCCAGGTAGGTCGGGGTGACCTCGTACTCGGCGTTGGTCGGGAGCGGGACGCTCGCAAGGCCTTGGATGGCCGAGAAGTCGCCCGACTGAAATGCGTTCTGGGACGCCTGGAGGGCCGTGTGGTAGCGGTCCATCTCGTCCTTCGCGGCGATCTGCTTGAGGTTGAGGTGCTGGACCTGGGCGAAGGGGATGTTGAGGGCGTTGAAGATCGTCTTGGCGAACGAGTTGGGGTTCGTGGCCGCCAGCCGCTTGAACTCGCCTGAGGTCTGGAGAGCCGCCTGGAGCGCCTGGACCTGGGGGACGACCTGCTCGACGGCCGTCACGGCGTTGCCCTGGGCGCCGGCGGTCTCGATGCCGTAGAACTGATCGTAGGTGACGTTCGGGTACAGCGGGTTCCCGCCGTAGATGATGCTCGGGTCGACCATGGCCAGCGGGGCCGTGATGACCGGGTTGAGCGCCGAGATCCACCCGCCGAGCGTGGCGTAGTTGGCCACGTCACGCAGCGGGTCGAAGGTCCGCACGTCGATGGCGTTCACGTTGCCCTGGGCGTCGGGCGAGCCAAGGAACATGAGGAACTGGAGCCGGGTCGGCAGGCCCGACGCGACCGAGCTGGAGTCCTGGTTGGCCAGCACGGCGAGCACGGAGGCTCGGAACGGGTGGTCGGACGGGTAGGTGAGGGTGTACTCGAGGATGTGCTTGGTCCAGCCGTAGAACGGCATGACCTTGGTGAACACGCCCCGTTCGAGCGGGGTCATGGCCTGGAGGTCGCCCATCACCTTGTAGACGTGGTGCATGGCCTCGGCGTGGGCCCGGTCCTTGGTCATGGGAATCGACTCGCCGGTGACCGGATCGCGCATGAGTTTCTTTTCGGCGCCGGCCAGGTAGTCGACATAGGCCGTCGCCCGCTGGAACGACGAGACCCAGTTGGTGAACTTGTAGTTGATGTCGCCCAGCGCCTTGAGGTGGTGCATGGCGGTCGCCGCGGCCAGCTTCACGCCCTGGACCTTCTCAATGTTTTCCTCGGCCAGCCAGCGTGCCGAGTCGGCGCCCATCTTGTGCAGGTAGGCCCGGTTGCCCGACGTGCGCAGGTCGTCGGGGGTGCCCAGCATGGCGGCGCGGTTCTTGTCGATCTGCGTGGGTTCGTACTCGTGCGCCGGGACACTCGTGCGCAGCGTGCCGGCCTTCACGGTGCGGTACTCGACCGGGTCGATGCCGAACTGGGGGGCCGTGCGGTCGAACAGTTGACGTGGCACGACGCCCTGGTCCCGCATGATCTTGATGGCCTCGGGGAAGGCCCGCACGATGTTCGGCGTGGAGCGCAGCGCCAGCAGGAACGTGCCGCCGAACACAACGTGGGCCGTGTAGCGCGGGCTCATCTTCAAGATGGAGAACCGGAACAGGTTGGTGACCTTGTCGTAGGCGCCGTCGAGGGGGAACTGGCCCCGGTCGAGCATCTTCGGCAGGGCGTCGGCTATCGACTTGGGGATGTAGAGCCCGGTCTCGCCCGGGTTCCACCGTGGCAGCGTGAAGCCGAACAGGCCCTTGGGATCGAACGAGACCATGTTGAAGTGATCCCGCATGATGCGCTGCATGGCGTCGGCCGGCGTGCCCTGCTGGAGGTACTCCGTGAACACGTCTTGGAGGCCCGAGCCGCCGTCGAGGATCGTCCGGTACATATCGTCGCCGGCAACGATGTGCGGGGAGAGGTAGCGCTCGGCGTATTCGATCGTGCCGTCGATCTGGAGCATCTCCTTGGCGGCGATGTGGACGGCGGCGACCGGGTCGTGGCGCTCGGCGGTGATGTCCATCTTGCGCGAGAAGGCCCGCCGGGAGCGCCGGGCCTTGCCGGTCGAGGCGACGTGCACCCCGTAGCGGCCGCCCTCGTAGTCCCGCTCGTCGAGCGAGGTCACCCGTGGGAGCCACTGAACGTCGTGACCGGACTTGCGCAGCTTGTCGGCCTGGTCGAGCGCCGACTTCCACAGAGCTCGTTCTTCGCCCGGGGTGAGAATCGGGTCGCCGTAGGGCATGGTGCCGAGTGCCCGGTACTCCATGTAGGCGAGCTGGGCGAACTTGACCGGGTCGTGGCGCAGGGCTTCGACCTTCTCGTCGGCCCAGCCGCGGTCACGCAGCGCCGTGGCCATGACTTCGAGCCGGTGGTACTTGTCCTCCTGGTCGAGCAGGTTCTTGACGAACAGATCCTTGACCACGTCGGTCCACTCAGCCGTGGGGTGGAGCTTGGCCTGCTTCTCGAACTTCTTGCGGGCCTTGAGGTAGCGGTCCCACGGGCCGCCCTTCTTGCCGAACTTCCCGTCCTTCTCGAACTCGGCGCGGAACTTGGTGTCGTATTCGAGGCGCTTGGTCGCCCAGTCGTTGACCGCCTTCATGTAGCCCTGGAGCAAGCCGAAAGCGGGGTGGAGGTCCGCGGCGATGGCGTCAGGGCCGGACTTGCGCAGATGGCGCAGCGCCACGGCCGACATAGCCTTGGCCGCCGCCCAGTCCCGGTCGTTGATGGCCGAGACCACCTGGCCAACCACGCCCTCGTCGCGGGTGCCGGTGACCGGGTCCTCGGTCTTGCCGAACAGAAACTCGGACTCCTTGCGCAGGTCGTAGGCCACCACTCGGGGCCGCTTGCCGCCTTCGACGGCCACCCGCTCCCAGCGCTGCTTGCCGTCGAGCTCCTGGGCCGCCTTGTAGGACTGGACCCATGCGGCGTTGAGCTGCTTGAGGATCTGATTGCCCTGGGCGTCGAGCTGCATGGAGCGAGTCACGAGCCGGTGGGTGGGCTCCATCGCGGCCAGGAGGTCGTCCTGGGCCGCCTGCATCTCGTCTGAGGCGTCGATCAGTTTGGACTTCCCGACCGTGTGGAGCATGGCCACGGAGCCGTCCGGCAGGGCACGCGGGATGACGTGGCCGCCGGCGAGCGCCAGATCGGTCACATAGTTCCGAGAGTCGTTGTAGAGACTCACGGCCGTGCGTACCTTGGGGTCGATGCGAGAGTCGTTCGCTATCTCGTATTCGCTCATGCCCTTGGTCGCCGGGTCCGTCTTGTGGGCGATGGCCATGACCTGATTGAACTGCTCGGGTTTGAGCTCGTTCAGCGCCGTGGCGCCGGGGGCGAAGCCGCCGAGCTCCTTGTCGGTCTGGTGCTGGTTGACCTCCAGCATCCCCTTCATCAGCGCGGCGAGGGTCTTGCCCATGCCGGTGTGTGCCGTGATCCACTTGTCGATCATGGAACCGATTGTCCGTACCGAGCCGTCTGCCTCCACGAGCGACGGGCCGGTCAGTTTGCGGGAAAACTCGGGAAGGTCCCCGATCTTGCGGGTCATGGCGAACTGCTTGGCCATGCCGGGGATCGACGCCTGGCGCAGATCGTCGACCGACTTGAAGCCGAGGCGCTCGGCCAGGGACGCCGCCCGGGAGGCGCCGGCGGCCCGGGCGATGATCTCGCCGGTGTCAGCGAACGGGGCCACGTCAAGGAACGATGACACCGGGCGGGACAGGACTTCGCCCACGCCGCCCTGGGCGACCTCGCCGGCCACGTAGACGCCCGGGAGCCACGACAGGATCGAACCGGGCCCGGTGAGGCCGGCCGCCTGCTCCAGCCCGCTCTTGAGCTCCTTCGTGTTCCCGCTTAGGGCACCCCCGAGGACTTCTTCGGTAGGCCGGATGAACGTCGAGGGGTGAATGACGGTGTCCTTGACCGTGTCGAAGATGTTGGCGACGAGGTGGTTGGGCGAGAGGCCGGTGAAGATGTTGCGCAGGTCGGTGACCGTGTTGCCCATGATGTTCGTCGGGTCCCGCTTGTCCGAGGCGACCGGCGTGACCTCGTTGGGGTTGTGCGCGGCCAGGATGGCCCGGGTGCGCTCCGAGGTCGACATCGGGTTCTCGCCGGCCAGCAGGCGCGCCGAATCCATCTGGTAGATGGGGTACCACGAGTTGCGGTTGATGCCTTGGGTCTGGGCCCAGGCGACCGTCTTGTTCCAGTCCTGCTCGAACGACTGATAGTTCGACTTGAGGGCCACGGGTTACCCCCCGCCCGCGGTGGAGCCCTTGGTGTTGACGTTCGTCGAACCTCCCTGTCCGCCGGTCGCCGCCTGGTTCGGGCTGGTGAGCAGGTTGTTGACCGTGCTCGTGGCGCTCCCGACCGGGACTCCGAGGTTGCGCATGACCGTTTGCAGCCAGCTCGGCGTGTTCTGGTTCGTCAGGCCCAGCGCCGAGGCGCCGTACTGGGGGTTCGACGCCCGGTAGGTGGCCTCGTTCACGAGCTCGGTGAGCAACTGCTGGTAGGGCGCGGCGGCGAGGGACTGGGTCTCGGCCTGGCCGAGAGCGGGCATGGCCCCGGCCACCCCGAGGGCGCCGGCAGCGTAGGCGTTGCCCTGTGCCTGCTGGTCCTTGGCCACCTGGCCGGCCATGGGGATCGGCGGTGCGGAAGCTGCAAGGCCCTGGAGGGCCCCAGCGGCCGGTGAGCCGCCCAGAAGGCCCGCCGCTCCCTGTGCGGCCTGTGCCTGGAGCTGAGGGGCCGCTGCGCCCGATACGAGGCTCTGGAGCTGGTCTGCCTGGGTGAGGTAGGACTGGGCCAGGGAGTTGATGAGCTGGTCGAAGGGACTCTGCTGGGTGGCCTGCGGGGCCGCCGTGGTCGGACTCGGGACCTTCTCGGCCTTGCCCTTGGCCTTGCCCTTGGCGCCCGAGTCGTTCGGAGAGAGCTCCTTGGTCACACCCTGGGCCTCAAAGAGGGGAGCGGCGCCGGGGACGAACCCGCTCGCGACGATCTCTTTCCAGTGATTCTTGATGAAGTCACCGACGCCCGAGAGCGGGTCGCCTCCCTGGCCCTGCTGGACCTGCTGGAAGGCTGCGACTGGGTCCTGCGCCTTCTCGTTCTTCTTCTTGGCCATCTACCCGATCCCCGCGAACAGGGCCGTGGGGTTGAATCCCCCGGCCATGGCACCCGAGGCTAGTTGCCCCGGGCTCACGATCCCTGCTTCTCCGACCGCCTGACCGAGGCCCCCCACCTGACCCGATTGCTGGGTGAGGTACTGGAGGTAGAGCTGGGTGGGGTCGCCCTGAATCCCGATCTGGTTAAGGCCGGCCGCGAACTGACTCTGGAGCTGGTCGTAGGAGATGCCGTTCTGCTGGGCGGCGAGCTGGAGATTCTGCTCGGCACGCGCCAGGTCCCCGACGTTGTATTGGTACTGGGCCGCCGAGCCCTGCTGGTTGAGCTGGGCGAGCTGCTGGGCCCGGGAGATGTCGGCCTGCTGCCACCCGTACTGCTGAGCTTCGGCCGACTTCTGGCGCCCGTAGCCCTGGGTGTTGAGCGTGCCCGAGATGGCGCCCTGGTCCTGCATCCCCGCCACGTTGAGCTGGTGCTGGAGAGCCGCCTGGGCCTGCTGCTCGGGGTACTGCTGCTGCTGGAGCCCGTATTCCTGGTTCTCGAGGCCCCATTGGGTGTTGAGCAAGCCGAGCTGGGCCGCGTTGCCCTGCTGGGAGATGGCGTTCTGCTCCTGGTTGATGCCGAGGCCGGCTTCGGAGTAGGCGAGCTCCTGGGCGAGCTGGTCGGCCGAGAGCTGAGAGGTCGGGCCCGACAGTCCGATCTCGGACAGGAGGCCGGCCATGGAGAGGCCCGAGCCGGCGATCGTCGGCAGGGCGCCCGCCAGGGCGACCCCGGTGGCCACCTGGCCGGCGTTCTGGGAGTTGAGAAACCCGGCGTTGGTCCCGTAGAGGTTCGGCGTGCCGGTGAGGGCGCCGCCGGGGTTGGTCGCGGCGGCCTGCGACGAGCGGATGGCGGCCTGGTCGTCAGGCCCGAGCTGCTTGGTGTAGGGCAAATCTACCACTCCCCCGAGTTGAGCATCCCGTTCGCCCACGGAGGCCACGAGCTCTGCCCGGTCGAGAAGGTGCCGGGCTGGTCTTGGAAGGTCGAGCTCACCATGATGAGGTCGTTCAAGCGCTGCTCGTAGAAGTTGAAGGCGTCCTGCCAGTCGGGTTCCTTGTCCTTGCGCTTGGCCTTGTAGATGCAGTACTCGACGGCCAGATCCTCCCACCCCGGGAGCGTGTCGATCTGGTCGGTGTCGCTCGTGACCGCCACGGCCTCGCGGTAGAAGAACACGTTGAGCACGCCAGTCTGGGCCGGCACGGGGAACAGGCGGATCTGGAGGTTTGACGGGGTCTGCGCGGCGGCGCCGGCTGTCGGCCCGGGGTTGATCCAGAGGGTGAAGATCTCGGGCCAGGCGGCCGGGAAGGACTGATAGGTCCCCCATGCCTGGTCGGCCTCCTGGTAGCCCATGAAGGTGAGCGGGTAGATGAACGTGTTGTCGCTCGGGGCGAACTCGACCCGGTAGAGCTGGTACATGTTCGAGGGGGCGTCGTAGTTCTGCACGTTGGCCGTGACCGGGACCTGGACCTCCTGGCGCAGACAGAGGGCCCGGCGGGAGATGTCCGAACATCCCTGGTTGATCCACGAGTTGAGCTGGGAATCGGTCCAGAACTGGGCCGTGTCCTCGTCCAACAGACTCCGTGCCTCCGTCCGCGCTTGGAGAAGGGTCCAGGTCATAGCGGCATTTTAGGACAGAAGTCCGTAGTTCTTGAGGACCGTGACCAGGTCGGCCACTGTGGAAATCCCCGAGGACGATTGCTGGGTCACCGGGGTGGCCCCGAAGAACCCGAGCTCGGCGTTGCCGTGTAGGTCGTTGTCGGTCCCGATTACCTCGTCCGTGTTCGGGCCCCCGGTGTAGACACGGAACTTCTTGGCGTTGATGTCACAGAACCCGAACCCCACGGACGGGGAGCCGGAGGTGGTGATGGTGATGCCCTGTGATCCGGTGTCTGACAAGTAGATGGAGCTGCCGAAGTTGAAGTAGGCGCCGATGAAGGAGTGGCCCACGGCACACTGGAGGACTGTCCCGCCGGCCACAGTGGCCGACACCGTTCCCGACGAGGTAAGGAAGCCGATGTTGCCCGAGCCGATCGCGTCGAGATTGATGTAGCCGGTGTTGGTGTAGACCGCGACGTTCCCGTGGTTCGAGTTGACCGTGACCCCGTGGCCTTGGGTGTCGTTGACCGTGAAGCCGCCGGCCTGTGTCAGGTCGCCGGGGGTCGAGCCTTCGCCGGGGCCGGTGAGAGAGGCGTAGCCTCCCGAGCCGCCCGACGCGGCGACCGTCACGACCGGGCCCTCGCCGTCCGTGATGGTGACGTTGGAGCCCGCCACAATCTCTCGGATCATGTTGTCTTGGAGCGCGTGGGCCCAGTTCTCAATGGCCCTCATATCCTGGCCGTATCCCGGCTGCTCGACGTTGCGAGCCGACTTGCCGAAGATCAGCAACCACTTGGGGAGTCCCATATCAATGCCCCATATCAGTTCTGCGAGGGCTGGAGCGCCCGGTCCTTGTAGCCGATGTCGACCGACCAGATCACCGGGGCCGCTGCACCCGAGGTCGTGTTGTCGCCGTTGATGGCGATCTGGATGTTGTCGAGGCCGAGCGTGTCGGCCCCCATGTTGAAGCGGAAAGTGGTCGGGGTCGAGGTGATCCCGCTCGTGATGCTCTCGGTCCAGGTCGTCCCGGGCACCGAGACCGTGAAATGCGCCGTGCCGGTGTTGGCCGGGTCCGAAACCCGCACGAGCACCTGGAGGATGTCGGCCGTGCGCTGGGGTGAGCCGACGGCGTAGGGGGTCATGGTCCACTTGTAGTGCGAGGCGCCCTGCTTCGAGTTGAACCGCAGAAGCCAGTCGGCTTGCAGGGTCCCGTTGTCGACGAGGCCCATGGGCGAGGCGTACATGAAGTTGCCGTACCGGCTCTGGTCGAACCAGAACAAGGGCTGGGCCGGCGTGGTCGTGTCGCCGTTGCCTGTCGAGGGGTACAGGACCCACCACGAGTTCGTGTCTGGGTTGTAGAGCCAGTTGTTCGAGAAGATGATCCAGTCCTGCCAGCGCTGGGCGTTGAAGCCGTAGTTGTTGCAGTTCGGCACGGTGTCGGCGTTGACGTAGAAGTTGTCCCGTACCGGCATCGAAATCTTCTGCGACGTGTTGCCGCCGTTCCAGAGCCACGCGCCCTGATCCTCCGAGCAATAGATGAGGCCGATGCGGTCCGAGCACGCCTGGCCGACGAAGTCACCCGTGGACTGGACGGCCGGGAGCGTGATGACCGAGCTCGGCGCGTCGATGTCGCCGTTGAGCATGACGGCCCCGCCGTACTTCTTGATGAGGATCAGCTCGCCCACGGATTGAGTCCCCCAGGCGCCGTATCCCCAGGGGATCTCGGTGCCCAACACGCTCTGCTGGTCGCCGTAGGTGGTCGACTGAGGGGGGTCGGTGTAGTTGATGTTCTCGTTCGTGTTGATGCCCGAGCCGACCGGCCAGCCGTAGTTGATGCCGGTGAGCACGATGACCCGGTTCCCGTACGCGATCACCTGGCCCGTGGTCGAGCTCGGGCCGACAATGAGGTCTTGGACGCTCGGGGATGTCGGGGAGAGGATCGGCGGGTAGATGTAGAGGTGGCCGGCCGTGCCCTGTGAGTCGGTCGCCACGGCCGCCGGGAACACGACCTCGGGGTGGGGGTTCCCGGTGCCCCCGAGAGTCATGCGGGTGAAGGTCGGGTAGGGCGAGCCGAAGTAGCCCGGCGTGGTCCCAGAGGGCGACGACAAGATGTTCGTCACGGTGTTGGTCTGGGGGATGTGGGACCAGACATCGAGGTAGTGGGTCGTCCCGTTGTCCGACTCGAAGATGTGGATGATCTCGTCGTCGCCGTTGTCGAGGCCGGGGTTCACCAAGAACCCGGTGCAGTAGGCCGTGGTGACCCCCGGCTCCCAGACCGGGTAGCTGGCCGACTGATCCATGGCCGGGAGCGGGCCGAGACCCCCGCCGGCCAGGGCGCCGCAGCACCACGTACCGAGCTCGACGGCCGAGCCGAGCGGGGCCGGGACGATCTGGCCCTGGGTGGAGATCCATTGGTTGTTCCAGATGCCCGGGGTGAAGTCGTCGATGTGGAGCCAGGCGTCTACCGAGCGGGGATCACGGGCCGGGTCGCCCTTGGTGATGGAGTTGCCCACGTCCTCAGGTTAGAGCCGTGACCATCTTGTCGGGTGGAAAGGTGTCCCGCTGGGAGACCTTCCCGTCTAGCCCGAGAAGCGCCCGAAGAAGGTCCACCTTGACCGCCGTGGCGTTGATCTCGCCTCGGATTTCGAGGACCTCGCACCAATCTGGCAGCGAGAAACGAGAGGCGTCCTGTTGGCGGGCGGATACAGATGTACCGTCTGACTGCTGGTAGGCGTGCCAGTAGGCCCGTTGGTGATCCGAAAGGCACCGGGCCAGGCGAACGTGCTCAGCGCAGAGGAAGTCGACCTGCGTGGCCAGTTCTCCCCGGAGCTCCCCCGGCGTGAGCGTGGGGTACTCACGCGGGTTCACGCCAGCGGCGGTTGAACGGTGTCGGCCGTGGCGCCGGGGATCTCGGCCTGACCGTTGGTGGCCAGTTCTTCGAGGGTTTCGATCCGGTCCTGGTACTTGGCCAGGATGGCCCGGGTCCGGTCGAGCTCGGAGCGCACGTCGCCCATCATCTCGTTCGCGTCGGACTCGTAGCGGTACGGGTGCGCGTCGGGGTAGTAGGCGGGGAACTTGATCTCGACCGCGTCGAGGTTCAGCACCTTGAAGCGCGGCACGACGTACCAGTTGGGGTCCATGCCCTGCCAGAGGTCACGGCTCGGGTCCGTGCGGTCCTTGGGCATATCCTTGAACTTGAGGTCGGCCAGCCGCTCCATCATGCCCTCGTAGACGCCGTAGAGCACCGACAGCCGGCGCAGCTCCTTGTAGCGGTCGGGGACCGTGGCGGGGACCTGCTCGCCCGGGACGCGGATCACGTTCTGGATGCCCGGCGCCGAGCGCGGGTCGCCCAGGTACTTGATGATGATCTCCAGCTTGACCGGCCGGGGCCGGGCGCCCGGTTCGAGCACGTAGTCGCGCTGGGCATAGCGCCAGGTGATCGGCCGGTGGTCGACGTTGGCGACCATCAGCTGCTCTTGGAGGTCGTTGAACGCGATGCTCGGGTCCTCGTAGAGGTTCGGAGCGACGTTGAACTGTAGGCGCGAGGGAGCCTGTGTGGTCATGGCGTCAGGTCAACTTGATGAGGGCGTAGATGATGCCGATGCCCGCATTGACCGTGAGCGCCTGGAGGGCGACCCCGATGGTCTCGTTGGTCGTCCCGGTCACGCCACCCGAGTCGTGCGCCACGCCGGCCGTGCCGGTGCTCTGGACGAGCGCGTGGCCGACCGTGGTCGTGTTGTCGACGAGCACCAGGCCGATGCCGTAGCGCCGCGTCTTGAACACCTGGCCGGTGGTGGTGGCCGCCTGGAGGCCGGTGGTGGTCCCCTGGGTCACGCCGACGATCAGGCCGTCAGCCGTGGTGGCCGACAGCTTCACGGTGGGGTGGGTGGGGGAGCCCGAGGCGCCCGAGGTCGAGCCGTTCCAGCTCTGGAGCTCGACGACGACGCCCACGCCGGCGCCCGGGGCCGTGAGGCCGCTCGGCAGCACGGTCGGGATCAGCGACGTGAGGGTGGACACGGACACGTTGGGGTCCAGCGCCCAGTAGTCGTCGGTCTGCGGGGTGAGCAGAGCACCGGGAGGGTTGTTGGCCCATGCCGGGTTGGAGATGACATCAGTGGGCAACGGAGCCTCCTTACGCGGCCAGCGCCGTGAACTTGCCCTGGCGCTGGGGGTTGGTGCAGACGAGCTGGCAGTAGAGCTTCATGATCGCCGTCATGGCGTCCTGGTTCGGGGGCTTCACGAAATCTTCGATGACGAAGTTGCCGCCCTTGCCCACGATGAACTTGAAGTATTCCTCGTTCAGCATGAACAGGTTGCCCTCGGTCCCGGTGGTCGGGATGTGGTCGTCCACGAGCCAGGGCACGTTGTTGAACACGAGGTGGTCGAAGCCGGCGGCGGCGAACTGCTGGTCCCGCAGGCCCGGAGCCGTGGGGAACTGCTGGATCGTCACGTTGAGGTTCTGGTAGCGCACGTAGTTGGCGCGCGTCCCGATGATGAGGGTCGGGGCCCGGCCGCCGGTGGTGCACGAGCCGAACAGGTTGTTCAGCGCGTTCAGCGTCATGGTGGTGGTGGTCGTGTCCTCCTGGGAGTTGAGCCAGGTGTTCGACGACCGGGTGAGGCCGGCGTAGGTCGGCGCCACGGTGCCGTTGTCGACGGCGGCCAGCAGGCCCACCATCGACTTCGTGTTGGTCCCGTCCGACCAGAAGCCGTAGGCCAGGTTGTCCAGCCAGTTCAGCTTGGACATCTCGAACTGGGCCGTGAGGTAGTCCATGGCCTTTTCCTCGGACTCAGCCTGGTTCAGCGTCAGGCCGTCGACCGTGACGTTGTCGTAGAGCTGGGCCCAGGGCATCGACCCGTCTTGGACCACGTCGAAGGGGATGGTCTGGAGGATCTCGGGACCGGAGTACCACCCGCCCGAGTTGGGCTTGGCGTACATCCACGGAACCTCAATCCAGAGGCCGCCCTTGATGACCATCTTGTTGCGGGCCTTGAAACGGAAGGTCAACGGGCTTGAGGTGAACACTACGTCGGTGATGAACGGCATGATCCAGCGGTTCGACAGCGACGTGAGGGTGTTTGTACCCCAGATCGGCGTGGCCATTTGGGCTCCTTACTCCCTACTCCTGCATGGATGCACGCACGTCCGCGAGCATCGCGTCCATCAGTTGCTCTCGGGTCTTTGGGCGCTCAGGAGTCGCGGACTTGGAAGCGGGCGCCCCACCGGGGGCCAGCGCTCCAGCCTTCACCTTGCGGTCCTCTGACTTGCCATTGGGGGGAACTGTAGCCCCCGTTCCGCCAAGAACCGCGGACCGTAGCTGCGGGGTGGCCCACAACGTCATATCCATGCCCTTGACGAACGCGGCCTTGAGGCTCCCCTCGGAGCGCTCCAGACCGTCGAGGATGCCGGCCCGGCCGGCGAGGTCGGCCACCATGGCCGCCTGCTCGTCGGTCAGGTTCGGGTACTGCGAACGGAACTCGGCCATGCCGGCTCGGAACGAGTCGACGACCTGGGCCCGGCGCTCGGTCTCACTTTGCGCGGCGAGGCGGGCCTGGGCGGCCTCGGCCTCGGCCCGGGTGCGCTGCTGCTCGCGCCACATGTTGACCTGGAACGGGTCGTCCTGGTCGACCCAGTCGGGAATGGTCTCGGCGGCCGGCGCGGTGGGGGTCGGGGTGACCGCCTGGTGAATCCTGTAGGCGACCTCGGGCTCGGCCTTCATCCGCTCGTTCAGCGCAAGCAGGGCCCGCACTTCTTCGACGGGCAAGATGCGCCCTTCGAACTCAAGGTAGCCAGGGGGGACGGCCGGTGTTGACGGCGCGGTGTCGGACGCGTCGTCGTGTTCCCCAACGACCGGCTCGTCCCCCGCCGGCTGTTCTTCCACCCCCTCGCGGGTGGGAGATTCTTCGTCGACGGCGAGCACGCCGGTGAGCTCGTGGAGCTCGGCCAGCATGGCGTCGGTGTCGAGGGCGATCGCGGTCGCCTCGTCCTGTTCGATTTCACGAGGGAAAGTGTCCGACACGGCGGTCCTATCCAGTCTGTTGCGCGATCATCCGTCGCAGGTCGTCGGGAGTGGGCTGGGGAATACCCATGGTCGCGCCTGACCCCGGGGAGGGAGGCATCTGCTGGCCGCCGGTCATGGCCGGCATGGCCGGGTTTGCGGCGCCTCCCCCCGGGGGCCCCATTCCGGCGCCGGGAGCGCCAGGTGCGGGCTGTGCCCCGGGGGGCGGTGCGCCACCTCCGCGAGCGAGCTGAAGCGTGACCGCTTGCAGCTTGCCGATCGCGGAGGCGATCTGAGGGTTCGCGGCCTCGGGAGTACCGAGCGCGCGCGTCAACGCCTGGGCCGCATCCATCAGCGTGCCCTGGAGCGTGTCCCCCTGGCCGGTGCCTTTGGCCACTAGGGGAGAAGCTGCTCGGTCTGCGGCGGGCTGGCCATGATCCGGTCCTCAAAGGTCTCCGAACCGTAGCTGCCACGCGTGCCGAGACCCTGGAGCTCGATCTTCACGTTGCCCCCGCCGGTCGGCAGGACGGCCCCGTTCTTGATCCGGTTGACGCTGTCTCCGGTGTTCTGTGCCACGTTTCCTTCTCTCGTTCGATGATGCGTGGTGCTGCTTGGTGATGATGTGGTGGTGGGGTGGGCTACCTGGCCGGTTCTCCCACCCCACCACTTGCGTGCTCAAGGCACGGCTAGCTCAGCGCTTGCCGTGCCGCTTCGAGCGACGGTGTCCCCGTCGAGCCATTTGCCTCACCCCCTTTCGTCCCGGGTGGCGACGTGCATTCGAGAGGCTAGCCGCCACGGCCTGATCTTGGGGGTGACCCGAGCCCATCATCTCTTTGATGTTCGCAGACACAGTCTTGCGATCAGAGCCCGGCTTGAGCGGCATCAGCAGGCGCGCTTTCCGCGACCGCCCTTTCGGGCGAGCGTGCGAGCGACCATCTTGCCCTTGCCACGACGCTTCATTCACATTCTCCTTTTGAGGGAGCGCCTCATTCCGAAGCGCCGCATCTGGTGACGAGACCCGGGCTTGCGCATCATGCGCCCGTGCCTCAAACCTCCGACTCCCCGTAGTCGATGCCGTCGCGGTAGCGGACGTTCGCCGGGAGGTCGCTGGCCGTGTCGGGACGGATGTTGCCGTCGAACGCCGCCAGCACCCCGGTGCGCCGGTACGACACGTCGGGATTGGGGTTCGACACTGGGTTGTACCCACCACGCTCTGCCATGGCGCGAAGGCTACACCCGGCCTGTCACGTCAGTGGGGATGGCCGGTGCCCGGGCCCCGTGGCTGGCCCTGCCCACCCTTGGCGGCGAGCGCCGCCTGGGCCGCCTCGGCGTCCTTTTGGTCCATCTCCTGCGCCATCTCGGACGCGTGGGGGATGCGGTGGGTCTCCAGCAGGTACTTGCGCGGGATGGCGTGCATGGCGTAGAGCGCGTCGGCTTCGGCCACCCGGGCCTGTCGGGAGGTCGGCGCCGAGCTGCCGGCGTTCACGGTCAGCGCGCACTTGAGGGGGACCTTGCCCTCCTTGGTCGGGACCCAGAAGTGCCACGCAGCCAGTCGCAGCGCCGGCGCCTCGCCCTCCTGGCCCACGATGGCGACCACCCGGGGGATGTCGTAGTTGACGATCAGGATGTGGATCAGGTACTCGCCCAGCTTGGAGAGCGTGGTCTCCAGGTTGCGCAGCGACCCACGGATGGACACGAAGCCGGACTCTTGGACGGACTGGATCGTCTGCTGGGCCTGGCGCCCGGCCGGCTGCTGGCCCTTCGACACGGCCGAGAGGCCGGCGATGTTCTCCATGCGGCCGATCGAAAACTCGATGAGGCTCGGAATGTCCTGGGACATCTGCGGGGGCGAGAGCCAGTCGGGCTTGAGGTTCTGCTGGCCGATCGACTTCTTGAGCGTGAGGCGCTGCCCGGGCCGGTTGGTGATCGCAGTGCGCCCGATTCCCGAGTCCTCGTAGTCGACGAACACCGGGTTCGAGATCAGCAGGATGTTCGAGGCGGCGGCCGAGAGAAGCTGGTTGATGAACAGCTGGAGGGGCGCGAGGTGCGACACCAGGGCGGTCGACCAGAATTCCCCGATCTCGTCGTCGACGAAGCGGAAGTAGGGGTGACGGTCGATGTCGAACAGATCCTCGGCGGTCTCGTTCAGCAGGATCACGTCGTTCGTGAACACGATCACACGCCATTGGTCCTTGATGACGACCTCGGGGGACTCGTGGTTCGGGTCGGTCGACTCGCGCTCGGTCTCCACGTTCTCGTGGACCCAGCACTCGTAGACGTTCACGCCCTGGTTCAGCAGAGCTCGTTGCGTGGTTCCCTGGCCGGGCAGACCCACGGCGACCGGGCCCTGGCCCAGGTTCAGCGGGATGCCGTCACGGGTGTAGCGGGGAAACTCCTGCTTCTGCGGCGAGCCGTCCATCTGGCCCCGGTCGCCGGCGGCGATCGCTGCTTCGAGGCGCTCGAGCGGAACGTTGGGGAAGCGGCGGGTGATCTCGTCGATGCCCCACTTGTGGACTTCGAAGTAGTACCCGCAGTCCTCGTCGCTGGTGCCGTTGGGGTCGGGGTAGAACCCCCACGGGTCGACCCGGGCGAGCGTGATGTCGCCCAGGCCCCCGAGCGCGCCCGAGTCCCAGCCGGCTTTGAGGATGCCGGCACCGTAGATCGGCGCGTCCCAGAGTGCCATGGCGATGTCACGGTTCCATGACCCCACCCGGTAGGCCGAGTTGAGCAGGGTTTCGAGCTGGTCGCCCAGCTTCATCTCGTAGTCGTAGAACGTCGAATAGGGCTCGGTGGCCGGGTCGATGTTGAAGCGGGTCTCCTGGTCTGTCATCCACGAGGCCCGGGCGCGCAGGATGGGGTAGATCTCCGAGTCACGGGGGTCGTCGGGCGAGCGGCCCCAGCGGTTCATGGCCAGCAGGTAGTTCCGGCGCCAGGTCTCCAGCTTGGTCTGCTTGGCCCGCCGGGCCGTCTGGTACATCTCGTAGAGCCGGTCGGTGAGCTCCACGTCGGGCGAGCGCGGCAGGGACCCTTGCTGGGTCATGGTCATGGTCATGCGTTGGCCTTTGCGGTCTCCGCGGCGTAGTGCTCCATCTCGGCCTTGTCGATCTTGTGCACGTCGGGGTCGGCGGCGTCGACGACTTCGAGGTCGACGGACATCCCGAGCTGGGCCGACTTCTCAGCGGAGGCGACCTTGGCCAGCTCCCGGGCGTGGCGCTGGGAACGGACCACGGTCCCGAAGGCGGGGTTGTAGTGCTCGTGGAGCACGGCGCCGAACGTGACCGAGCCGTAGAACCGGGGCGAGCTCGCTCCGCACGAGGGACAGGGCTGGTGCTGGCCGTAGTTCCTGGTGTCGAAGGTGCCGTGGTTGGGGCACTTGAACTCGTAGAACCTCATTCAATCTCTCCCCAGCCTCCGGTGTCCATCTCCAGTTCCACAGGATCGTAGTTGGCCGCGGGTTGCTCAGCTCGGATCTGGTCGATGGCGAGCTGGCCCATGCCGTAGATCTCGGCGTAGTTGACCGGGTCCTCGGTGATGGTGGTCATCAGGGCGATCATCAGGGCCATGACCGAGTCGTCGTGGCCGTCCCGGCCGGCGGGGCCCATCTCGACCCCGTCGATGTTCACGTACTCACGCAGGGCGTGGTAGGTCGTGGCGTCGTGCAGCATCAGCTGGCGCTTGGAGATGTAGTGCTGGAGCTGGCCGATGCCCCAGGACTTCGTCTTGAAGTTGGTCGACCACCCGAGCACGTTGCCACGCTTGTGCAGCGGGCGGTCGGGCAGGCGCCAGCGCCAGATGTTCGGGACCCCGAGATGCTGGAGCACGGCGATCACACCACCACCCCCACCTTCGATCTCGCAGTTCACAATGGCGTCGTTGTACCAGTGGGCGAGGTTGGCGATTTCCTCGGCCAGCACGTTCTGGGTGGCCCAGCCGTGCCACACCGCCACCTGTTCGAGCGTGTCGCGTCGGAGCACCTGGATGCAGCACGGGTCGCCCTCGGTGGTGCGGGCCGGGTCGGCCGCCACCACGTACTTGATCCGCCCCGAAGGGTCGGGGGTCTTGAACACGAGCAGCTCGCCCTTGGGCTCGTGGTAGAGCTTGAGCGTTCCGCCGTGGTTCATCAACCGGCCGCGGGTGACACCGACCACCTGGCCGGCCTTGTTGGCGGCGCCCGGGGCGAGGTAGCAGTCGGCCAGTGATTCGAGGTCGAACACGTTGCGGCCGGTCGAGAGAAACGCCATCTCGGGCGAGGCCGGGTATTCCTGGTCGAACAGATCCTCGTCGCCGTTGAACGTCGTGCGGATCTTGCGCCGGCGCCAGGCCAGTTGTGCGAGGTTCAGGTCGAAGCGCTCGGCCAGCGCCTTCTCCTTCTCGGTCAACATGCGTGGCGTCAGGTTGTGCTTCTTGACCTGATACTCCGAGTGGCGCCACCACGGGAAGAACAGGGGCACGTACTCTGACTCACCGCGCTCGGCCGCCATCCAGGTCTCGTAGAAGAACCCGCCGACACCGTTGGCCGTGGACTCCAGCACGATGATGGTGCCCGGCTTGTGGGGGATGGCCTCGGTGAGCGGGCCCATGATGGCGTCGGGGTCCTCCCAGAAGGCGACCTCCGATCCGTGGACGGCCCGCACCGTGGTGCCTCGGCCGACCTGGTCGCCCTTGGCCGTGGCCACTCGGATGTTCGACAGCGTTTCTTCGAAGGACAGCCGGCGTGAGCTCTTTCGGCTCGTGGTGAACAGGGACTTGAAGGCCCAGGTGTCCCACATCAGCTTGGTCATCTCGAAGATGGTCTCGGTGTTCTCCCGGTCCTTGGACAACACGAGCGAGTTGGTGCCCGGGAACAGGAACGACCACAGGAACAGGAGTCCCTCGGTGGCCGTCGAAATGCCGATCTGGCGGCACTTGAGCACGATGATGCGGATGGGCTTGCCGGCGTTGTACTGCCGCTCGACCTCACGCAGGAACACGGACTGGGCCCAGTAGAACTCCGACCCCTCGTAGAGCGGGAACCGCTCCAGCTTGGCGTCCTTGTTCTTGATGGACAGTGTGCGCATCCACGGAAACAGGTTCAGCTTCTTGCGCGGTTGCACTATTCCTCCAGGTCGTCACTCGGCACGAACTGGGCCCGAATCTCGTCGTAGGCCGCGGCCTCGGCTTCGAGATCGTCGTCGGTGATGTCGAGGCCCTCGGTCAGCATGGCCATCTCGGCCCGGGCGAGCGAGACTTCTTCGGGGGTCTGCCGTGCCGTGATCGCCATGGCCTTGCTCTGGATCTGCATGGCTACCTTGGCCCGCAGCTCGGGCGAGCCGTTGGTCAGGATCAGTTGCAGTTCCTCAAACGAGCGCCAGTTCAAGTAGGTGTGCGCCTCCGCGAGCTCGTCGGTGCCGTAGACCTCCCGGCGCAGGTTGCGCGCCACGACTTTGATCGGGCCGGCCTCCATATCGAAGGCGTTGGCGATGGCGGTCGGGGGCACGCCGACGCGCAGCAGGCGCCGGATGATCTCGGCCAGCATCGGGGCCGGCAGCGTCAGAGGCTCGTCGACCACGTCACTCGTTGGGCAGGCGCTCGAAGGTCACGAGCAGTTCCATCGGGATCGTTTCAAGCAGGCGCAGCGCGGCGTCACGGTTCTCCCAGGCCACTTGCAGCTTGATGATCCACTCGTTGTCCCGGCTCGTGGTGATGCCGCCGTTGGGGATCGTGGCCCAGAAGGTCGCGACGTTTGGGTCGGGGGCCGAGGGGAAGGAGACCGCGTGCTTCTGCGCGAGCACTACGTCGACGAGGCGCTCCCGTTCTGCGATGGAAGGTCCGGTGTCGTCGAGTCCGAATCGGTCGGCAGCGTCGATAAGAGCGTCGACCGCATCTCCATCAGTGAGTCCTCCACCGCTTCTCGCTCGTAGGTCGCTCGGATGTGCGGAGGCATATCGGCCGAATTCCACACGTCCGGCTTCGACTCCCAGATCTCGGGCTGCTCGGTCGATGATGGCTCGCTCGTGGGGGCTGAGGGCGTGATCCTCCCAAGGACCAGCTCCGAGACCGCCTGGGCGTGAATCGTCGAGACCTCCGAGAGGACCGAGGTCATCGTCGCGGTCAGTTCCCTCGCTGTACGGGTCTGATTCTCTGCCATCCATCGGACGAGCTTTACGAGTTCGAGCGCGACTTTGGTCGCGTCAGAATCCGACACGGAGCCGGTTGAGCGAATCTTCGAGGGCTTCGATGGCCGCCTTGGCGTCGTGCGCCAGGCGCAGACCCTCGTCGAAGTGCGAGGCGATCTTGCCCTGGTAGATGGCGATGGGGTTGTTGGGGTCGAGCGCACCGCGCATGGCGAGGTTCCCGCCCGGGGCCACGACGGTTTCGGTCGAGCCGGGGGGGAGCTGCTGGCCGGCGATGATCGCCTCGTAGTGGGCGCGCACCGCGTGCTCGACCGCGTCGAGCTCGGATTCACCGGAGGCCAGGAGATCGACGATCTTGTCTCGGATGCGGGTCACGGCCGAGTCGATAGGTGAGGGGGTAGCCGGCGCCGAGGGTTCGGTGGCCGGCGTCGTAGGGTCCTCAGTTCCAGATCCGCTTGATGAGCTTGAGCTGGGCGGTGAGTCCTCCGTGGAGGGGGCAGCGGGATCGCTGGTGGGTTGGGTGTCTGCCCCTGTCTCCACAGGGGCAGAGGTAGGGTCCAGCGCGCCGGCCTCAGTGGACACGGGTGAGGGTTCGGAACCAGGAGCCGGGGATTCGACCGTCGCGGTGGGGGCGGAATCCGACGTGGCCGGTGGAGAGTCCGACGAGGGTTCCGAAACCGGCTCGTTCGAGCTCGCCGGCTGCTCGGCATTGGTCGCACCACTCGGGTCCGCGGGCTGCTCGGTCGTCACGGGCTCGGCTGGCGTCGCGGAGTCGCTGGACTCTGGAGAGGCCGCCGGCGCGGCCTGCGTAGGGTCCGGCTCAGTCGACGAGGCAGGATCGCCAGTAGTCGACGACTCGGGAAGGGACGACGGGGATGTCGGGGTCGAACCCTCGGAGCTCGACGGGGCAGCGGTATCGGCCGGCGAACCAGACGGTTCGCTCGCCGCAGCGGCATCGGCTCCGGTCGTAGGGTCCGGCAAGTGCACCTGCGCCGCCGGTTCGGGGGAGGGGGTGGTGTCAGTCATTGGGTCTCCTTCTCAGTTGACATAGTCCCATATCACGTAGGCGATCATGGAGATACCCCAGGCCAGTCCCAGGGTAACGGCTAGCGCGTGGATCACCCGACCTCCTTGGGGTTGGTGGCGAGGGCGGCGGTCCACTCGACTTCGCCACCGCTGGTCGGATGCTTCGTGGCGTGAATGAAGGGTGCCCACAGATTGAGGGTTGCGGTTGCCTCGGCCAGCGCCTCTCGTAGTTGGGCGATGATGCGTCCTCGGTCACGGCACCGCTCCATAGCCGCCTTCTCCACAGCCAGTGCGGCGTCCTTCTCCGCTCGTAGTTGGGCGATGGTGGCCCGCATGTGTTGACGTTCACGCCCCAGCTCCAAAGCTTGTTCCAGTTCCACTTCGATCTTCACCCGTCCTCCTTGGGGTTGGTGGCGGCGAAGTAACTGCGGGGCCATAACCTCTGGCACCGATGGCACTGCCAGTCGCCCGTGGCGTCGGTCAACGGTTGCCCGCAGCCCGGACAGTGCGGCTCCTTGGGGTTGGTGGCGGCGGAAAGTGACGGCGGGCCGATGGCCCCACCACCCGACGTTTCCGCCGAGGAGTGTGTCAGTGCGTCACCTTCCGCCGCGATCTTGGTGGCGAGGTAACGCTTCACCGCGAGTCTGACCGTCTGCGCCACCGTCCGTTCCTGCTCTTCCGCATCGGCCAGGAGGGCGGCGTAGTCCTCGGGCGTCAGTCGGACCATGACCGGCTCGGTCAGTCGGTCAGCCATCTCCGTCCTCCTTGGGGTTGGTGGCGAGGGCGGCGGCAGCGGCTTGCAAGATGCCCTGCGTGGTGCACCCCGAACAGCCCGAAAGCATCGCTCGGTCCAGCGCCTCTCGTAGTTGGGCGTTTTGCTCCAACGTCACCACCAAAGCCTCGTCCAGGCGCTCCACGTCTAGCCTCAGGGCGTCCTTCTCGGCTCGTAGTTGGGCGATGGTGGCCTCCTGGGCCAGCTCAGCGCACGCTGGGCATGAGTACCCGCCGCCTTCGTCTGCATGGCAAGCGTCGAACGTGAATGCGCACTTGGGGCAGACCACGCACGTCACGCCTTTTTCGGTATCCCAGTCGTCACTCATCGGGGGTCCTTTCCTCGTCGTCCTACTTGGGGTTGGTGGCGAGGGCGGCGGCGTCATAAGCCGTTATTGCGTCATCTAGTTCCCCGCCGCCGAATGAATGGCGGTGTCCTCTGGCGGCTTCAATCACGTCCACGGCGAGAGCTAGGCGGTCCCAGATGGCGAGGTAGTTCGCCTCCGCTCGCCACTTCCCCTCTCGTAGCTGGGCGATGGTGGCCTCAGCGGCGTCACGGGCTTCCTCAGCGTCAGCCGCGGCTCGGTAGGATTCATCCCGGTCGGCCAGTAGCTCGGGGACACCGGCAGCGGTGAGGACCCGCCTGGCGACGGCCTCGGCATAGGGCAGCGCTGAGTCGTACCCGGAGACACTCACGGCATCCATCGCGGCGGCCACCATCTCGTCGGGTAGTTCGTTTGTCACGAAGCCTCCTTCTTGGCGTGCCACCGTCGCCTGGCGTTCGCTGCATCACATCGACGGCACCTACGGTCACCGTCAATAGATACGGCGTCATAAGGATGACCCCTTGGGCATGACACCTTCTCTGCGTTCACCCTGCCAAACCCCTCACCACGCATCACGTTCTCTCTGGGTGTAACCGGCTCCAGATGGTCGGGGTTACAGCATGGAGGATTGCGGCACAGGTGGTCTATGTGGAACCCCTCTGGGATGGGTCCGACAAAGACCTCATACGCAACCCGGTGAGGTTGCCGTTGTTTGCCCCAGATACGAAAGAACCCATAGCCCTTGCCGTTCTTAGAACCCTGCCACTCCCAGCAACCGGAGGGTCGCACCACGATGCGGGACCAAAACCGCTCAGCGTCAGTCATGTTCCACGTCGAACACGGTGTCGGAGGGGAAGGGCGCCTCGGTGGCGGGAACGGCCGAGCAGGGGACCGACCACGTCCCGGTGGTGCCGGGCGGGGCGAGCTCGCCGTCAGCGTTGCCGAACGAGTAGGGCGAGACCAGGGTCCAGGTGAGCGAGCACTTGGCGGGGGCCGTGGTCGTGGTGGTGGTGGTGGTGGCCGTCGGGGGTGCCGTGGCCACGGCCGGGAGCTCGACGCGGATGGCGGCTGGCGGCGGCGCGGGGGCCTGGTGGTGCACCATGAAGGGCAGCGGTGCGGCCAGTCCGAGTCGAAGCGCCAATCCGAGCATCACGCATCCCAGTGTAATGCATCAGGGGTGCATGGTCAAGGGGCCCCGGCCCGAGTGCGTTGGCGCCGCACCGAAGAACAGGAGGTGAACCGGGACCCCCGACCAACCATGCAGACCGAGGCGGCTCGGTCGAGGTCAGTGTAAGGGAAGGCCGGGCGAAAGACAACCCCCCGGACGCGCAACGACCCGGCACTCCAGGGGTAGGAGCACCGGGCCGTTACATATTCAGCGGATTCAAGCATTGACATCCTAACACGGAAGGCGCAGAATGCAACCCTATTCCGCAGGATTCAAGCACACGAGTGCTCGTACCCTGGCTAAAGAGGGCGTTCGCTTAGGGCTGTCCCAGAGATGGGAATCAAGGTGCCCGAGGGGTTGGCCCGGCTGAGGCTCTGCGAGCGCGTGGATCATTTTCTTGGGCCCGAGGCCGCTAACCCCTTCTCAGATCTATGCCGCCAGGCAGGAAAGGCACAGGGCTGGCGCCCTGATGCTCGGATGCTCGCCTGCGGCTGCGCTCCTGCGCCGCATGAAACCCGGGAACTCGAGGCCAGGGAGCTCGCCACCCTCCCGAAAATTTCTGAAACGTGTGGGTGGATGACGCCTCAGCTTCAACTGCTCCTGGCTGGGTGGGCCAAATGGGCCCGGCGCAAGCCTCTGACCAGGGACTATGCGACCGGTCGATGGCCCCGGTGTGACGGTCTGGTCCCATCCCATCGCCAGCCGAGGGAGGGAGGGAGCCTCCAGAGCCGTCACGCCACCATGACAGTCCCCATGGTCTGACCAGGACGGACGGCCGCCGGCCGGGTGCCTGATGGCGGTAGGGCTCGACCAGGTGGCGCCGGCCTCTGGTGGTGGTGCTGGCCTGGACCGTCACGGACGCATGACAGGATCGCCGTCGTCGGGAGCTCGTGGCGCGTGGACAACCGGCCGTCGTGGTAATGCCGATCCGTTGCGCCGGCCGGGCTCTGGGACGCACGATCCGTGCAACCTCGCGCAACGATCCTGCGTTCACTGTCACGGCACCTTGACACCCTGACCTGCATAAAGACAATGCAGACCATGACATACATGGACCCCACCGAAGCGGCCCGGCTCGTCGAGCTGCTCGACCGCGCCGACCTGGCCGACCGGGCCGACATCGCAGTTGGCCTCGAGGACACGCTTGAGTCCTTCGGCTACCTGGCGGCCGGCGACCGGCGCACCTGCTCGACCTGCCGCAGCTGGGCGGACCACGAGCACGACATCTTCAACGGAGCGCGGATCTGATGGCCGACCTTCACGTCACCACGGCGGCCGAGCGCGTCGACCTGCTCGACACGTACATGGGCGGGACGTACCTGGAACTGCCACCGGCCCCGTCGACGGCCGAGCGTGCCGGCACGAGCTCGGGCGAATGGGACGCGTACTACCTGGCCGACGACAGGACGCGCCGATTCATCCGCCGGCACCTGTGCGATGCGCACCGCGGGTTCGCTCCCGACCAGGTCGCCGCGAACATGGGCCTTGACGTTGAGACCTTCTGGGATGGCCTCGTGCGAGCCGTCATGGCCCTACAGGACGGCCGCCGGCACGAGCTCTACGACGACTCCGAGCCGACGCTGGCCGACCTGCTCGGGCCGTCCGAGGTCGCCGAATGGCTCGGAGTGACCACGAACGCAGTCGCCCAGTGGCGCGCCAGGACTCGCCGCGGGCAGCTTCCGGTTCCGTTCCCCGCCCCGGCGACCACACTGTCGGGACGTGACATCTTCGACGCTCGGGCCGTCGAGGCCTGGGCCATCGAAACGGAGCGACTCTCGACCGTGCCGGACCTACCGGCGTTTTGAACAGGAGGGATACAGCGTGATGCATCAGGATTCATTGTTCGACGTGGGCGACCCGGCCGGCGACGAGCTCGTGTACGCAACGGCCGACGGTGCGACCGTCGCCGCGGCGAGCCTGTTCCAGTCGGCACGCCCGAGCACGCCGGCCGAGCTGGCCGCCGACGACGAGCACCGGGCCCAGATCGACTCGGCTCGGGCCCGACTGGCCGACCACGCCGGCGCCACCGAGCGCCACACCTGGCAATTCGACGACGATGGCCGCCGGGCGTCGTGCACCTGTGGATGGGAGCTCGACCGCCGGGCCGACGAGTCCGAGCGCGCATGGGTGCGCCGGGCCGGCGAACACTGGAACGAGACCAGGACGACGGCCGGGCACGACGACATGAGGGCCCGATTCTCCGAGCTGCTCGACCACGACGACGACGACGACGACGAGCTCTACCAGGCGCGGCCGTCCGTCGAGACCCTGTCCGTGCCTGATCGCACCTGGTCGCCCGACGACGTGCCTTGTTTCTACTGCGGCGCACGCGTGCCGGTCGAGCGTCGGCCGGCACGCGTGGCCGGGCACCGGCGCACCATGTGAGCCGGCCGCGTCCCTGAGGTCAACGGGCGGGCCACCTGGCAACAGGGACCCGGCCGCCGGCAACAGGGCCGGAACAAGAACAGGAGGATTCACTCATGGCACGAGAACTGGCCCACGGCCAGCGCGTGAGCTTCGGCAACGGCACCGGGACCCTGGTGGGGTGGGGGTCGTGGCTCACCGACGACCGCCGCCGCCGCTCGGGATACATCGTCCGACTGGACCCCGACCAGCGCGGCTACATCGTGCCCGGCGCCGACGTGCGCACGGACATTCCCGTTGGCCTGCTGGAGCGTACGTCCTTCGTGTCGCACGTCCTGGTAGCGCTCGACGGCCTGGAGCCGATCGGGGACGACCAGTGAGGCGGCGCCTACGCCGGGAGCTCGCCGGCCTGACGCACGAGGAATGGTGTGAGGTCGTGGCGAACCTCGGCCGGGCCGCCGGCCTCATGCTGGCCTGCCTGGCCGTCGTGGTGGCGCTGTACGTCCTCGGCTGATTGCCCCCAGGGCGCCCGAGTCCCCACGAGCTCGGCCGCCCGAGGGGCCGCCGGTCAGATCGGCCGGCGCGACCCGCAGAAGGACAGGAGGACCCCAAGTGTCAGAGCAGATCATCCGCACGTACCGCGTCGAGCTCGTGGGGACCGTCGAGGCGCTCGCGCCCGACGAGGCGCAAGAGACCGCCGGCCGGTTGCTGGCAGGCATCGGTGCCGACGGCCGCACAATGCCGCTCGACGGGCCCGGGAGCTGGGCGCCCGAACTCAAGCGCATTACCGAAGTGGTGGCCGTGGCCGGCGAGTGGGTGCCCGGCGGCCGGGCCGGCCTGACTCCGCACGAGGCGCGGGCCGTCACCAAGTTGGCGACTGTGGCGGCCGACGAGATACGAACCGCTGCCGGTCAGTATCGACGGAACACGCGCCAGAGTGTACGGCTCGCGATGGGCGAGGCCCGGGCACTGCTGGCGGTCGTCGCCCGAGTGCCCGAAGCGCAAGAGTACGTCTGACGGAACCGAAAAAATGCCCGGGGGCCGAAAGGTCAACGGGTACGCACACCCGCCCACGAGAGGATCGCACCCGGTTCGCTACCGGGGTGGGCGCTCAGAGCTCGGGAGAGCGCTCCCACACGATCGCCTGGCGGCCCGACACCGTGCGGCGCCGGGTGCCCGAGTCACGCACCAGACCCGCCGCCACGAGCTCGACACGTCGAGGCCGGGCCGTCGACGGATTGAGCGCGAGCCCGTGCGCGATTTCTTCGTCGGTCGCCGGGATGCGCAAGAAGTCGTAGACCGCCCGGCGCAGAGAGGCCACGTTGGGGACGATCTGCTCCGCGGCAGCCTTCGAGGTCTCGGCCGCCACGGCCGGCGGCTGGGAGAACAGGTCGTCTTGGATCACCGCATCAGCCATTCCGTTGCCCTTTCTTGCTGGAGCCTCCGGTGCTCGTCGGTGAGCACGTCGGACATTCTCTGAATCACGAGCTGCATCACGTCGTACTCGTAGGGCACCTGGAGGTGGTGGTGGATGGTCGCGTGGTTCTGGTCGAGCAGCCGGCCGATCTCGGTGGGGCCCAGGCCAAGGATCTCGTGCAGCGCGTGGATCAGCAGCCGGCGAGCTCGGATCACCACGGGCCGGCGGTTCTTCACCATGGGGTCGACGCCCACCACGTAGCGGACCGCGGCGAGTGCATCGTTGGGGGTCGGGAGTCGGTTCACGGAGTGGCGGTCCCGATGATGCTCATAAACACGAACAGGCCCACGCCGGCCACCAGACCGATAAGGAACAGACCTACGGCACGCTCGAACGTCATGCCCACTCACCTCCGAGGGTCTCTTTGATTGTGACAATGGCCCGGCCGTCACGCACCATGGCCGGCGTGAAATGCAGCACGGTCCAGCCGTCCATGGCGGCCCGGTTCATCTTCTCGCACTCGCTGTCGGCCGCAGCGCCTCGCCGGTGACCGCCGCTGTAGGCGCCGCCGTCGATCTCCACGGCCAACCAGTGAGGCCGGTTGGAGCCCACGTCAGGGAGCACGAAGTCGAACCGCCAGTTGCGATCGGCGCAGACCGGGACCTCACGCTCGAAGGGGATGCGGTTGGCCTTGAGCTCCCACACCAACAGTTCTTCGCCCTCCGAGCGCGCTACCACCTGCGCCGCCAGTCCTGGTGCCGTTCCTCGCGCCACCACGGCCGGCGCCGGCGGGTCTCAGCGACGAACACAACGACACCGCACCCGAGGAACACGAGCGCGCCGACGAAGCCGACGAGCCGGAACAGGTCGAGTAGGACGTGCATCAGTCGGCCCCGAGCGCCCGGTTGTGGTCTGCCACGATGGCCGCCGCCTCTGCGATGGCCCAGTCGGCCTCGTCGGTCGCCAGCGGCCGGGCCGGCTGGAGGTCGGCACAGTTGTAGGAGCCCCAGAGGTGGCGCCCGGTCCAGTCCTGGTAGTCGACCCGCACGTTCCCCACCGCGTTGGGTTCCGAGTAGACCGTGCCGATGTAGCTCGTGCCGGGCACGACCACGTTGCGGTCCTTCCAGGGCCCCTCGTCGATGGCCTCCACGTCGAAGTCCTCCCCGAGCGCCTCGAGGAGCTGGTATGCCTGCGCGAGCTTGGTCCGGTAGCCGGCGTCCTCGCAGACAACGAGCGCCTTGGCCAGCACCTCGGCCGCCCGGTCGTACTGTTCCGTGTCGAGTCTCAACATGGTGAGCACCTCCTGTTCTCTACCGATTATGAACCTACCGTCAACACTGTGTCAACGACCCGGCGCCACGGGTCAGTCCGCGATGGCGTAGGCCAGAGCGAACAGGCCCAGGGTGACGAGCACCCCGAGCACGAAATAGGTCACTGATCCTTGAGGTCGTCGATGATGGCCGACACGAGCTCGCGGGGAGCCGTGCCGGCGTCACCGTCCCAGTTGGCCGGGAAGTCGACCTTGAGCGTCTTGACGTAGGCGATCACGTCGGACGGGTTCAGGTAGCCGTTGTCCCGCAACAGGCGCCGGGTCCAATTGATCTGCTTGGTGGTGGCCTGGCCGGACGGCGCCGCCGGCGAACGGTCGTAGGAGCCCGAGAAGCCGGAGGAGCTCGACTGTGCGGGGGCCGAGCGTGCCGGCGCCACGGCCGCCTCGGCGTCGTCGTCCTCGGCGACCAGACCGTACGCGCCCTGGTAATTGTACCTGCGGCCATAGGTCATCGACGAGCCCTGACCCTGGGGGTCGTCCTTGGGCAAGTGGAGTCGCATGGTGGCCTGCATCCATTGGCCCGACGTGTGGCAGATGCGGGTCGTGAGGGCGTCGTAGATGCGGTCGTCGGTCGAGAGCGTGTCCATGAGCTGCACCACGCACAGGCCGTGCTTGGCCGCGACCTCGTCGGCCGCGTTGATGTTGGCCGCCAGGGAGGCGAACGTGTTGCGGAAATGGGGATTCTGGGAATCCTTCTTCACGTCGGGGTGCTCCAGGTGGAAGGCCACCAGGGCCGCCTGGATCTCGTTGGTCTGCTCGGAGGTCTCCATCAGTACTCGCCCCCGAACATCCGGTCGGCGCCCCGGTCGCTCAGCCAGTAGCCCGGCGAGCCGTTCACGGGGTCGAAGCCGTTGTTGGACACGTCGACCTGGCGGGTGCCGTCCATGGCGGGCCGGGGCGGGGGACACCGATCCTGGTGGTTCATCAGCCGGCACTTCTTGTCGGCCGACGAGTAGTTCAGCTCGGGGGAGCCGTGGTACATCTCCCACTTGCGGTCCCACACGCGCCAGCCCTCGGACGTGTAGCGGATCTCGAATCTGCTGGGTTCCTGTTCCATGTATCCCAGTGTATCCCGAGAGTGTGACTTGTCAACAGGTCGCGTGCACGGCCCGGCAGATTTGGTGGAGCAGGTGGACGGTCTCGGAGTGGTTGGTGCCGGCCGTGCTCACGTCGTGGAGGGTCAGGGCCCCGAGCACGAGCAGAAAGACGAGCAGGGCCACCACGAAGGCCACCAGGGCGCCGAGCAGGAGGTCACGGCGGTCAACCTGTCGATTCATGGCCCGCTCGCGCTTCAAGGGATGCCACACGCTGTAGGAGTCCTGCGGTCTCGGCCCGGTAGACAACACCGTGGTCCGACTCGGCCGCCGAGCCGAATACGACCTCCCAGAGGCGGTCCTGGCGGTTGCGGCGCTCGCGGCGCTCTGAGAGAACATGCGCGGTGAACCTCCAGATACCTACGAAGGCCCCTGCTGCGGCGAGGCCAGCGATGATCCAGTTTGGGTCGATACCCGCGAGCTCCATTCCCCAACCACGATGGGGCTCAGGCGTGTGGCAGAGACTCGGCGCCGGCTGGGGCCGCCGGGGTCGAGCTCGCCGGTGGGGTGGTCGAGCCCGTCGAGGGGTCGGACACGTAGTGCTCGACGACCAGGATCAGGCCGCCCACGAAGGCCAGCACCGAGGACACGGCGACCGGAAGGTGGATGTTGCTGACCGCCTGGGTGAGTGCGCCCATGATGACCGCCACCACGGCGAGTACCTGACGGACGACCGCGGATATCTGCTGGGTGTTCATGGCGTTAGCCCTCCTGTACTTGGAAGAACGGCCAGGTGGCCGTCACGTCGATGATGCTGGTGTTCTGCCCGGTCGGGGGCTGGCCCTGGGTGCCGGCCTTCTGTGTCATCACGAACGCGTGCCCGGCGGCCGGCGTGCCGTCCTTGCCGACCCACGTCGAGATCACGTCCCCGTTCTGTGCGATTGCGACTCCCATTTGCGTCAAAGCCTCCGGTTTGGGTGGTGGTGGGGGGATTGGAGCGTCGGGAAACGGCAGCCGGCCGTAGCCCATGATGGTGTACGGCAGAGGCGCCGAGAACTGTACGTCCGTGCCGGTGTGCGGCGCCTGGAGCACCGTGTGGGAGTTCCACCAGATCGCAACGTGGGCCGGTTGCGGATCGGTGTCCTCAGGCACGTCGTAGAAGATGAGATCGCCGCGCCGGATGGCCGACGCGTCGACACGAGGGAGACCCGCAAACTGAGCTTCCGAGGTTCGAGGTATCTCCTGGCCGAGCGCCAAGCTAACCGCATAGGGCAGCCCCGAACAGTCCAGGCCAGGGTCAGGAGAGCTCGCGAGATTGACGCCGCCGTAGACGTAGGGAACGCCGACCTGGGCCATGGCCAGGGTGCAGAAGTCCTCAATGCTCGGCACCGATCAGGACACGAACATGTACAACTGGCTCGCGGCCGACGTGATGGCCGTGAACTGCTTGGGGAAGGTCGACGGAGTCGTGAGCGACGTGTCGGACGTTCCGCAGAGCTTGGGCGCCAGGCCCATCATGGTCGAGCTCAGGTCCGTCTGCCCCTGGATCGTCGGCTGGGTGGTCCCGGTCGCGATCATGAAGCCGACGTAGTGGAGCCCGCTGTAGGTGGTCGTGAAGCTGGTCGCCGCGCCGGCCGCCACGTTGGCGATGGCGTAGGTCTCAAGCGTGTTGGCGGTGAGGTCGGCGCTGGTGTTGTCGGCCGAGATGGCGAGCAGGTTCCGGTTGTTGTCGCACAGGCACATCCAGTTGTGCGCCACGCCGCTCGACGCCGTCGACCCGGTCACGGTGTTGAGGTTCGATACGACAGTGTTGACCGGGAGGTAGAGGGCCGAGAAGTAGAGCGTGCCCGAGGCCACTGACGCGTAGGCGAACGTGGTCGAGGCCCGGTCCATGGTCTCAGCGATGGCGCCCGTGGGCCCGAGGTACTGAGCGGGCCGGCCGCCGGCCGGCGAGAAGCCGTAGATGGCCGTGTTGATGGCCGAGATGAGTTCTCCCAGGCCGTCCGAGGTCGGGGCCGTGCCCTGGAACTGGGTGACCGTGGTCTTGAGCAGCGTTGCCAGGTCCTTCGACGTGGTGAGTGATCCCTGAGCCATGGCCGAGATGCTACCCCCCTACTCCTTCACGAGGTTGGATAGGACGTAGGGGACCTGGTTGTCCTCGTGCCAGGGGCTCGGGTAGACCGTCGCCAGGCGGGAGAGGCGGAACAGGGGCGGGGGCACCGGGAGGTACTTCGAGTACTCGGGGTCTGTGTAGTAGCGAAAGCTGAGCTCGTTCCAAAACGAGATGTGGGTGGGGTCGCAGAAGGCCCCGCGGCCGTCCGTCGACGGGGTCATGGAGAGCAGCATCCCGCCGGGGGCGAGGGCCCGCCAGATGTCGGTCATCATCTTGAGGGCGTCGTTGTGCTCCAAGAAGTCCACGGCACGGATCACCCCCACTCGGCCGGCGTGCTCGTGGAGCACCCGATGGGCGTCGGAGCCGAGGCTCCAGTCGACCGGGACGTAGGCCGGGGGCGAGTTGTGGGCGCCGCCGAGGTCGAGGCAGAGCAGCTTGTTCCGAGCGGCCCAAGCCAGGGCGTTGTCCTGCACGTAGCGGTCGTAGAGCTCGACCGTCTTGACCTGGATCTCGGCGTTGCGGACCTTCTGGGTCATGGCCGGGTGGATGCGCTGGAGATAGAGCAGCTCGGGGATGCCGGCGAAGTCGCCCGCCTGGTAGAGCCGGCACATGAGGTCTTGGTCGTCGACCACCCCGAGCGACCCGTCATAGCCTCCGACCTGCTCGTATGCCTCCCGGCGAAAGGCGCGGACGTGGTTGGGCGCGTACCAGATGTAGCTGACGTTGTGCGGGGTGGCCGGCAGGGCCTCGCAGACGTGCCACTTGTCCTCGTCGTGGTAGCGCCAGCCCGGGCCGGGGTCGAACTCGTCGAAGTTGGGTGACCCGTCCTCGTTCATCTGGGCAAAGTCCGAGTAGACCAGCGAGGCCCCTGGTTCCTGCTCGAACTCGGCCACGATGGCCTCCACGGCGGCCGGGAGCAGGAGGTCGTCGTGGTCGAGCTCCACGAGGATCTCGGCCGTGGCGTAGGAGCAGGCGAGCTTCTTGGCGGCGCCGACGCCCGGGACGGGGCCGGCCGTGTGGACCTTGACCCGGTCGTCGACCGGCGGCGCCCACGACGCACCGTTGTTGAGCAGGACGATCCACTCCCAGTCGCCGCGTGTCTGGGTCAGGAGCGAGTCATAGACCTCGTCGAGAAACCGAGGGTTATGGCTGGGGGTGAACAGGGACACGCTGGGCATGTATGCCACTGTATCCCAGGCTGGGTTAGGGTCATGGCATGGACTTTCGCCAAGGTGCCCTGCCCGAGCTCGTCGTCGTCGACGACTTCCTGACCGACCCCGAGGGTGTGCGTGACCTCGCGCTCGGGTGCTTGTACCACGAGGATCTGCGCTGGTTCAAGGGCCGGCGATCGACCGAGCGCCACCTGTGGCCGTACCTGCGCGAAGAATTCGGCCGCCTGCTCGGGACGCCGGTGAGCCGCTGGACCGAGTACGACGCCAACGGCGTGTTCCAGCTCACCACGGCCGACGACGAGCTCGTGTACCACTCCGACAACCAGGACTACGCCGCGGCCATCTACCTGAACCCGCACACCGAGTCGGGGACCTCGTTCTGGCGCGACCCCGAGAACCGGGCCCGGCGCGGCCGGGACTCGGTCACCATGGCGTCGGACCCCGCCTGCTACACCGATCGGGACTCGTGGCAATTCGTCGAGACCGTGGCCGGCGTGTACAACCGCCTGGTGATCTGGGACGCGTCCCTCATCCACTCGGCCGAGAGCTATTCGGCCTTCGAGGCGAGCAACGAGCTCGGCCGGCTCGTGCAACTGTTCTTCTTCGACGTGACCTACTGACTACGTCTTTGCGAGAGTGAGCCAGTTGGAGGTGCCATCGGACCACAAGCAGAGCGCGTGCAGGTTAGTGAGCGTGGTGTCGCCCGTGCCGATGCCGGTCTGGAGCACCGAGAGATCCTCCCGGGCGGCGTACGAGCAGGAGGTCGAAGGTCCGGTTGATGAGATACCCGACCGTGTAGAGGTCACCGGAAGTGGGTCCTGGTCCGAGAACTGGCATGTGACTCTCTTCTCAGTGGGTGGGGTCGATGGTGGCTAACACCAGGCCCTCAGTGGCCGGCCCGTTGTTATTTGATGATGTCAAAGAGGTGCTGCCCGAGCTGTTGGGGATGATGTAGTTGAGTGTGAATCGAGGGTTGCTTCCCACGTCGTTGATCGAGTTGTTCGTCGCGCTGTTCGACCAGGTGTTGCCGTTGTTGCCGCCGTTGGGCGAACCGTATGCCTCGATAACGAGCTGGTTGGCGACATAGGACAATGGTCCTACCGACAACGAGCTGATGCTGTCCCCATAGTTCACCGCGGTGGCATGAACTGGGCTGCCGCTGGTCTTGCAGTTGCTCCACACGCTCGTCTGGATGTTGATTTGGGTGGTGCCCGAACCCGGCAGGGTGACGCTACAGGTCGTTTGCGAAGCCGAGGTGTTGTACCCGACCACCAGGTGCGTTAAGTAGTTGTATGTGCCGGTGGCGCCGTTTGAGGAAGTGGTAACCCAGGTGGCACCGGCTCCAGATCCGCTGGCCGGACCAGAAGCGCCGAGGTCGCCTTCCACGCACATGATGATGCAGTCACCGGCATTGGTGGTGACTGGGAGCGTGATGCTAACCGGTGAGGTCTTGAAATAGACGGCGTTGTGCCCACGCAACGACGGAGCGGTGGAAAAGCCGGTACTGAGCGGAGAGAGGGACTCGTACCACAGGCCGAGGCGAGAACCCGCGGTCACGCCGCGTCCCCCGACATAACCCAGGTGTCCGTCGCGGTCTTGAGCAGGCCGATGGTGGAGTACTGCGCCCTGCACCCGGTCGATCCCGACGAGAACCCACCCGATACGGACGACTCGATGGTCACGCCACCCGCCGCGGCTATCTGGATCTTGCCCGAGCCAGTCTGGGTGAACGTGATGACCGTGCCGACAGAGAAGGCGACGGAGGCGTTCGTGGGGACGGTGATGGTCCCAGCCGTTGAACCGTTGGAAGCCTGCTGCGCTGTGTTCGCGTCTCCGAGGGCCAGCGTGTAGGCGTTGGAGGTGAAGGTCGTGGTGGCCGTGGAGATGGTTCCGGCAGATCCGGTCGCTCCCTGTGAGCCCTGAGCTCCCTGCGCGCCCTGAGCTCCCTGCGCGCCCTGAGCTCCTTGCGCGCCAGTACCCGTCGAGCCCTGCGACCCCTGCGATCCCTGGGACCCCTGCGGGCCGGTCGCCCCCTGAGCTCCTTGAGGTCCGGCCGTGCCGGCGGCGCCCTGCGCGCCCTGAGCTCCCGGCGCGCCA
>Ga0335069_10001512_pt1 | contig 37363 bp, 36 predicted proteins | sample Lox_Sample_11_FD_206714 | JGI IMG/M metagenome (GOLD analysis project Ga0335069, IMG submission 206714) | Soil microbial communities from Loxahatchee National Wildlife Refuge, Florida, United States - Lox_Sample_1.1 | ecosystem: Environmental > Terrestrial > Soil > Wetlands | place: USA... | reverse complement strand
GACGGTAGGGATGTTCTTGCGCATGCCGTTCACCTGGTTGATCCAGGGAAATTCCTTGCCATCGGCTCCGTCCTTACCGCCCTGCACGATGAAAACCTTGCATTCGCTGTGGTTGATGTTGTACTCCATCTCCACGGCCGAGAGACGGAACATAAGGGGTACGCAGATGAACCCTCCCTTGGCCGCGGCAGTGTATATCTCCATCCATTCGACGCAGTTATAAGCGAGCACTGCGAACCGATCTCCCTTTTTCAATCCAAGTTTTGTGAGCGCATTGGCAAGCCGACAGGAGCGGTCATTCCACTCTTTGAAGGTGTATGATTTGTAGAGGTCCTTGATGCCTACCTTGTTCGGCCATTTGAAGGCGTTGACCCTCGCTATATCTTTCGCTGTCATCCAGTGACCGTTCTTCATGGGACCCTCCTTATAAGGTTTTTTTATTCGACGAGCTCCAGCAGGTGATAGACCTTCTGGGGCATCTTATTGGACAGCACGTTATCGATGAGATTGATCATGCAGCCCGGGCATGCCGTAACCACGATATCCGCTTTGGTCGATTGTATCCCATCCATCTTCTTTGAAGCGATCTTCTTGGAGAGATCGTAGTGATAAACACTGAAAGAGCCTCCCATGCCGCAGCACATATCCGCGTTAGGCATCTCCACGTAGGTAAGTCCCTTCAACGCCTTGAGGATCGAGCGCGGCTCATCCTTGATGTTCTGGTATCGGACAAGGTGGCAGGGATCGTGCCATGTTGCGGTCTTGCCCTCAAATTCCTTGCGCAAAGTGAAAGACTCCGGGGGGACTTTCAAAACATTAATGACAAACTCGGTGGCGTCTTTGACCTTCTTTCCAAATTCCTCGTAGAGGCGCCTCTGCTCCTCCGTATCGGGAAGGTACTTGACGTAATCTTTGAGCGTGGAGGAGCAGGTGCCACAGGCGGTGACAATATAGTCCACGTCCTTGAAGGCTTCAATGTTTTTTTCGGCAAGGAGCCTGCCCGTCTCGAAATCGCCCGAGAAGTAGATGGCCGCGCCGCAACAGTTCTGGGCCTCAGGTATTCTAACCTCGACGCCGTGTTTGGTGAGCACGTCGATGAGTTTGAACCCGAGCTCAGGATAGATGAAGTCTGTGGCGCAGCCCATGAAGAAACCCACCTTCATTTTCGGGGTCTCTTTCGGCTTATAGACAGGCTTCACCTGATCGCGCAGGAACTTCTTGGCGAGGTGCGGGATGTTCCGCTTATGACCTAATGCCTTCAAGAAGTCGGGAAGGTGGCGGATATTCCCTTCGGTCTTGGGTAAAAGCCACTGGAAGGCTGCGGCGAGTTTGACCAGACGTCCGAAAAGGTTTCGATTTGCCATGATCTTCCGGAAGAGGACATTTTTGATGAGGCCCAGGCCCTTTTTTCTGACCATCTCGGCGCGGGCAGCCACGACAACCCGATCGATCTGGGTCTTGGAAGGACAGTTGGCCACGCAGCGTTTGCAGAGCAGACACTTGCCGATGATCTCGCCCAATTCAGGCGTGAACTCCTGGGCACCGGCTAAAGCCTGTTTCACCAGATAGTTCTTACCGCGGGCAACCGAGGTCTCCGTCCTCTCTTCCTGGTACACGGGACAGAAAAAGCTGCAGAAGCCGCACTTCATACACTGGTCTGCATAGGAAGAGATTTTTGCGAGTTCTTTCAAATCATTCATAACGACTCCTCTTCTAGTCCCAGATTTTGCCGGGGTTCATAATGTTCGCCGGATCAAGGAGCGATTTGATGCTCTTCATCATATCGACCACCACCGGCTCAACAGCGCGGCGGAAGAATTTCTGCTTCTCCAGGCCGATACCGTGCTCGCCGGATATGACGCCGCCCAGCTCCATGGTAGCCTCGAAGATCCCATCCATGGCCTTGACGGCCCTTTCGTAATGATCCTTGTTCTTGATGTCGGTTAAGATAGCTGGGTGAAGATTGCCGTCTCCGGCGTGCCCCAGTACCACAATCTCGACATTGTATTTCTTGGCAAGCTCTTTACAGATCTTCATGAGGTCCGGGATCTTGTTTCTCGGGACCGCCACGTCCTCAGCCATGACCGTGGGAGACTTACCATATACGGCGGCAAAGCCGGCGCGACGGGCGAGCCAGTATTTATTGGCTTCGTCAACTGTCTCGGCAACGCGGACATCCTTGGCTCCGTACTGCTTGGCGATACTGCTCACCTTCTCGGTCTCCTTTTCAACAGCTTCGGGAATACCATCCACCTCGAAGAGAAGAATGGCATCTGCGTCCTTAGGCAGGCCAATGGGCATCATCTCTTCGATGCGGTTAATAACCCAGTTGTCCACGAACTCGATCTTGCCCGGCACAACCCCTTTTTCGAGGATCCGGAAGACCGTCTCACCGGCGAGCGTCATGTCGTCGTAAACAGCAACGATAGTCTTTCTTGCCTGGGGCAGCGGATTCAGCTTGAGCTCGGCTTTGGTGATAACGCCCAACGTGCCTTCCGAGCTGATAAAGATGTGGAGGAGATCGTAGCCCACCACGTTCTTGAGAGTGCGGCCCCCGAGGTGAGCGATCTCACCCGTAGGCAACACCACTTCGACACCCAGGATATACTGCTTAGTGACCCCATACTTGACGCAGGCCGGACCGCCGGCATTCTCCGATATAATGCCTCCCAGGGTGGCGCCTAAAAAGCTCTGGGGATCAGGAGGGAAGAAAAGGCCATCCTTGGCAAGCCTCATGTTCAGGTCCTGGAGCACCACCCCCGGTTCCACGGTGGCGGTCAGGTTCTCTTTGTCGATCTTGAGGATCGTGTTCATCCTCGTCATGGTGAGGACGATACCCCCCTGAATGGGCACGGATCCGCCACTCACGTTGGTGCCTCCTCCGCGCGGTGTCACCGGTATTTTGTCGCGGTTGGCGATCTTTATGATCTTCGAGACCTCCTCCGTGCTTTTTGGGAATACCACCACATCGGGCTCATGAATCCAGCTGGTTGTTCCGTCGTAGGAATAGGCCTTCAAGGACTCCGGAGTAGTAAGGACGTTGTCCTTGCCCACGATTGCGGTGAGTTCTGATAGTACAGATTGGTTGAGCATTTAGGACCCCCGTTTCTTTAGTGTCGGATATGTTTCCTGCGCCCGCTTATTCAGGACACGGTAACATACCATGTTTGGATAGCTTCTTCCTATATGGAAGAAATCGACGCGCCGCTTCAGCATGTTTCATGATCCCTTGGCATACTTTTCCCGTAATTTTGGTTTCTCTATTTTACCGGTCGGATTCCTCGGTACCTGGTCGAAGATGATACGATACGGCCGTTTGTAGCGGGGCAGATTCTGGTCACAGTAGGCGCGAATTTCCTCCTCGGTCAGCGTCTCTCCTTCTAACGGGGCGATGACCGCGCAGGCCACTTCTACCAAGCGTTCGTGAGGAATTCCGATAACTGCCACATCGTGCACCTTCGGATGTTTTAGAATGACCTCTTCCACCTCGACCGGATAGATATTCTCTCCCCCGCTGATGATAAGGTCCTTCTTTCTATCCACGAGGTAGATGAACCCCTCTTCGTCAACCCTGCCCAGATCGCCCGTATGCAGCCAACCGTCTTTCACGATCGAAGCGGTCAATTCCGGATTCTTGTAATACGCCTTCATGACACCGGCGCCCTTCAACACCACTTCCCCCACCTCTCCCTGCTTTACGTCTTCTCCTTTCTCGTTTACGATCTTTCCGTCCCACATGATCGCAGGTTTACCGATAGCGCCGACCTTTCTCTCGTTCTCCATCCCCAGATGAATGGGGCCAGGTCCCATGCTCTCACTCAAGCCGTAATTTGTATCGTACTCCATCTGAGGAAAATAGGCCTTGAGACGTTTGACCAGACTCGGAGGGATGGGCTGAGCCCCCATGTGGGTCAAGCGCCAGGAACCCAAATCGTAGTCCTTGATCTTGAGTTCTCCCTTGTCAAAAGCCTCGAGCAGATCCATGGCCCAAGGCACAAGCAAGAACACAACCGATATGCGTTCTTTCGCTATCGTCTCCACCATGAAACGGGGGCTAATCTGCTCGGTCAAAAGCACACTGCAGCCGCCCGCCGCGATCATTCCAAACATATGTCCGATGGCCACGTGATACATCGGAGGCATCATAAGAAAGTGGTCTTCATGTTTCAGGTTGTGGTTCGTGGCTTCGGTAATGGCGGTGCACATGATGCTCTTCTGTTGTATGAGCACCGGTTTTGGGGTTCCCGTGGTGCCGGACGTAAAATAAAGGGCGCACTCGTCTTCGTCCTCCAAGGCCACATTCGACGAGCCGTAAGAGCCGCTTTTCAAGACATCCTCCATAGCCTCCATCCCGCTCGCCCCTTCCGCCCCGATGCAGACATAGAACTTCACGGAAGAGAGTTCGCCACGGAGGTTTCCTATTCGTCCCGCATATTCCTCGTCGAAGAAAAAACCCACCGGTTCCGCCGTTTTCGCGCAAAACCGGATATCATCGTCAGTAAACCGGAAGTTAAGCGGCGTTGCCCACGCGCCTGTCTTCAGGATGGCGAAGTATACCTCGAGCCATCTTGCCGAATTCTTTCCAAGAAGGAAAACCTTGTCTCCCTTCCGAACCCCCTTCTTTAAAAGGCCGCTGGCAAGCCTGCTCGTCCTCTCTTCAAAGTCCGCCCAGCGAATCTCCTCCCTCGTGCCCGATACCGGTTTCACCTCTACGATCACAGGATCTTTCGGATATATGCGGGCTTGTTTTGCCACAATATCAATAATATTCATGCCATACCTCCGGTGAATTATAAACCTTACGATAAAATGGTCTTATTACCGTTAGTCTTACTAACCATACATGACATTGATTATTTGTGCGCAATCACGGAAAAACTGAACAATGGCCATATGTTATAACCATCCTACCAGTCGGTTTGTATCCGACTGTTTAGATTGTAGCTTAGGCCATTTTCGCTGTCAAGAAAATTCTTTGAAAATCATTTCCACGCTTCTAAACCCTATGTAAAATAGTTTGAATTCAGGGCATTTCTCCGCGCAGGTATCGTCGTCTCAGCTCTTCGGGAAATTTCTCGATGGCGTACCGCAGCATGGTCCTCGGCATGATCGTGTAGTGTGATCTCAAAAACTCTTCCTCGACACCCCTGTCACGTTTACCCACTTCTCGGAGCATCCAGCCCACGGCTTTATGGATCAAGTCCTCGGGATCTCCGAGGAGGAGTTCCGCAACGCGGAGTGTTTCGCCAAACTCCCCGCGTTTTATGTAATAGAATGTGGCGAGCACGGAAATTCTCCTGTCCCAGAGAAGCCGGGATTGAGCGAGGGCGTAAAGCGTTGATTTGTCTCGACCCTCTAAATATGGGCCTACAATGCGGTGAGCTGAGAGGTCTACGAGATCCCAATTATTCACGTGTGCTGTATTGGCGAGATATAAGTCAAAAACTTGTTTCCTCTGAGTATCGTCTCCGCGCTCGAATGCGCACACCAGAATAAGAAGCGCGACGAGCCTTGCCTCATGTATGGTACTGTGGAGAAGCTGGAGTGTCTCTGTGGAGGAAAGCGCCTGATATTCACCGGCAAGCTTTCTCATCACGGGCACGGTGATACCGAGGAAGATGTCCCCTTCCCCATACTCTCCTTTGCCCGTCTTGAAAAATCGCTGCAAGACCTGCGCTTTTTCTGCGCTTCCGAGTTGCTCTAATCTTTCCAGTATATCCGACGCTCTCACTTAGACCCCGTACTTAGAGTATCATACTGCGCTGTCGCATCCGAAATCCTTTCGTGAAAGGTCAAGGCGGTTTCTGCGACATTTACTCATTCTGCCCCGGATAGCCTCTCAATTTCAAGCACTACATCACATTGCGGATTGCCCCGCAATCGTCTTACATGTCGAAGACAAGGTATTAGCAAGAAAAGGGCTTACCGGCCCACGCCCTCACATCCGCCTCGCGCGCTCACATATACTCTGTTTTTTCGCTTGCACCGCTCACGGGAGTGGCGGTCAGTACACATCATTCCAGATATAAATCTCAATTCAGGAGTACAGAAGGATCATAAAAGAATATTGACATCTTTGGTAAATGCGCGCAAGATGGATAAAGCGATTATGGACTCTGTTATTTTGTCTTCTGAAGGCAGAGTCACTATCTTCCCATAATTGGGGTTATAAGATCAAAAGGAGGAAACTATGAAAAGATCATTTGCAGTAGTCATCATTTTAATTGTGGTTTTCTGTTGTTCTGCAACTTACTCGTTTGCAGAGAACACGGTGCAACCCTCATCAAAGTATTCCGTGAAGGTTTTTCGCAACGGCAAGGAGATCATAGCCAACGCCACGGGTACTTACGAAACAAAAGAAATAGCAGGTGATACTACGACTTTTGTCATATCGCCTCCGGTAGAGGCCACGGAGATAGCCATAGACTGGACTTACAGTTTTCGCGGGCGGATGGTACAGAGATCTGTAAAGGAGCCATTCAAATCGACTGCCTCTGATGCTCAAACGACAATAATAATGCACGGCCCTGTCGTCCCTAACAGCCAAAGCAAGATGACCGGTCGCATATCAATAAAACTCAAGGGAGGAGAAGAGATACCACTTACTTTGACCGTGGGTGAATAACATACAGAGCGCGGGTGACTACCACAATAAACGGGTAGTTTTTGGCGAGCACTCATTTTATGGAAAGATTAACTTTCGGGGTGAAATGACCGGGAGCAGTTCGTTTTACTCGCCGTATCCGTGCTCAATAACCCGTTATGCGAAGACGCGGTCCGGTAAACAACTGACCAGGGAGGTTTATATGAGAGATGTAGAATACATGCATGTTGCCGAAGACAGCATGAACAAAATCAAAGAAGGTGCCTTCTTGACCGTAAAGTCCGCTAAGGGGCTAAATACGATGACCATCGGCTGGGCTAGCTTCGGGGTCATCTGGGGTAAACCGATCATGATGGTGGCAGTCCGTTCCAGCCGACACACGTTTGCGATCATCGAGGCAGCCGAAGATTTCACCGTTACGGTGCCGGCGGGCGACATGCGCAGACAGACCGCTTATTGCGGTTCAAAATCGGGCCGTGACGTGGATAAGTTCGCTCAGTGCAATCTGCAAACGAGTGAAGGCCGTCGCGTCGTATCGCCCATAATCAAAACAGAGGGGCGGCACTACGAATGCGCCATCATTTACAAATCCGCCATGAACCCGACCCATTTTCGCAAGGATTATGATCCATCCCTTTACCCGAAGAAGGATTATCACACCCTGTATTTCGGTGAGATACTGGCGTGCTATGAAACAGATTGATGTCGAACACCCTGATGCCTCACTCATTCGAACCCGGAGCCTGACGGTCATTTGCCATCGATCTTGCGATTTCACCGTATACCGTGTATTATAACAAGAGGTTGGGAAAGGGTGTACGGCAGCTTAATGGGCTGCCGCGCCACTTATTACTGAAATTCAAAGTCATTCGGGGGTAGAATATGGACACGATGAAAGCGGCCTCGAGAAATGCAAACCATCGGATTTCGCGAATTCTCATAGTTATGTTATTCGTCGGAATGTTCGCTGTCGTCTGCTCGCCGGTATGCGCGGAAGATAGTACCTCAACGGCGGCCAATCCAGGTCCCGACCAGATAGTCTACGCCCCGGCGAATGGAAAATCCGGTCCGGTGATTATAGCCATTTCCGGGCAGTCAGGCCGCACCGCGTATCAGCCCTACGCAACGGAGCTGGCCAAACTTGGATACTACGTGGTCCTAGTCGAGGGAAAAGATATCTTAAACCCGGAACACACCGGTCCCGCCAATTTGACCAAAACAATTGAGCGGGCGCAGCATGCGCCGAATGCTATCCCGGGCAAGGTAGCCGTTATAGGGTTTTCGTTGGGTGGCGGAGGCGCGCTATATAACGCAGCAAATATGCCAGAGGCAGTTTCAGTGGTCATTGTCTACTACCCGTACACCCGTACGTGGGCGAACAATATGGAAGCTCTCGTCAAACGCTTCAAGGTTCCCGTGCTGATGTTTGCAGGTGGAGTTGATCATTACCAGAACTGCTGTGTAGTGGAATCCGCGCATGCGATGGAAGCGGCCGCGAAGGCAAATAAAGCGCCGTTTGAACTGGTGATATACCCCGAGGCCGATCATGGATTCAATACCCAGTTCGATCTCCATGCCAAACGAAATCCGACCTATCGATCCGGGGACACTCAGGATGCGTGGCGTCGCACACTCGAGATGCTTACGCGTTACCAGCCGGTGCAATAGGGCTCTGGCGCGTGTATCGCCCTCAAGAGATCAATCGAGTTGATCGTTCGCATCCGGCACACTCTGTATCTACCCGGAGTCGAAGTTCTTTATCGCGTACCCAAGATTTAGTCTCAAGTGTGACGTGCCTCCAGCTTCTGTTGCTTGTTGAGATTTCACTTCTCGAAACCAGCAGGATTACAAGCCGGTTGCGGGCCCCCGAAACCATGCGGCTTTTGTCGGGGTTTGAGTTATCCATCGACCTGTGTTAGGATGAAACGAATGAATGGCAGAAAGCTATACGCATTGGGAGAATCCACGGAGAGTTCCGGTGGCCGCAGTCAATTTACATGGGTGCATACATGGAGCAAGTAAGGCTCGGTCGCACCGGTTTGTCGGTCAGCCGAAGCGGATTCGGCGCCATCCCGATCCAGAGGATCGGCCTTGAGCACGCAAAGCGTCTATTAAGGACTGCATATGATCGCGGAATAAACTTCTTTGATACGGCAAGGTCGTATACCGACAGCGAAGAGAAGATCGGGTTTGCGCTCTCGCACGTGCGGAAAGATATAGTCATTGCAACGAAAACTCCGGCTACAGATAGAAACGGTGCATTAAAGGATGTCGAAACGAGCCTACGCAACTTGCGTACAGATTATATCGACATCTATCAGCTCCACAACCCCGCAGCCCTGCCCGATCCCAGCGATGCGATGAGCGCATACGCTGCATTGCTCGAAGCAAAGAAACAGGGGAAAATCCGTTTTATCGGGATCACCAACCACCGGTTGGGGCTGGCCCGTGAGGCCATTGCATCCGGTCTGTATGATACCATTCAGTATCCCCTATCGGAGCTCGCAAGTGACGCTGATTTAGAAGTGATTGAAGACTGCCGGAAACACGATCTCGGTGTAATCGCGATGAAGGCCTTAGCGGGGGGCCTGCTCACCAATGCGGCTGCCGCCTTTGCTTTTCTGCGACAATACGAGAACGTGGTCCCCATCTGGGGAATGCAGACCGAATCGGAACTCGATGAATTCCTGCGATATGAAAAGCAGCCACCGGTATTGGACAAAAAGATGTGGCAGATCATCGAGCAGGATCGGGCCGCGCTCGCCGGATCTTTCTGTCGGGCCTGCGGCTACTGCATGCCCTGTCCGGCCGGAATTCCGATTCCCATGGCGGCCAGGATGCCATTACTTTTGAGACGCATGCCTTTTCAACAGTTTATGAAGGATGAGTGGCATAAACAGATGATGCTGATCAAGGATTGCCAGGATTGCGGGCACTGCAAAGAACAGTGTCCCTACCATCTTGATACCCCGGCGCTCCTGCGGGCGGCATTCGATGACTATGAAGCATTCTACAAGGACCACCACCCTCGGGATTAAGCGGGTTAAACCATAGGGGTTTGAGCCCCCTCTCGCATTTGCTTCAACATCAAACCTTTCTTGAGATCAGGACAGGTAGCTTATGATAGACCCGGCCAAGACCTCCTTTGGCGATCCGTAAGAGCCGCCGAGGCCATGTAGGTCGAGGCGACCTTTCCACCAAGATCATAGGTTAAAGCGCTTAAGCGCAAACCCATTGAATGCTCCTTGACTACCCCGGGATTCCCGTAAGGTATACGGGAAGAACGGCGTGAGTGGACGAACGCGTGGAAGCGGTAAGATGGATGTGCGATGGACTGGCGTAACTCGTTGACCGAGGATAATACTCGATGTATATCCGAGGACACGAGGGACGGCAGGACGCGCAGAGGCGCTTACCCGAACACGCGTTTGTCCAGACATATAACACCCCTGGGTTTAAGTATCAAAGTTGGCTGCTGACTAAATTTGTTCTATTTTAATCACAGTCTGTATCGCCGTTCTCATTATATCGCCCCCTCCCCTAAGAGTTGAATGGTTCGATCCATGTACCCCTTGTCACCGCCATATTTCCTTGCATATTCCTTTCCCATTTCTTTGTTGATATGCCATATTGCTGTTAAGGCATCCCCTCTGATCCAAGCCGACTCGGTTTGATCGTTGATTATCTTTTCGAGCGCAGGCAGAGCACGCGCATCTCCAATGGTTCCGAGGACGATTATCGCATACCGTCTTTTTGGCATATTCCTGTCTGCTATCTCGGCAGCCACATACGGCACAATAGGCTTACCTGCTTGCAGCAAGAACCGATCGTTTATAGACTCGGGGGCGTCATCCGAATAGAACTGTTGAAGCACCTGTTTTGCGTCCTTTTCGGATATTGTTGATTTAGAACAGTAAACGAAGCCCATTGCTAGGACCACTGTTGCTGCAAGGTAGAAAAGGTATTTTATGTACATCACTGGCCTCCCGTGAATACTATTCGAAGGCATTGTACAGTTAAAGGTATACTACGCGCGCAAAACAGACAGCATGAATGGTGAAATGTCTAAGATGAATGGATATCATCATTTCATATCAGATTTGAAAAAGAGGTGTCAAGACGTTTTTGTGACGATCAATCTAATGCGCAGAGAAGTATACAATCTTGCATCGTTTTTGCAATATTAAGTTCTTGTGAAGGCGCTTCCCGGGGCATAAATTAAACCATAGCACCAGTTGACAGCTTCTTTCCGCGCCCTTAATCTTCGCGACTAATATGCAGCCAACACGTTAGACCGAAGCCCTGTCTCCGAAACCGGGCGGGCTTCGCCGTAAGAAAGCCGCAAGAAAACTGTTATCTCAATCCGGCGACGTACTGTTCAAAACTATCCACCCCCTTTTCAAGCTCGCTCACCGCCCTGGTGCATAGGGCATCACACCCTTAAGTAGCTATGAACACCCACATGGCAAACGCGACAGGAACAAGAAAGTAAGGCGCTGAAGCCGCTTTCATGTTACAATAGATAGAGCCTGCCGAATCAGTTAGGCTGATAAAGGCCCGAAAAAATGAGGTTACGATGCACGAGCTTCCAATCAGCGAGACCCTATCGAAAATAGCGCCCATAGTGCTCTCATTCTTTCTCGGCTTTTTCCTCAAGAAACGTCGGCTCTTTACGCCCGAACACGCCGAAATCTTTCTCAAGCTTATCTTTTATGTCGCGCTTCCTCCGCTCGTTTTGCTCTCCGTACTCCGCACGGAGCTTTCTCTCGAATTGTTCTATCTGCCAGTCACGTGCATTATCGTAGTTCTCGTGGCTTTTCCGATAGTGCGTAGCGTAGGCAGCCGGTCGTTCCACCTGAATAGGCCTTCGCTCGGCGTATTCATCGTGGGCCCGCTCATCGTCAATACCACCTTCGTTCTCCCCTTTCTCCTTGCCGCGTACGGACCGGAGGCCATAGCCCGGCTTTCTATATTCGATGTGGGCAACAACATTATGATCTACAGCCTTGCTTACTACTCGGCCCACCGGTACGGATCGGACAGCGGGTCACGTACCATTCTAAAGGTCATCTCCCAGTCGCCCCTTCTCTACGCGCTCTTGTTGGGGCTTATCCTCAACGCGGCAAAGGTTTCTCTCCCTCCCGTGTGCCTGAATTTCTTTCACGGGCTTGCCGACATGGTGACCCCGCTCGTCATGCTCTCGCTCGGCATCTATTTCAGCCCTGCGGTCACGCGGATCGGTCCCACTTTTGCGTCGATCGCCATAAGGATGGCTGTCGGATTTTTCACGGCTCTCATATGCGTATCCCTCCTCGGAGTCCACGGCCTCAGCCGTGTGGTGATTCTCGTGGCGAGCGCTGCACCTGTGGGATTCACCACGCTCACCTTTGCGGCGATCACGGGCCTCAACACGGAACTCGCTGCAAGCTGCGTTTCGTATTCGATTCTCATAGGGCTCCTCACCACTCCTCTTATCATCTTTTTCGTTTCGCATTGAAAGGTTCAATTTACACGTTGGATGGTGGAGTTATCTGAGACACGATTTACTTGCAATCGGCCCTTCGCGGATCTTCCTTAATCCGCCTTCTCAATAATAACCGTTTTGATGTTGGTGAACTCTCTGATGCCGTAATGCGAAAGCTCCCTTCCGATGCCTGATTTCTTGGTACCTCCGAAAGGTAGCCGTGGGTCTGACTTTACCATTCTGTTAACCGCAACAAATCCGGCGTCGATCCTCCGGGCAATCTTCTCGGCCCGATCGAGGTTAGAGCTCCACACAGTCGCACCGAGGCCGAATTCCGTTGCATTGGCGAACTCGATCGCTTCTTCTTCATCCTTCACCACAAAGATGGGTGCGATGGGGCCAAACGTTTCCTCGCGGGCAATCGCCATGCTTTGATTGGTGTTGACGATCACGACAGGTCTCATGAAATATCCTTTAGACGGCACCTGTGGGCCCTCAATCACCGTGGCTCCTTTGGCCCTGGCATCATCTATCATGGCCTTAAGATCGGCCATGGCACCTTTGGTGGCAAGTGGCCCGATATCTGTCTTTTCATCCATGGGATCACCGATCACGTTTGTATTCAAATGATGGATGAAACTTTCCGTGAATGCTTTGGCCACGCTTTCCATCACAAAAAACCTTTTCGCGGCCACGCAACTCTGTCCGTTATTCACAAACCTGTTTTGGACGGCTATCTGTGCTACCTTGTCAACATTTACGTCATCGAGAACAATAAACGGATCGGATCCGCCTAACTCCAGAACGACCTTTTTGATGCCTCCCCCGGCGAGCGATCCGATTTGTGACCCCGCCGCATAGCTTCCGGTGAGTGACACACCGTCCACCTTATCTTGCCTGATCATATCCATGGCCATCTCGGAGTCGATGATGAGCGTCTTGAAAACGCCTTCAGGAAATGCGGCCTCCGAGAACATGCTTTCAATGTTCTTGCCGCACATGGGGACGTTTGAAGCCGATTTGAGGACCACCACGTTGCCGGCGGCTATGGTCGGAATGGCGAATCGAAATAGTTGGATGACAGGATAATTCCAGGGCATAATAGCAAAGATCACGCCCAGCGGTTCAAATGTAACATAGCTCATGTCAAAGGCCGTCTTAACGACTTCATCTTCCAGGAAGTCGGCAGAGCGTTCTGCGAAGAAATCGCAAATCGAAGCGCTGCGCTCAATTTCCTGCGCGGACAGCCTGATGGGTTTACCCATCTCTTTGGTGATCGTCTCGGCGTATTGCCCGGCATTCTTCCTTAAGACCGCGCTTAAGCGCTTGAAGTACTCCATTCTCGTGCGAACAGGAAGCGCCTTCCAGCCCGGAAAGGCTTCCCTGCTCTTCTCAAGCTCTCTGTCAACTTCTTGCCTGGTTAAGAGATCAAATTCTCCATTGATCTCTTCAGTAAATGGGTTAACCGATCGTATCTTTTTCATGACTGCTACTTATCCTCCACGATATGTACTTATTTCCTGCGAACCGGATCGCCACGTATTCCCCTATCTACGATGGCCTTTCGTATGTTCGATTCGTGTCAAAGACGCTACTACACTAAATTATTACATCTCGAAAAGCACCTTTACCGTGTCGCCGGCGTGGAATGCATCGAACGCCTCTTTGGCCTGACTGAGTCCGAACTTGCCGGAAACCATGGGCTCGGCCGTGACTTTCTTGTACTCCACCCAGCGGATCGCTCTCTTGTACCACTTGGGTGTGACCGCCACGTCGCCAAAGACGGTGAGCCCGCTTCGCATAAGGTTTAAAGGGCTGAATGTGGCCTCATGGTAGAGGCCGAACAGCATCACCCGTCCGTAGGCGGCCGCAAGGTCGATGGACTGCCCCACAGTAGAAGGATGGTTCGCAGCCTCGACCACAATATCGCACCCCAGACCGTTCGTCAGCTCTTTCACCCGTTTTACCACATCCTCCTTGCTTCCATTGATGATGTGGTCAGCGCCAAGCTGCTTTGCAATTTTCAACCGCTTCGCGTCTTGCTCGAGGCCGATAACGATCGTCACGGCCGCGCCGGCTGACTTGAATGCCTGAAGGTGAAACATGCCAATGGAGCCCGGGCCGATAATGGCGACCGTATCGCCAAGCATCGGCTTCACATGCTCCAGTGTTCTCACAGCAAGGGTGATCGGTTCGAGAAAGGCTGCGTCTACCATAGAGATACTATCCGGCAGTTTATAGGCAACAAAGGCCGGGACAACCCTGTACTCGGCAAACGTGCCGTCACAGGTAATGCCGAGATGGCGCCAGTTGAGACACATGTTTGGCTGACCATTCACGCAGGGTTCGCATTGCCCACAACCCCAGAGCGGATTCAGGCCAACCTTGTCCCCTGTCTTCAAGCCTTCAACACCTTTACCCACCGCTGCGACAATGCCTGCACCTTCGTGACCCATAATCATGGGGCTCGGCACTGGCACCCTGCCCTTGTAACTGCCCTTATAAATCATCACGTCACTATAGCAGATGCCAGCGGCGCCCATCTTCACGAGCACCTCGCCGGGACCCACATCCGGCACGGGCAGATCCTTCACTTCCAAAACTCCGGCTTCAGGTGTAGGTTTTACGATAGCCTTCATGATAGCCCTCCTTATCTTAAGTTATTTCATTCTATGCTACGCGGTGAAACTCTGTCCTGGCTAAGCCCCAATACGATTAACAGGGAGGCGTGACACCTCCCTGTTCAGGAAGCAGAAAAGAATCATCGACTCAGGGCGGGAAGGCAACAGTGTATAAGTGCCGGCCACCCTTCATGGGCCCCTTGAGAAGCGCCTCCACCTCCTCTGGCGGTCTCTGGCTCAGATACTTGCTCTCGGGCAACACGCCGGGAGGGAATTTTTCCATAATATCGTCATGGAGTTTCTTCAGATAATCGAGGGTAACTTCCACACTCTTATACGCCTTGTTCGGATCAGCGAGAGACGGTTTTCCGATAACTCCTTCGGGATAGATCACACACTCGATACCGCCGCACCCGACTGCGCAGTGGCCAGGGATCGGATTGCCATAAATGTCTCCGCCCCGGTCGATATGGCCGGGAGGCAAAAATCCCCAGGGCGTGTTGTCTTCGGCGTTCTCGAGCTGAACCATCTCAGGGAAGAGCGCCATGGACAGCGAGGTCTCGGCCTCGCAGGCGTGCTGGAAGGGATAATCGTAGGGTCCGCCGTGGGCCTTGTCCATCAAGGTTTGCCCCATAACACGCGGCACATCCACGAAGACAATCATTGCCGGAACCTGATATCGCTTGCCCCATTCGTTGATCGCCGAGGGCACAATGTATTCCTGGCCGTGGAGACTGATGAAAATCTGTTTGCGGAACCCTGTGTTCCAGAAGCCTGCCATAATCGCCCTCAAGTAATCGGAGAAAACCTGGTCTGGAACGACGATGGTCCCGGGCTGGCCCAGATGGTGGTACGGGTGCGACCCGTACGTCACCGGGTGGGCAACCGTGCAACCCGTTGCCTTGGCTACTTCTTCAGCTATCCTCGTCACCATGAAGATATCTTCGCCGTAAGGCCCGGCCGCTCCGTGGTTCTCCGTTGATCCAAGAGGGATGATAATAATATCGTTCTTTGTGAGTCTCTCTTCCACATCCTTCTTGGTCATGGTTTGGAAATAGATCTTACTCGGTTTGTCAAGGTGGCCGCCCTCAGGCGGCAATGTCCATTTACCCATGTGGTCCTCCTTCACTGATATGCGCAATGCATCACGCCGCTTCGCTTAACATCAGCAACGTGCGCAAAGATTGTGCGTGTTCTTAAGTTTACGGAATGAAGATTCCTCCGTTGAGATCAAGCGTTATCCCGGTGATCCAGTCCGAACGTGAAGATGCGAGAAAGATCGCTCCATCGGCCACATCCTCCGGAAGTCCGTCCTTGGGGATCGCCCGACCTACGTTCCACGTGGCAAAGACCTCGGGCGGATATTGCCTTGTCTGTTCCGTGAGTATAGGCCCCGGCGCAATGGCGTTTATATAGATACCCGAGGGGCCAACCTCCTTTGCCAGGGTCTGCGTGATAGCGATAACGCCGGCTTTGGATGCCGCGTAATTGATGCCCACGCCGGGCCGGCCAGTCCTCGCGCCTAAAGAAGCGATGTTGACAATCTTACCCCGCTTCTGATTCTTCATCACGGGGATTACGGCTTTGCAACAAAGAAAGACGCCTTTCAGGTTGATGTCAATCACCTCGTTCCACAAATCCAGGGTCATCTCTTCGATGGGTTTATGGCGGGAGATTCCCGCGTTATTCACGAGCACGTCGATGCGACCGAATTCCTTGACGACTTTTTCAACGGCGGCGACAACCTCGTCTTCATTTTTTACGTTCACCTTCTGGATCAATCTGTCAGGCCCTGATGCGACCCCCGCAAAACAGTTCATGTCAACATCCCACAGGGCAACTCTCGCGCCCTCTTCTGCAAATTTCTCCGCAATGGTCTTTCCTATTCCTTTTCCGGAGCCGGTGACAATAGCGGTGAGATTTTTTAATTCCATATGAACCTCCAGTTACGATCGCTTAACATTACTTAAAGAATATTCTTGGCAAAACCAGGGTAAACCAGGGCACGGCCGTGATGATGACGAGCCCGATCAAAAGAGTCACCAGATATGGTGCGAATGAACGGAACGTCTTTCCGACATCGATCTCAGCGAAGGTGCATGCTATGAAAATGCCCATACCCACGGGGGGAAGAAAGAGTCCTATGCCGAGGGACGCAATGGCCAGAATTCCGAAATGGAGAGGGTCGATGCCGAACTGCGTGACGAAGGGGAGAAAGATCGGCACCAGGATGAGCATGGCAGGGAGCCCTTCCAGTACTGACCCGAGCACTATGAAGGAAAGATTGCAGAACAAAAGAAAGACAAACGGAGCGGATGATATTTTTGTCACAAGTCCCGCGACCATCTGAGGCACCTGCTGCGTCGATAATATCCATGAAAGGACCGATGCAAATCCCACGAGAAGCATGACCGAACCGGTGGTCACGGCGGTACGGACGAATATGGGAACCACGTCCGACCACTTGATCTCTTTGTAGACAAACACACCCACGATGAAGGCGTACAAGACCGCCACAACGGAAATCTCGGTGGCCGTTGCTATACCGCTTAAAATACCGCCAAAGATGATCACCGGACATAAAAGCGGGATAATCGCCCCTACCACGGCCTTCATCGATTCTTTAAAAGAGAGTCGTTCCTCAACTTTAATCTTGTCCCGGACCGCCTGCACATAGATGAGGACCATAATACAGATGGCGAGAACAATTGCCGGAACGAAGCCGGCGGTAAAAAGCGCCCCCACAGACATACCGGTCATTCCACCCAAAACCACCATGGGGATACAGGGGGGGACGAGAATGCCCATGGCGGTCGCAGCGGACACGATCGAGACGGTGTTCTCCGAGGAGTAGCCCGCCTTCTTCATGGCCGGAACCAGAAGGGCCCCGATGGCAGAGACATCGGCCACGGTGGATCCCGAAATCCCGGAGAAGAAGTATTCTGCCACGACCACGACCATGCCCAGGCCTCCGCGAATATGGCCCACAAATACTTTCGCCAGATCCACGAGACGCTTGGTCACGCCGCCCGTGTTGAGAAGCTCACCTGCCAGGATAAAGAACGGTACGGCGAGGAGAGGAAAAGAGTCTATCCCGCCGATCATCCTCGTGTGGAGCACGAGATACGGGATCGTCTTGTAGAGCGCAAGGAAGAGGAGACAGGCAATACCCATTGAAAAGACTATGGGCATACCGAACAGGATCAGAAGACCCATGCCGATAACCGAGACAAGAACGAGGATGGGTCCCGAAAATGTCGCTATTCCAAAGAGCAGATAGACAACCCCTATAATCACCACCGACATGAACAGCGAGGATACGAATCTTTTCAAGCCCATCTTGAACATTTGAGCGATCAAATAGATGATCATGCACAGGGTGAAAAGAGGGATTGCAAGGTGGACCCAGGCAAAGGAAATTTCAAGAACAGGCGTGGTGCCCTCATAGGTGGCCTGCAATACCCGTACGCTCGTCACAATCAGATAGCAGAGGAAAAAGGTGATAAGAAAGGTGAAGAGATCTGTTATGCGCTCACGCGTCCGCCCGCTGAGATAGCGCTTGGCGAAGCTCTCAATCGAAATATGCGCGTTCATCCTCAAGGCAAGATAGGCGCCTACGAAGATCATCCAGATAAATAATATGCGTGCCGCTTCCTCGGTCCACGAGAGAGGACTCCCGAAAATGTAGCGGTTCGTTACCTGAGTGAATACCACGCAGGTCATCGCCAGGACTAAAATGAACGCAAAATAGTCCAGGGCTTTGTTCAAAAATTTTGTCAGATTTGCCATCGTCTTGCTCTCCTCAAGAATGAATCCCTGTTTAAGTTTCGGGTTCTTCCCCGTCTTACTCTCGCGGACTGCCCGATCGTACTTGAGAGAAGCCCCCGTGCTATAGAGCATGGAGGCTTCTCTTTTACCCTGCCTATTTGGCCAATTCGGCTTCGGCAGCCTTCACGGCCTTCTGGAGTTTCTCTATCCAGAGTTTCCCGACCTGTTTCTCAACGTAGTCGATGACTGGTTTTTGCGTAGCCTGTCTAAACTGGTTCAGCTCTGCTGCGGTCGGCTTATAAACCTGCATGCCCTTTTCCTGCAGTTGCGTTACGCCCATTGCCGAGTTTAACTCCTGGATACCGCGCCCAACCCAGCCTGCGGTGATGGATGCGAGTTTCACGCTCTCCTGAATGTTCTTGGGAAGTGACTGGAAGAACTTCTCGTTGATCAAGATGAAATCGACTCCATAGGAGTGTCCATCTATGGTCATGTACTTCTGCACTTCATAGAATTTGTTCGCCGCTATAACCGATATGGGATTCTCCTCGCCATCCACAACCTTCTGTTGCAAGGCAGTGTAAGTCTCAGGCCACGCGATAGGGGTGGGCTGAGCGCCGAGTCCTTTTATCATGGCAACATAGACCGGGCTTTCCATAACCCTGATCTTCATCCCTTTCATGTCAGCCGGCGACTTGATCGGACGGACCGAGTTTGTAAAATTCCTGAAGCCCGTCTCGCCGTACGCAAGAACCCTGAGACCTGTCTTTTTCAGGCAGTCTGCGGCCATCTCCTTGCCGAAGGGACCGTCCATAACCTTCCAGGCTTCCGGAGCGGAGGAAAAGAGGTAAGGAATATCGAGTACCTGGGCCTCTTTATAGTAGCTCGCGATGGCGGCTGATACCATGGCCATCTGGATGGTCCCGAGTTTCACGGCCTCGATCAACTCGCGTTCCCCGCCGAGCTGGCCCGCGGGAAACAGTTTGACCGAAACGGCGCCGCTTGTGGCCGCCTCGAGATCGCCCTTAAAAGCCACGCCCGCGGCGCCCTTCTTTGAGGTAAACGGATCCGCCGGATCTACGTGGGCAAATTTTATCTCGTACGTTTGCGCTTTTACCACCGAGACATTCCAACCCAAAATCATGACCAACATTCCAAACACAACGCTGACTGATACCAATGCCTTCTTCATGACGCCCTCCTTCTGTTTATTGTTTTCTATGACTTGCAAGCTGTGGTGAATATATCCAGACAAACTTGAGCACCTCATCGCCCGTATTTACTATCTTGTGCAGCTTTCCGGGGGGATTATAGATGCATGTCCCGGGTTCTAAGGGTATTTCCCTTCCCTCGGTCACAAAGACCCCTCGCCCTGCATAGAAGAACATTACCTCTTCCTCGGTATCATGTTTATGCTCGGGCACCATGCCTCCGGGGTAGGTCTCATTCACCCCCATGGCAAGGTTCTTTGCGCCCACCGTCTTTTCTGAGACGAGTATCCATGACATCCTCGGGGGGTCTCTCCGCTCACCTTTAACATCCTTGACGTGTACAACCTTTAGCTCCGACATATCCTCTCCTTTCCGACTTGTTTCAAAAGCGCCCTATTTTCTATGACCCGCCAGTTGGGGCGCAAGAATCCACATGAATCGAATTACTTCATCGCCGTCGTTTACGATGCTGTGAGGAAGCTTCGGGGGAATTAAGATACAAACACCGGCCTCAAGCTGGATCTCACGACCTTCAGCCACAAGCTTTCCGCGTCCGGAAAAGAAGAAGTTAATCTCTTCCTCTGTGTCATGGACATGCTCAGGCACCATACCGCCGGGATAAGTCTCGTTGATGCCCATGGAAAGATTCTCGGCGCCTACTGTTTTTTCGCTCACAAGGAGCCAGGATTTCCTCACCGCATCGGGCTCTAAAGCTTTCACGTCCTTCATGTTTATGACTTTCAATTCCATGCCAGCCACCTCTCTTAGAACTTAGAACACGTCTTTGGGTATCTTCACGTTCCAGATCCGCTGCATCTCTTCCATGGGAAGATCGTAAAGGGAATTCTTGTGCGGCAGCGTCTCGTCACGCATAAATTCCGGCAGATCGAAAAACTCTTCGGACACACCGGCGCGGCGGTTGAATTCACGCTCGCTCTCAAGCACGTCGATCCCTATCTTCTGAACGTCCTCGTAGGTAAATTCCCATCCATATCTCCCCTTTAACAGGGGCGGAAACAGATCGGGCTGTTTGGTAAACGGGGGTCTCGTAAAAAGACAGAGCCCGAGCGTATCCAGAATGGCGGCGCGGACTTGCAACCGCCGCGATGTCTCGACCTGGCCCTCCTGACCAAGAGGATCAAGGGTCCTCGCTGTTTCCAGGGCGTTGCCCGCCGTATGGTCCGCGCCCATGGGAGAGGTCACGTAGGTAACGCCGTTTCCTTTGAGCGACCGGGGATCGTATGCCGGGATGGCCTGGCCTTTGACAGCCGGCACCCTTCTTACGCCGAGTACCTTACCGGTGATCACCACACCGTTTCCGAGAATTCTGCCGAGATACGTGCCCTCGCCGATCTGACGGATGAGGTCCTTTGCGCCTTCAGCGTCGCCAAAGGCTATCACGCCGGCCTCCATGGCCACACCGATGGAGGCGCCCGTCTCAATAGCGCAAACCCCCACCTGATTACAGAGGTTGTTGAGCTCAGCAATATCATCAAGGTCACCGATTCCGCAGTTTGGTCCGAGCAGGGCCATATTCTCATACTGGATAGAAGCGACTATCTTCTTGCCTTCACGATCGACAAAAACATTGGAACAGGCGATAACACATCCCGGTACACAGGGTGTGCCGGAACGGCCTTCCCCTCCGCGCTCCGCAATAACCTCAGCCACGCGCTCCCCGGAAAGATCCTCGGCCTTCTCAAACTGGCCTGCGCTGAAATTTCGTGTGGGCAGAATGCCGATCTCGTTGCAGAGCATGAGCACAGCGGGTGTGCCGAACTGGTGTCTGTTCTCGGTCTTGGGGTCCGACATAATGCCCTGGGCAAGGTTTCTCGCAGCCTGCTTGAGCAGCGTCTCATCGAAGGCGTGAGGCGCAGGCGCACCGGCATCGTCTACAATGATCGCCTTGATGCCTTTTGACCCCATGATTGCGCCAAGGCCTCCGCGAGCTGCGTAGCGCACCTGCACGTCCTGCGGACCGGAAACGGCCACACCGGCCGCAGCCATTTTCATCTCTCCGGCAGGGCCGATACACACAATCCCCACTTGAGCGCCGAACCGCTGCCTCAGAGTACAGAACGTCTCCGTCACGTATTTCCCTTTCAACTCTGGATAGTCAAGAAGCTCGTTTTTGCCCCACCTGAGCACAAGCACCTTTGTGCACGCCTTTTCGGGAATCTCCTCAATCACAAGCGCCTTGATGCCGAGTCTCGCCAGCTTTCTCCCAGCCTCCCCGCCCACGTCGCTCTCTTTTACGCCACGGGTAAGCGGGCTTTTCCCGCCCACAGAAAATTTGCCCGCCGTAGTCACCGTGGTGTCGCCGAGAAGTCCCGGAGCGAAGATCAATTTATTGTACCGGCCGAGAGGATCGCAGATCGGGGGGACCTCCCGTAAGAGAAACTTTGATATGAGAAGCCGTCCTCCCCAGTGCATTTCCTCCTGGGAGGCCTTCTCTTCATTGATTTTTCCGGTTTTTGTATTGACCCTGATGATCCTTTCCATTACCAAGTTTCCTTTTACGTCAATCTGAGCGGACTCTTTATCTTTTCCAAAAGAGAGTTCAGGTTCTTGGCCGTTGCCTCGCTCACTTCGACCCCCTCGCTTTCGCTCTGTTTCTCTCTGTCGTATTCGATCTCACCGGGTAGATAAATCCGGGATACACCTTCCCCTTTCTTCGAGCCTTTAATCGATGAAACATACGATAGGATCAGAGCGTTGAACTGGGCGCGATCCATGAATTTTTGCGTATCAATGGCAAGCGTGAAGACCCCCACTCCAGTCGGCCCCATGAGTTCATGGAAGGTCACGACCTGGGATGCGTACTTGGAGCCGGAGAGTAGGCCCGCGAGAATATCGACCACCAAGGCAAGGCCATAGCCCTTGGCGCCGCCTATGGGCATCAAAGTTCCTTTGAGCGCCCGGCCGGGGTCCGTGGTAGGCGCTCCGGACTCGTCAAATGCCCATCCGTCCGGGATTTTCTCCTTGAGCCGGTCGGCCCGCCGGATCTTTCCCCTGGCCACCACGCTGGAAGACATGTCGAGCACCACAGGGGGCTCTCTGTCGCCACCGGGGATAGCAATAGACAGGGGATTGGTGCCGAACAACGCTTCGGCGCCTCCCCACGGAGACATTGCCGGGGCCGCGTTCGACATGACCATGCCGACCATGCCTTCACGAGCTGCCATGAGCGTGTAGAAGGAAAGAATACCGATGTTATTCGTATTGCGCACGAGACAGCATCCGAGCCCGAACTGCCTGGCCTTGGCTATGGCCGTAGACATGGCCCGGTGAACAGCCACCTGGCCGAGCCCGTTTCCGCCGTCGACAAGCGCGGTCGCGCCATCGTCTTTTAATACCTTCAGGGCGGTGGGGATATTGAGCATCCCGGCTTGAAGGCGTTGCGACATGATGGTGAGCAGATGAACGCCGTGGGTATCGATACCCCTCATATCGGCCTGCACCAGGCAGTCCGCAACAACTTGAGCCTCCTCTTGAATAGCGCCAAGCCCCCTCAAGATCTCAACGGCGATTTCCTTGAGTCGTATCTCACGGATTTTCATGGTCTTAGTCCTCTTGTATGCCTAAAAATTCGAAGTTCTTGCCAAGCTTGTTAAACTCCACACTCGACACGCCGGCCGCAAGCTGGCCAGATTTTTTCTCTTCCATATCTACCCGGTCCAATGATTTCTTGAGCACGGCCTCGCATTCATTGCGGTCCACAACCACCATGCCGTCAGCATCACCCAGGATCAGGTCGCCGGGTTTCACCACGCATCCGCCAAAGAGGATCGGGTGGTTCACTGTGCCCGGTCCTGTCTTCCCTGTTCCGAGAATGCAAAAGCCTCTGCAGAATATGGGGAACCCCATTTTGACGATCTCTTCGGAATCGCGAATCGAGCCGTCGATTGCAAGGCCACCTATCTTCCTGCCCATGGCTGAGGTGGCCATGAGGCCTCCGAAATAGCCCGCATTGTAAAGCCCGCCAACTGACGCGACGATGATGTCACCGGGCAGGGCCTTTTCCAGGGCCTTGTGGAGCATGAGATTATCCCTCGGATGGCACTCGACCGTGAAGGCGGGGCCGCAAATCCTGACCCCCGCGGCGAGCGGCTTGATGGCGCAGTCGATATATCCCTTCCTGCCCGACGCCTCATGCACTGTTGCGGTGCCAAGCGTGCGGAACTGATCTATGGTGTGTTGCGATGGCCTTTCAATCCGTGTGACGACCTGAGCCATAAGCTTCTCCTTTTTTTAAGTTAAATGACCCGTTTTAGGTACTCAACCGAGTTCTGCAGGTGGTTCTTCATAGCCTTTTCAGCCCTGTCAGGATCCTTTTCCATTACCGCTTCGATGGTTTCGAGATGTTCCTTGTAGGATGCCTGGGACCGTTCCTCATCAACCTGGTTCAAAAGCACGTGGCGCATACGTATGATCTGCTCCTGAAGGCCCTTGTAGAACTCGAGGAGCTTCTTGTTCCCTAGGGCTTCGAAGAAGAACGTGTGAATCTGATCGCCGGCGTTGATAAAACCCTTCTGAGTCGTACTCTTTTCCGGCTCGGCGGATTGAAATTTGTCACAAATGAGTTTCGCCCTGTTCATGTCGAAATCGGCCTTCTGGGCCACGCGCCGGATCACAGCGCATTCCAGCATCTCCCGCATCTCGAAAAGCTCACGGATATCCTGCAAAGAGAACTGGGAAATAAATGATCCTTTCCCCTGGACATTTTCCACCAGGCCTTCCTTCTCAAGCTGTTGTATGGCTTCCCGGACCGGTGTTTTGCTGATCTTCAGTTCTTTGGACAGAAGAATCTCATTCAGAGGCTCCCCGGGTTTAAGAACGTTCGTAATTATCCTTTTTTTCAGATTCTCATAGACAATCGTCTTTTTGCTTTTCGGACCGCCATTTTTCATAGGGCACGTGAGTCCTTTCTGTGTACTTTGAATATACTGTCAATATACTGACGATATATTAATAGAATAGAGAGAATGCCTTGTCAAGAAAAAAGATAAGGAAAGTTACCTGCTTGTTGTCGAAGATTCCACAGGGCCTCGCGTCCCGGCGGGCAGTGGGGCCGAAGCCCTAATTTCAGGGCTTCTTATCGAAAAATTGCGCCCTTCTTGAACACACTAAATATGTTCACGTTACTAAATTCTGGAAAAGGAGCGGGCATGAATGAGAGCACAAATATGGCGAGCACAATAACGGCGATGACCTTTCTTTTTGTATCAAGACCCGTCTCGGTATCGAAAGGCGGCGGATGGTGCCTGCCGAAGATAAGGAGGAGGATAGAGACAAAGAGCCATCCGGGGTTGTAGAAAACGGCAAGCGCAAGGAGCATGACGATGACCATGCGATAAACTGTCCTGCTTCTATCTCCAAATACGCTGTAGAGCACGTGTCCCCCGTCAAGCTGTCCTACCGGAAGGAGGTTGAGGGCCGTGACAAAGAGCCCGACCCACCCCGCATAGGCAAATGGGTGCAGGACCAGATCGAAGCTCCGCGGAATCTCACCCACGATCATGCCCTCGAGAATTTTGAAGAGCAGCGGGTCTCCGAGCTGTTCGAACCCGGGGCCGTTGACCACGACTTCGACCTTAGACAACTTGATTCCTAGGATGATAAAAGGGAGCGACACGACAAACCCTGCCAGAGGGCCCGCCACCCCGATGTCGAAGAGTGCCTTTCTGTCCGTCATATTCCCCTTCATCCTGATGAGCGCTCCGAATGTGCCGAAGGGACTCATGGGGAAAGGGATAAAGTACGGCAGCGTGGACGGCACTCCGTAACGTCTCGTCATGAAGTAGTGTCCCATCTCATGGGAGAGCAGGATCGTCATAATAGCGAGACTGTAAAGCGGCCCTCCCACAAAAAACGTGGTGCAGATGGTGAGAAAAAACAGAAGAATGTGAAGCCAGAGCCTGTTACGCATTTAACAGACCGTATTCCATGCGCACCCGGTCATGCTTGGTGCCGCTCTTGATCTGCAAATCCAGGTCGGTCAGCATGTCAAAGAAGGCAAGTAAGTCTGTGGTGCCTATTTTTTGGGCTATGCCCGACAACTTGTAGGCGTAATACGGGTGCTGAAAGGGCAGATAACGCCTTTTGTCCGAGGACTTCATATCAAGACCCTCTTTCCACTGTTTGAACGCCTTGGCGAAAACCGGATACTCCACACCCTCACGGACCATGTGCTCCATGTCCTTGGTTTGCAGGAGGAGCCGTATCTGGTTCACCAGATAACTGTGCACGGCAAGAATATTTTGACCGTTCTCCATGAGGTTCTCAAAAACGGCGAGCATCTCCTTCTTGTCCGCCTCACGAAAAGCATCAAAGAGCGCCATGAGGGTGTCCTCGTGGGTCTCGGCCACGATCGCCTTAATGTCTTTAGATTCTATGGTCTTTTTGTCTCCCACGTAGGCGATGAGCTTCATGAGCTCCGGCTCAAGTATGGACTCGTCCCGGATACGTTCCGTGAGAAGATCGAACGCCTTGTCCGTCATCTTCTTTTCATACCTTTGGAGGAAGTTTCGCACTTTGCCTTTCAAACGTTTCTCTTTGTCCTGTTCAAGTACGATCACCCTGCCCGTGACAAACTCCGCGATCTTGTCGGGCGCGCCCGTTAAGAAGATGATGACCGGTATATTCTGTTTCAGCGCTTCCAGTTGCGTTACGAGTTCACGGGTGAGATCAACCTCGGGATCCACCATCACGAGCACAAGGTTCTCATTGAGAAACATGTTCGAAGCCGTCTCCACCACGGTCTTTTTTATGTCCTTTCCGGACGCAACGAGGATTTGGGGTTCTTTGTGAAGTTCCGCGGCAAGGACCTGGATATCTTCCTGGATATTCTCCTTTGTACCCACGGCAATGACGATTTCTTTCATGAGTGTAGATTACTACAGCGGCTCCGTTTTTTCAACGCATGGCGGCCAATCGAGACGCAAATAATAAAACCGGGCAACGGATTTGCTGCCCGGTTTTAATCTCGAAACGTTCTTTATTTCTTTTACAGCTTAGCGCCTGCTATCAGGAGGATTTTCCATATTTCTTTTTGAGGAATTCAAGACCCGTCATGGGATACAGGGCGTAGATGAGAATATCGCCCATGTCGCTCGTTATGTCTTTCACCGCCTCCCTCGCCTTGGGAAGTTCCGGTTCGATAACATCACCCGGCCGAGTGTCGATGGGAGTATTTCCTTTGGCATAACCTTTAAGCGCCTTCTGTTTGATCTCCTCGCTCACCGCTACCGGCGGTTTACCGTACAGGCCGTAAAAATAATCTTTGACCTCGTTGGAGATCATCTTGTAGCGGCCCGCGATAACGTTGAATACGGACTGCACACCCACAATCTGACTCGTGGGGGTGACAAGCGGGGGGAATCCGAGGTCCTTGCGGGTGGCGGGTATTTCTTCGTACACTTCTTTGAGCCTGTGGAGCGCCTTTCCCTGTTTTAACTGGCTCACGAGATTGCTGATCATGCCGCCCGGTATCTGATGCATGAGAACGCCGATGTCGATAACGGAAAAACGGGTCGTATCGGCAAAATTCATGTATTTGGGAACAATGGATTCGAGGTAATCGTCTATTTCAGCGATGGCCTCAAGATCAAAGCCTGTCTCGTGCGGGGTGCCTTGCAGTGTTACCACAAAGGGTTCCACGGCGCTATGGGAAGACCGCAGGGCAAAAGGGGCAAGACAGGTATCGACGCCGTCGGCTCCGGCTTCGATCGCCTTAAGCAGAGCCATGGAAGCCATACCGCTCGTATAATGGGTATGGAGGTGCACCGGGATGGAAATGCTGGATTTGAGCTCTGACACAAGGTCGTACGCGTCATAGGGAGAGATGATCCCGGCCATGTCTTTTATACAGAGAGAGTGTGCACCCATGTCTTCAATCTTCTTTGCCTTGTCTACATAGTATTTTACGTTGAAAATAGGCCCCCCGAGTCTCTTCTCGGTAAGCGAATAGGAGATTGCGCCCTGAATATGCTTTCCGCATTTCTTGATGGCTTTGAAAGCGGCGATAAAGTTACGTTCATCGTTCAGCGCGTCAAAGACCCTGAAAATATCGATTCCCACTTCAGCGGCCTTCTCCACGAAGGCCTCGACCACGTCATCGGCGTAGTTGCGGTACCCGACGAGGTTCTGTCCGCGAAGCAGCATCTGGAATTTGGTCTTGGGCATCTTCTGTTTGAGGATCTTCACGCGCTCCCAAGGATCCTCGTTGAGGAACCGGGTCATGACATCGAAGGTAGCACCTCCCCAGACTTCCATAGAATAGAACCCAATGTTGTCCATTTTCTCCGCAATGGGAAGCATGTCCTCTGTGGTCATCCTCGTCGCGAAAAGCGACTGGTGGCCATCCCGCAACGTTAAATCGGTAATACGGATGGGTTTCTTGTCTGCCATGATACGTTGCCTCCTCTTCAGAATGTGAAATAAGTTACATGATCCCCAGGGAAAAATCAATGGAATTCTTCTTACCAGTCATGGTATGTATATAGCCTCGGGAAGTAGCTCAGTATGGTGTAGAGCACAGCGTTCGGGACGCTGGGGTCGCAGGTTCAAATCCTGTCTTCCCGACCAGTTTTGCCCTCCACAAGTCGGACGTACCCATGAAGATCATACACAAGAAGATTGGTTTCAAAACCAAAGGGAGCGGCGATCTCATAAACATTACCGGTTCTCTGTCGCAAGCGCTCAAAGAAACGGCGTTAAAAATCGGTAACGTGACCGTCTTTGTCTGCGGTTCTACCGCCGGCATCTTGACCTTAGAGTACGAACCGGGCCTTATCAAAGATATAGGTGAATTCTACGAGAAGCTCGCACCTTCGAACCCACACTATCATCATGACGATACCTGGGGTGACGCGAACGGCTTCAGCCATATCAGGGCAAGCTTGACCGGACAATCGCTCACCGTGCCTTTTGAAGACGGAAAACTCCTGCTCGGAACCTGGCAGCAGGTGGTGCTTGCCGAATTCGATAACCGTCCCCGCTCACGCGAGCTCACCGCACAGTTCATTGGGGAATAGATTTACTTGTAAAAGACACCGCCCGCGAAGCTCACCGATGACTTGCCGTCTGTCCACTGGTCGTAGCCCACAATATCGCAGCGGCCTCCGGCGAGCAGCTTGAGTTGAAAGTAGATCGGCGTGAGGCCGCATATGCGCCGTTCATCCTTTTCTTCTTTGATCGCTTCAAAGAATCCTTGAGCATCGACCTTTCTTATGGATTCAAGCAGAAGCTCATCGCGGGCCTTTGAACGGGCAAGGGTCGCATCGTGGAGGGTAAAGGTATCTCCGAATTGCGCCCCGATATGGGCCAGGTCTGCGCCTGACAGGATTATAAACGGTTTGCCTGAGGCGGCGAGCACCGCTTTTAGACTTGTCACAACCTCGTCGATCTCTCCGTCATCAAGATTTCGCTCTCCTTCCACGTACTCATGCATGGAGCCGGTAAGAATGGGTAGCATCTCGAAGTCGTGCTGCATCATGAACTGTATGAGCGGAAGCTGCAATTCAATCGAATGTTCGTTCCTGTGGGGCCATTCGTCTATGTATCTCTCGAGGACCGGGTTTTCGCGGATGAGCTCGGCCACATCTTTCGCATGGGGGATGGTTTCAAGCGGCGTTTCAAAGTCCTTAAGCGATATGGAAAGAAGCCTCTCGGTGGGGTGATGGCACGTGCCCAGGATAACTATAAGAGGCGCGGCGCAGCCTTTGAGGTGGGGATAGGTCTTCTGATAGACGCTCATGCCCCTCGGATAGTCGATGTGGGGCGCTACCATGCCTGTCATCTCGCCTTTTTCCGCACAACCGTCAACGCCTCCTTTCAACATCTCAGTAAGAAAGGTGATGAGTTCCATTCTGTTCGCGGCATAGCTTCTGCCCGCGAGAGCAGCGGGGCGTACCGGCGATTTTTCATACTCTTCCCGCAGCGCGGCAAAACGAGCCCTGAAGTTGTCGTTCAAAAGAAGAAGGTGCGAATCCATGGTGCGAACCAGCTCTTCGATCTTCTCGATATAGACAAGCTCACCGACAGTCCGCATGAAATCGAGCTGTATGTCTCTTATGGTTCGGGAGCCGTCCATGAGAGAGATCATGAAGGCCACCTCTCGCGACACAACGAGTGCATTCTCCGTGATCCCCTCGGTATCCTTAAGAACGATGAGCTCCTGGCCTTCCTCAACTACGGGGATCGCTTCAATGAATCGTATGCGGGGGTTTTCCATGTGAAAGGTATACCACAATCGGCCCGAAGAGTGAAATTACAACGGGTCCCTGAGGTGGGAGAAAAATCGGTTTGTCTGGTTTGTCTGGTTTGTTTGGTTTGTCTGGTTTGTCTGGTTTATCTGGTTTATCCGGTTGATCTGGTTCGCTCGCCCGTTTACGCCATCCTTCACTGCCATATCGGACCTTCCTCTAAAAACCATTGACAATCCGAATGCAAAATTTGAGAATGAAAAAAAGGGGGTGTCCATCATGATACATTATGCATGGATCATCGCGCTCACGGGAACATTGGTGACGATTCTCGCTCATGGCCTCGGCAGGATGTCCTATTCCGTGATACTGCCTTCTATGAAGGACGGCCTCGCCCTTACCTACACTCAGACCGGCTATATCGCCACGGGCAATTTCATCGGATATCTCTGTCTCGCGATCATGGGAGGATTTCTGGCGGCCCGGTTCGGGGTGAGGCGAGTCGTGTTCGTATCCCTTGTTGTGATCGGCGTAAGTCTCTTTCTCACCGGTCTTTCCAATTCCTTCGCTTTTGCATTTCTCATGCGGCTTCTTGCCGGGGCTGGTAACGGGGGAAGCTATGTCCCCATAATGGCGTTGCCTGCGGCCTGGTTCGTGGCGAAAAAGAGAGGTCTTGCTACTGGCATCGTGTCCGGAGGTATCGGCATCGGGCTTTTTCTCGCAGGGATTATCCTTCCTCCCATAATTTCCGCTTACGGGAAAGAGGGATGGAGATACGCGTGGTATTTCATGGGGATTGTCGTGTTCGCGCTCGCCTTTCTCTGCTATGGCTTCTTAAGGAACAGTCCGGCGGACAAAGGCATTTCCCAGCTCGGCGGCACAGAAGCATTAAAGGGCGGCGTGAGGGTGACGCTGTTTTCGGCCTTCAAGGATGTGGTCGTCGAGCGAGAGATATGGAAACTCGGATGCGTCTACTTCATGTATGGCTTCTCGTACATAATATACCTCACGTTTTTTGTGGCTTATCTTACCAAAGAACTGGGGGTAAGTCCGGTGGCTGCGGGACGAATATTCGCCGTGCTCGGTATTTTCAGTATCTTCTGCGGCGTTATCTGGGGAGGTATATCGGATGCCCTGGGGAGAAGGCTCGGGTCCATGCTCGCCTACCTTACCCTGGCTTTCTCGTATCTGGTTTTCGTTTTCTGGAAAGACTACACCGGGTTCTATATCTCGGCCGTGGTATTCGGTTTAGCCGCCTTTTCCATACCCACGATCATGGCGGCTGCGGCTGGTGACGCCGTAGGCGGAAGGCTCGCCCCGGCCGGACTCGGTTTTATCACCCTGTTCTTCGGGGTGGGCCAGGCATTTGGTCCGGCTGTAGCCGGATGGATAAAGGATTCGGCAGGCACCTTTACCTATGCCTTCCTCCTCGCCGCTGCCATTTCTCTCGTCGGGGGCTTCGGATCCATGATACTCAGGAAGAAGGCGTAACAGGGCGAGTTCTTCTTCGGGCTGGGCAAGATATCTCTCATAAGTCTTCCTCCCCGTAATAGAAGGTCATACGGAAGAGGACAATGGCTCGCCTCGTCAACCCGGCTCATGAAGATTCCCCATCCATGTATTAGATTATGGCAGGACGAAATGTAAGGGGGATCAATAATGTTCTTTTCGCCGCTTTCTTTTTTCTTCATGGTGATCTTCTTCGTCATCATCGGTTTCGTCTTCACCATGGTTCAAGTTAACGTCATAGCGCTCGCCTTCGAAAAAATCGGGATCCCATCCCATTATGTGTTCGGGGCGCTTTTCGCGAGCTTTCTCGGAAGTCTCATCAACATTCCCGTGAAGAAGGTCCGGCAACAGACCATGACCACACGGAGGAGGGCAAGATTCTTCGGCCTTCATTACGTTGTTCCTGCCGTGAGGAATAACTTCACCGTGATCGCCGTGAACGTGGGTGGCGCCGTTGTGCCCTGTGCCATATCGGCCTTCCTGTTATTCAAAACGAGTCTTTACCTTCAGGCCCTGATCGCCACGGCATGCGTTACCTTCGCGGCCTACCGGCTTGCGAGGCCCGTGCCGGGTGTGGGCATCGCGTTGCCTTTCTTTTTGCCCCCGTTTCTCGCTGCGGTGGTTTCGGTCATCGTGGCCCGCGAGCATGCACCTATCGTGGCCTATATCGCGGGGAGTCTGGGAACGATCATCGGTGCCGACATACTGAATTTGAAAAAGATCTCGGAACTCGGTGCGCCCATCGCCTCCATCGGCGGGGCCGGCACCTTCGATGGGATATTTTTGTCCGGCATCCTGGCGGTTATTCTCTCAGCCCTTTTTACCTGATTTCGGGGGATGAAATCTCGTGTCAACCTTGCGGATGCGCGCGTCTTCAGTATTGGATACGTTGGCGGGGCCTTAAGCGAGTGTTCTTAATCCTCAATGTCATTATGAGGGGCATGTTTGAAATCTATCACCCTATCCACGCGAATGAGGACTGATCTTTCCACTTGAGGAACGGTGATCTTCTCGGTGAAAGCCGGAGCATACCCATCAAGCATGGCCATATCTTCGATCTTCTCCGATTGGCCGGTGAGCTGGAAACCCCGGTCAGACTCCCTGTCCCAGATCACAAGGCAGACGGCCCGGTTTTCGTGTAGATTCGCCACGGTCGTGGGACAGAACCAAGCGCTCGCTGTCACGTGCGTTTCATCGACCTGCCTGAGAACGGCGGCCGCGGCGATATGGGGCTCTTTTTTTCGGTTGGCCGTGCCGATCAGGACGTGCTGCAACCTCCCGGCCAGGGTCACCGCGTCACGTAATGCCTGGTAATTCATATGATCCTCCATTTTACGGGTACGCGTCATCCCTCACGGTGCGATAGCCATGTCGACCCACGCGGCCATCCGGCTCTATCTCGCCGCTTACCCTTACTACTCGTGAATAATGATCGCGTCAACCGGGCAGGCCTCGGCCGCTTCCCTGCACAGATGCTCAAGCTTCTCGGGCACCTCCTCCATCTTCACGACCGCCAGGTCTCCAACCATCTTGAAGAGATCCGGACAAATCTCTACGCAGCTTCCGTCTCCCACGCACTCCTCGTCATTGATCCTGACTTTCATATCGCCCTCCTTAAACCCGCCCTGCAGTTCCTGTCTATCTCTAATCGCATAACAGCGGACTGTCAAGGACAAGGCCGGCACGCCAACTCTCGATTGGCATGAAACCACGGTCTTTACGCGACGTCAACAATAACCCACAATATCGCCTACCGGTTAAAAAGGCCCATTCCTGCCTGTATTCGCGCATATTGCCTTTCTTCAATGCTTATGATATATAATTATTTCTGCCAGTTACCACGCAGCGCTGCATCGCGTAACTAAATTCGCACCGGGGCGAAAAACGTTTTTGAATTGATGCTGCAGAGAAACATGCAAGGGGTTGGTATCCTGTGAATGACCTTACATTCTTGAATGAAATTGAAGATAAATCGGGGCAAAAGGTATCGGCCTGTTATCAATGCTACAAGTGCACCACAGGCTGTCCCGTAGCCGGTGAAATGGATATTTATCCTCACAGGATCATACGCCACATCATCCTCGGCGACAGAGAAAAAGTGCTCGCTTCGGCAACCATCTGGACCTGCCTCCAATGCACAACCTGTTCGGTCCGTTGCCCCAACGATATAGATATTGCTCATGTGTTCGATACTTTACGGAAGATCGCTGTGGCCGAGCATCGGGAGGCCGAGCGCGACACCTGGGCCTTCTACAGATACTTCCTTGACAGCGTGAAGAAACATGGCAGACTGCACGAACTCGAAGCGATCATGCACTACAAGCTCGCCAAGAAGGATTTTTTCAGCGATACGAAAATGGGTCTCGGCATGCTCACAAAAGGAAGGATGGGCATACTGCCCCATAATATAAAGGATAAGAAGTTGATGAAAAAGATCTTCACGAGAACGAAGAGCGGAGATAAGGGTGAATAACTCGAAATTGGGGTCGGGGTTCAGGGACCGGGGGTCAGCAAAATCAGAGAACCGGGGCTCAGGAATTGAGAATCTCGGGCCGGAAAAGATAAAGAGCTATCAAGATCTGGACGCATGGAAGCAAGCCATGGATTTGGTCGTCGAGTGTTATAAGGCTACAAGAAATTTCGCTAAGAACGAGACCTTTGGTCTATCAAGCCAATTACAAAGGGCGGCCGTTTCTGTTGTCGCAAATATTGCCGAGGGCAGATCGAGAGGGCATACCAAGGAGTTTCTGCAGCACTTGGCTATTGCCTATGGCTCTCTGGCAGAATTAGAGACCCACCTCCAAATTGCAAACCGTTTGAGCTACATTAATGATGCCGGATTATCCCTACTGCTGGATAAGACAAATCTTGTGGGAAAATTGATTAACGGGTTACGTAGATCTTTGGAGAAGAAGCTATGATAGGTCTGTCTTTGCTGACCCCCGGCCCCAGAACCCTGGCCCCGCTATTTACGAAGGTACACTAAATGATCACCTTGACCTACTATCCCGGCTGCTCCATGAAGACTTCGAGCAAATTCTACGAGGCGTCTCTCAAGGAGATATTCTCCTTTTACGGGATCGGCCTCAAAGAACTCGATGACTGGTCATGCTGCGGGGCTTCCGCTGCACACACGATCGACGAGAGGCTCGCCCACGCGCTATCCGCCCGCAACATAGCCGTGGCAGAAGGTGAGGGGAACCATTTCTTTGCGCCCTGTTCTGCCTGCTATAACCGGGCAAAGATCACGAATGATGCAATCCGAAAGGATGCTACCCTGCGTGAGGAAGTGAATAGTATGATCGCACCCCTTCAATGCCGGGGCACAGTCGAAGTCAAGAACATTATAGAGGTGCTCCGCGACCACGTGGGCCTTGAACGGATCGCCGCAAGCATCGCCTACGACCTCTCCGCCATCAAAGTAGCGCCTTATTACGGCTGCGTGCTCACGCGCATACCCGGGGTCGATGTATTTGACGATGTGGAGAATCCTACGAGCATGGACGACCTGCTCTGGGTGACCGGGGTAGACCCGGTGGTCTGGCCCTATAAGATGGAATGTTGCGGGGCGAGTAAGACCCTCACGAACAAGGATGTGACCACGAGACTATCCGGGAAGATCATGGATATGGCGATCTCGGTAGGCGCGGATATGATCGTCACGCCCTGCCCTCTCTGCCAGATGAACCTGGACCTCCTCCCCTATCTCGGCAGAACGGACAAGAACCTCCCTGTGCTCTTCCTGACCGAGATCTATGAACTCGCGCTTTTTGGGAAGATTGCTGGCGGGTCATCGCACATCATACCGGTGGATGGCCTCGCGGATAAGGTGAAAAAGAAATGAAGGGAACTAAGACCCAGGAATAAGAGATCATGGACGTGACGGAAAAGATTGCCTTTATAAAAACACACGATCCGGACGGTGCGGCGCGCCTTGAGCGGTTAATCGGCAAGAGAGAAAATCTTGTGCGTGAGGGGAATGTGTACAAAGAGAAGTTTACCGAGAGGCAGTTCACTCTCGTCTTTAACCCGCTTCTGGACGCGACCTATGAGCGGACCCGCATACTGGAGATACTCTCGAGAGGCGACAGTACCATACCTGCAATTTCCGAAAAAATCGGTCTGTCAAGGGAGAAAGTCTTCGCTGCAATAAAAGACCTCATGAGAAAAAATCTCGTTGAAATAGCGCATCACCAGGAGCGGGATGCCACATTCAGGAAAAAGTGAGACGGCATGGATAAGGTAGGAAAAGTTCTCGTTATCGGCGGCGGCATTGGCGGCATGGAGGCCTCGCTCAACCTTGTGGAGGCGGGCTTTCGCGTCTATCTCGCTGACGAGAAACCGAACATCGGCGGCAGCATGTCCCAGCTCGACAAGACATTTCCTACGAACGACTGCTCCATGTGCATCATGGCCCCCAAGCTCGTGGAAGTTGGAAGAAACCCGAACATAGAGCTACTCATGAATTCAGAGGTGGTGGCCTTAGAGGGTGAGCCGGGTAATTTCACCGTTACCTTGAAACGAAGGCCCCGCAGGGTCCTGCCCGAAAAATGCACCTCCTGTGCACTCTGCGCCCCAAGCTGTCCTCTAGAAGTCAAGGCCGACTACAATGAGGGACTCTCCAAAAAAAGTGCCGCATTCATCAATTTTCCCCAGGCCATCCCTTCCACGTATATGATCGACAGACAGATCGCCCCCTGCGTGAACCGCTGTCCCGTGAACTTAAATGCCCGGGACTACGTGGGACTCATCGCCGAAGGGCGCTTCCTCGAAGCACTCGATTTGATCAGGGAACGACTTCCCTTCCCCGGCATCATTGGCCGCATCTGTGCGCATCCGTGCGAGGACGAGTGCCTGCGCGGACGCAAGGTCGAGCAGCCCATCGCCATCTGCGCGCTAAAACGGTTCGTGGCCGATTTTGAGAAGGGCAAAAGAGAGGCCCCAATACCTGAGATCGGCCCGGATACCGGCAAGAAAATAGCCGTGATCGGCGGCGGTCCCGCGGGTATGAGCTGCGCCATTGAACTTCGCAAATCGGGTCACGCCGTGACCATCTTCGAGGCCCAAGACAAGCTGGGAGGCATGCTCTATCTTGGCATCCCGGCTTACCGGCTCCCCAAGGAGGAGCTCGCGCGGGAAGTCTCTATCATCGAAAAGATGGGCGTTGAGGTAAAGTACAACACGCTCGTTGGCAAGGACGTGGCAGTCAAAGATCTCTTGAATAAGTTCGATGCGATCTTCTTTGCTGTTGGCGCTCACGGAGGCAGAGGCTTAGGAATAGAGAACGAAAACGCTCAAGGCGTATTGGGCGGCATAGACTTTCTCCGCAGCGTCAATAAAGGCACACCCATGCCTCTTGGAAAGACGGTCTTTGTTATCGGCGGCGGAAACGTGGCCATAGACGTGGCCTTAACCGCTGTAAGATCCGGCGCCGAGCGCGTGCATATGGCATGTCTTGAGACCTGGGACGAGATGCCCGCCCACACCTGGGAGATCGACCAGGCCGTATCCGAAGGGGTTCAAGTCCATACATCCTGGGGGCCAAGACGCATCCTCGCACGTGACGGAAAGCTCACCGGCATAGAATTCAAACGGTGCACTGCCGTATTCGACGCCTCCGGTCGTTTCAGTCCCTGCTACGACGACGGCACTACCCTTTCATTCGATGCGGACACAGTGATTCTCGCCATCGGGCAGGCCATGGATACGGGCTTTCTAAAGGACGCTCACGGATTGGAGATCTACCGTGACGGCAGAATCAAGACAGACCCCGTAACCCTCGAAACCACGCTCAAAGGCGTTTTTGCCGGCGGCGACGTGGCAACGGGTCCCAAGCTTGCCATCGACGCAATCAATCAGGGACAGGTTGCCGCCGAATCCATCAACCGATATCTCGCGGGCAAAGATATCAAGGCAGGTCGACTTGCAAAAGAAGATGAGCTCGTCGAAGACGTGCCGGAGGTGATCGAGAGGAAAGCCCG